>ERZ827423.241-NODE-241-length-73994-cov-6.149772_pt1 | contig 73994 bp, 66 predicted proteins | sample MGYA00519775_ERZ827423 | MGnify/ENA primary metagenome ERZ827423 (study PRJEB31778, sample SAMEA3449296) | human gut metagenome | biome: human gut; feature: human-associated habitat; material: faeces | place: United Kingdom | collected 2010/2012 ... | reverse complement strand
GCATATATATGCGGCCCCGCCCTGTTTATAATTTTCAGCCTGTAGTTTCCGTCCGCATACGGATCCCCCACTGCAGGCGGGCTCGGCCCTGGCTCTGACAGCACAGAACGCTTCTATACACGGGTGCGGAACATCTTTCGCTTCCGCGGGCAATAAAAAAAAACGGCAGGGCGTCAGGCGCCCTGCCGTTTGCATGACAGAAAAAGTTACATGAAAATAATATTACTCTGCAACCGCCGCAGTGTCGTCCACTGTGCTCAGAGCTTCCGCTCTGATCTTCTTGCGCTGTTTGATCATGTCCAGCGAAGCGGCGATCATAAGGAACGCGCCGATCGCAGTCGTCTGCAGATTGGTGTCGATACCCATCATGATAATCGCGTTGTCGAGAACCATCATGGACACAACGCCGATCGCAATGCAGAGGCCGTTGCCGCGTCCGCCGTTGAGCGAAACGCCGCCGATGGCGCAGGCCGCGATGCACTTGAACTCCCAGCCGTTACCGGTGTAGGGGTTCGCATAGTCGAGACGGATAACCATCAGGATACCGGCGATCGCGACGATCAGGCCGCATGCGATATAGGCAAACTTCTTAATCTTAACAACATTGATGCCGGACAGAGCGGCAACCTGGGGGTTGTCGCCAACCGCCTTGATATGACGTCCAAACGTAGTCTTTGCCAGTACCAGTCCGATAATAATATACAAGACGACGCACACGACAAACGGGATGTTCATGCCGATCCCCGGAATGGTCGCGGTACCAAAAGCTTTGACGCCGTCGCCGAAGCCGGTGAACGGATAGCCCTTACTCAGGAAGAAGCGGCAGGCGCCGACCACATAGCTCATACCCAGAGTAACAATGAACTCGGGCAGGTTGAAGTTGAAGATCAGGAAGCTGTTGAGGAAACCGATCAGGCCGCCGGTGAGAATGCCCAGAATAACGGCAAGCCAGATGGGAACGCCCAGAACCTTGATCGTCCAGCCAAAGATAATGGCTGCAAGACCCGAAGTCTTACCAACGCTGATGTCGGCGCTGCCGGTCATGATAACCAGCGCGTTGCCCAGACAGCAGATGGCGACAAAGGGAATCAGGTTGAACATGGAAATGATATTGCCTAAAGAAATAAAATTCGGATTGAAGATTGTAGCGAGGACAATCAGGATAATAAGCGGAACAATGGCGCTGAAGATGTCGCTGCCGGTGATTTTCGCTATCTTATCCCGAAAACTCGACTGTTTTTTTGCTACAGTACCTTGCATCTTTCTCGCTCCCTTCTATTATATCAGCTCAATGCGCGATGCCATGTAGCGCCGCTTGATCACGTCAAGAACGAGTACGAACATAACAAGAGCGCCGATGAAGCACAGCTGTGCGTTCGGGTCCCAACCGATCGAGGACATGGCGTTCTCAACAAGCTGCAGCAGGATAACGCCGAAGAACAGTCCGAGAACGGAGCCCGCGCTGCCAACAAAACCGATGCCGCCTATGTAACAAGCCGCGATTGTTTTGAAGTCCGCGCCGGTCAGGCCGGCAGGTACGACAACCTTGTGGTTGCAGCATACGAGGAAGCCGCCGATGAAGGCGAGAATGCTGACGAAAATCAATGTGATCCATTTTACTTTCTTGGTATTCACGCCCGCCATATACGCGGAATCGCTGTTGATACCGCAGGCCTGGATCATACGGCCGATACGCGTATAACGAATAATCAGTTCCGCGATCGCAACCAGCAGCACAAATATCAGGAAGAAGATGCTGAGTCCGCCCGTGTTCTCTCCAAACGCACCGCTGAACAGCTCAATATTGCCGAAATTTCCAAGCGTCTCCGGCATCGGCGTGATCGGCACGCCGCGGGCTATGTAGCTTGCAAGACCTGCGCACAGGTTCGAAGTCGCCAGAGTCGCAACCCACTTCATAACGCCGATCTGCAGCATGAGCAGACCGTTGAGGAAGCCGATGATGATCGCGAACAGCAGGCCGCCCAATGCGCCGACATACCACGGCAGCCCTTCCCAAATGCTCAGCCAGCCGAATACGACTGTGCTAAATGCCGCAACGTTACCGACCGACAGGTCCATCTCGCCCGACATGATGATCAGCGCCTGGCCAATCGCCATAATGCCGATAAATGAACAGTTCTTCAACAGGCTGAGAATGTTGTTTGCCGACAAAAAGTTGGGGTTTATTATCTGTGTAATGATTGCGAGGACCAATCCGATAACAAGCGCGCCGATTTCAGGAGAAAGCAGAGTTTTTGTAATGCGGACTCTGGTTTTTAGTGCTCGCGCCTGTTTTTCTTCCAGTCTGTTTTCCATTCTTTACTCACCCTCCCCTTACTTGGAAGCGACTTTTTTCAGCGTGCTCGTAGCCAGAGCCATAACGCTGTTTTCATCCGCTTCTTCTTTGGATAGTTCGCCTACAACCCGGCCTTCCGCCATAACGATAAACCGGTCGCACATATTCAGCAGTTCGGGCAGCTCGGACGAGATCATGATCACGGCGATGCCCTGTGCGGCGAATTCATTGATCAGCTGATAAATCTCGGACTTGGACCCGACGTCAATACCCTTGGTGGGCTCGTCGAGAATCAGAACCTTCGGCTCAGCATTGAAGGAACGCGCGATAACGACCTTCTGCTGGTTGCCGCCGCTGAGGGTGTCGACCAGAACGCTCATTTTCGGCGCTTTCACGCGCATGGTCTTAAAGTAGTACTCAACGCGCTTGGCCTCTCTCTTTTCAGAGATAACGAGCTTTTTGCCGAAGCAGATCTCTTTCATGTTCGTGATCGAGATATTGCGCATAATGCTCCAGCTGAACAGCAGGCCGTATTTCTTTCTGTCCTCGGTGACGAGGGAGATACCCTTTGACATGGCGTCCGTAGGACCGGAAATCGTAATCTGCTTGCCGTTGAGGAATATCTTGCCGCCGCGTTTGATTTTGCGTACGCCGTAGATAGCGGTCAGCACCTCGGAACGGCCGGCGCCGACCAGGCCCGCAAACCCGAGCACCTCGCCCGCGTGGACGCTGAAGCTCACATCCTCAACCAGGTTTCTGTTGAGCAGGAAGGGATGATCAACCGTAATGTTCTCTACGCGCAGCACTTCCTCGCCGATCTTAACGTTGCGGGCAGGATACATGTTGGTGACTTCGCGTCCGATCATCGCGGTGATGATCTTATCCTGGTCATACTCTTCCTTGCTGAATTCCGTAATGCGTTTGCCGTCGCGAAGAACGGTGACGCGGTCGGTCAGTTCCATAATCTCCGCCATCTTATGCGTAACGAATACGACCGCCGTGCCGTTTTCCTTCAGCCTGCGGACGACGCGGAACAGGTTCGCAACGTCCTGCTCGGACAGAGAAGTCGTCGGTTCGTCCAGGATCAGAACGGAAGGATTGCTGGAAAGCGCCTTCGCGATCATCAGCATCTGCTGCTGGCCGATGCTCATCTTTCTCGTGTCCAGATTGATATTGATGCCCAGCTGCAGGTCGTCAATCAGCGCCTGCGCTTTACGTCTAAGCGCTCTCTGATTTACAAAGAACGTCTTTTTTCCCAATGTTAAGTCTGACATGAAGATATTCTCAGGAACGCTCTGGAACCTGAAAACGTTTACTTCCTGCGGTACGAAGCCGATGCCCAGCCGAACCGCGTCGATCGGGCTCTGCGGCCTTACCACTTCTCCGTCAATTTTGAGTTCTCCCTCATAGCTGCCGGCGGGATAGACTCCATTAATAATATTGAGAAGCGTTGATTTACCGGCGCCGTTTTCGCCGATGAGTCCCATAATTTCACCGTGTTTGACGTTCATGCTGACATTGTCGTTCGCTATAACGCCGGGGAACACTTTGGTGATATTATTGACTTCCAGTGCGTACTCTCCCATAATGCAAAATCACATCCTTATCGTCAAATTGCCCCAAATAAAAACTCCAATAGAACTCAGAAACTTTTTTGTTGAGTTTGACTAAAACAAATGGTATATTTTTGCTTGTATTGCCTGCTCGCAAATTTTCAAAGAAATAACAGGGCCCCATGTTGAGGCATGAGTGCCATCAATATAAGACCCTGTTATATTCAGTTCACATCAAACAACGAACACAATCCGTTATCCGAAGCAATTAGGCGAAGTACTCAACAACCTTATCAATGATTTCCTGATAGCTGTTGATGTCATTGACGCCCTCGCCGCCAACATAAGCGAGAGGAGCATCCAGCTCTACGAACCACTCAGACTCGCTGCCGTTGAAGGTCTTGCCTTCGAACAGCTCTTTGAGGGTTTCGACGCACGCCTGAGCCTCATCATACAGGGGCTGGCAGACGATAGCGGTGATCGAGCCATCCTTAACGAGGTTGACGTTCAGCTCGGTGTAGTCCATGCCGACAACAACGAGATCGGTCTTGCCAGTGTTCTGCATAGCGGTCGCCCAAGACTGGGGAGAACCACCGGTCGTGCCGAAGCCGGCAACGATGTCAGCATTGGCCTGGATAACGCCGGTAACCTTGTTCGCAGCTTCAGCGGCTTCAGCGCCTTCATAGACGGTGTCAGCAATCGTGAAGTTGGTGTCGAGCTCGAGCATCTGAGAACGGAAGCCGTCGTTCGCAGCGTTTTCCGTTACGTTCGGGCCGTTCTGGGTGATGCCGATGGTGCCTTCGGTGACGCCATTCTCTTCAAGACGCTCAACTACGAACTTCGCAGCTTCGCGGCCATAGGTGTCAGGCAGGCAGGACAGGTTTCTGTCGATGAAGTCTTTGGTATCCTGATAGGAATGCGGGAAATGGGGAACGGTTACATAGCAGTTCATGCCCTTAACGGTTTTCAGGAACTCATAAGCGGAGTCGTCGCCGACCCAAGCCAGAATGCCTTCAACGCCGTTGGTGACAGAGCTTTCCCACTTCGCATACAGTTCCTGCGTGGAACCTTCGTCCAGACCGGAGATTTCCGGAGCCATGCCGAGCTCTTCGCCCTTGGTCATGAAGCCCATCTGAACGATACGGTGAACGGGATGGTTGATCGAACCCATGCAGACCGCGATTTTCTTGCCAGCAGCGCCGCTAGCTTCCGCCTGGCTGTCGCCTTCAGACGTGGTCGAAGACGTGGTGGTATCGCTGGTCGTTTCGGATTCTCCGCCGCCGCCGCAGCCGACTACGAGAGCCAGCAGCATGGCAACCGCAAGAATGATTGAGAGTGCCTTTTTCATGTAATTTCCTCCTGTAAAATTTTCTGTTGAATTGGGCTTCTACCTTCCAGGCCCTTGCCGCCTTTTGCTTTCAGAAAATAGTTTTCTTAATCACTTGGACGAAAAGAATCTGTCCAATAAAAACCCGTCTTCGTTTTACGCTCACATTATACAACTCTGTTCATCGATTTGTCAACTCATAAAGCAAATTTTATCAAAACCACACAGAAAAGCCTTTTCTGGACCCGCCAATTTGTTTTATTTTATAAAAGTTATGCCACTTTTACCGCCTCTTTACAATCATTTCCAGCCATTTTTTGACTTAGGCCTCGTCGATCCTTGTAAAAATCTATAAGTTACATTACTTTTTGGGTCGAAATTAATATTTTTTCCACATCCGCGGGTAAAATCCGCGTCATTGCCTCTCTGTGTTCATCACAATATACGCACAAAGCCTTCACATTATGCCTGTACCGGATGCAAACCGTATAATAACGGAGGCCCGCCGGCGGCGAGCCTCCGATCCAGGTTTTATCAGTACGCAATCCCCTGTGCCTTCATCGCCTCGGCAACTTTCAGGAAGCCCGCGATGTTCGCTCCGGCAACGAGGTTACCCTCCACGCCGTATTCTTTGGATGCGTCGTACGCGCTGTGGAATATGTTCTCCATAATTCCTTTCAGCTTGGCGTCTACCTCTTCAAAGGTCCAGGAATACCGCATGGAGTTCTGGCACATCTCCAGGCCGCTGGTGGCGACGCCGCCCGCATTGGCCGCCTTGGCCGGCCCGAACAGAACGCCGGCATTCTGGAATTTCTCGATCGCCTCGGGCGTGCTGGGCATATTCGCGCCTTCCGCCACAACCGTCGTGCCGTTCTTGATCAGCAGGTCGGCGCTGGCGCCGTCGATCTCGTTCTGGGTCGCGCAGGGCAGCGCGATATCGCACGGAATGGACCAGATGCCGCTGCAACCCTCGGTATAGGTCGCGCCGGATACGCGGTCCACATACTCTTTGATCCTGCCGCGCTCGACTTCCTTAATCTGCTTTACAACCGCAAGATCAATGCCGTTCGCATCATAAATATAGCCGTTGGAGTCGGAAAGCGCGACGACCTTCGCGCCGTACTCCGTCGCTTTCTGGCAGGCGTAGATAGCCACGTTTCCGGAGCCGGAGATGACGACCGTCTTGCCGGCGAAGCTGTCGCCGCGCATACACTTGAGCATCTCCTGGGTGAAATAGCACAGGCCGAAGCCGGTAGCTTCCGTACGGGCGAGGCTGCCGCCGTAGGTGAGGCCCTTACCGGTGAGCACGCCGGTCACTTCGTTGTGGAGGCGCTTGTACTGGCCGTACATATAGCCGATCTCACGCGCGCCGGTGCCGATATCGCCGGCCGGGACATCGGTATCCGGGCCGATATGCTTGCTCAGTTCGGTCATAAAGCTCTGGCAGAAGCGCATTACTTCGCCGTCGCTCTTGCCTTTGGGGTCAAAGTCCGAGCCGCCCTTGGCGCCGCCCATGGGGAGGGTTGTCAGGCTGTTCTTGAACACCTGTTCAAAGCCCAGGAACTTAATGACGGACGCGTTGACGGAAGGATGCAGCCGGATACCGCCCTTATACGGGCCGATAGCGGAATTGAACTGGAAGCGATAGCCGCGGTTCACCTGGACCTTACCGTTGTCGTCCACCCACGCGACGCGGAACATGATCATACGCTCGGGCTCTACGATCCGCTCGATGATGCCGGCGTCGACAAAGTCGGGACGGCGCTCCACTACAAGCTCCAAAGACTCCAGCACTTCTTTTACGGCCTGCTGAAATTCAGGCTGGTCGGGATCGCGCTTGCAAACGTTCTCATATACCTCGGCGAGGTATGCACTTTTAAATGCCATAGAAAACACCTCCATTTTTTATACTTTATTATACCTTAGCAGGCTGTAAATTGCAAGATTTTTTATAGAAAAAACAGCCCGTTTTGCAAGTTGGATTCATCAAACTTGCAAAAAACGTTTTTATATTGGCCGGCGGCGGGCGGCGCGTGAAAAAGGATTGCATAAAACAAATGTATTTGGTATGATGAAAATATATTATGATAGGAGATGGTCGTATTGAAACGCATTCTGTGTTATGGCGATTCCAACACCTGGGGATTTATGGGCGAGAGCGGCGAGCGGTTTGACGAACAGACCCGCTGGCCCTGTCTGCTGGAACAGCTGACAGGGTACAAGGTGATTGAGGAGGGACTGAACGGGCGCACGACCGTGTTCCATGACGCGCTGATGCCCTATGCGAACGGCATGGATTACCTGCCCGCCTGTCTGCTTACGCACAACCCGGTCGATCTCGTGATCTTCAACCTCGGCACAAACGACCTTAAACGCCATGTCTGCAATAATATCGGCGCAACGGGCCAGGGCATGGCCATGCTGATTCAGAAGACGCGCGAAATTCTCGGCGCGCAGCAAAAAATCCTGGTGATTTCCCCTGTTGAGATCAGCGACGACCGGCTGAATCTCGGCCCGATGATTCTGCTGGACAGGGAAAGCCTGAAGCAGAGCAAGCGGTTTGCGGAGGTCTATCGGCCCATAGCCGAGCAGATGGGCTGCGACTTCCTGGCCGCGGCCGATGTTGCCAAGCCGGGCAAGGCGGACGCGGTGCATATGGACGCGCCGTCCCACCGCAGCCTTGCCGAGGCGGTCGCGAAGAAGGTTAAGGAGATTCTGGGCTGAACGACGAGGAGGGAATCCCATGTCTGACAAACATGTAATCCGGTATCTGGATATTACCGACCAGCCGCAGACGCTGCCGCCGGCCCTGAAGATATTTGACCTGACCGGCAAGGTCGCGGTCGTAACCGGCGCGAGCAGCGGACTGGGCAAAGAGATGGCAAAGGGCCTGGCCATGGCCGGCGCGAAGGTGATGCTCGTCGCACGCGGCGAGCCAGCGCTGGCCGAGACAAAGCGCGAGCTTTCGCTTTTCGATGTGGACTATGTGACGGCCGACGTGACAAAGTCCGCCGATGTGCAGCGCATGGTGGATGAGACGTGCAGGCGTTTCGGCGGAATCGACGTGCTCGTCAACGATGCGGGCACAACCTACCGCTGCTCCTTTGAGGACTTCCCGGAGGAGGAGTACGACAGAGTAGTGGACACCAATATGAAGTCCTGCTTCCTGTGTACGAAGTATGTCGGCCGCGTTATGCTGCGGCAGGGGGCCGGCTCCATCATCAATATCGGTTCAGGCGCGGGCGGCGTAGCCATTCCGCAAAGCGCCGCCTATTGCGGCAGCAAGGGCGGTATGGTGCAGCTGACGAAGGCTGCGGCCATCGACTGGTGCCAGCGCGGCGTGCGCGTCAACATTGTTATGCCGGGCACGTTCCACACGCCGCTGCTGCAGTACTGCATGGACAACGACCCCACCTACGAACAGCGCTGGCTTGCGCGGCACCCCATCGGCCGGTTTGGCGAACCGGACGAGATTGTGGGAATCATCATCTATCTTGCAAGCGACAACTCAAAGTTCATGACCGGCAACGTCATTTATCTGGACGGCGGCGGCCACGCAACCTGAATGCAAGAAGGGCTGGTATTAAAAAATACCAGCCCTTCTTTGTACAGTACCGTCCGTTCGGAATGCCGTTGCTATGGACGCCGTCATACATATATATTATATATAAGGTATTCGCATCAGTAAATATAGTCGAATTCCACGTCGTAAATATTCACGGTGGCGCCCTCTTCAATACCCTCCCGCTCCAACGCAGCGTATACGCCCGCGGATTCCAACTGCCGCTGGAAATAGGATATGGATTCGTAGTCGTCGAAGTTGGTGGAGTTGATGACCGGCAGCAGCCAGTCGCCCTCGACATAGTATACCCCGTTCTCTTTGCGTATGGTGAAGCCGCGGTCTTCGGCAGCGGTGGCCTGCGGCCTGTATTCCGGCTCGAACACCGTAGGCCTGGGCAGCTGCTGTATCCGCTCCCACAACAGGTAGACGAGCTCACGCACGCCGGTGCGCGCGGCCGCCGAGATTTCGACATAGGTGCGCCCCTGCGCCTCAACATGGGCCCGGAATGCGTCCGCCCGCGCGCGGTCCGTGACCGCGTCGGCCTTATTCCCGACGACGATCTGCGGCTTTTGTGCCAGCGCCGGGCTGTACTGGCGCATTTCAGCGTTGATGGTCTCATAATCCTCAATGGGGTCGCGGCCCTCTGTGGATGCAATGTCGACCATGTGCACGAGCAGTCGGCAGCGCTCTATATGCCGTAGAAACTGCAGGCCCAAACCCACGCCCTGGCTCGCGCCGCCGATGATACCCGGGATGTCCGCCATGACAAAGGACTCTCCTTCGTCTACGCGCACTACGCCGAGATTGGGTGAGAGCGTGGTAAAATGGTAATTTGCGATCTTGGGCCGCGCCGCGCTCACCACGGAAAGCAGGGTGGACTTTCCTACGTTTGGCAGCGCCACGAGCCCTACGTCCGCAATCAATTTCAGCTCCAGCAGCAGTTCATATTCCGTCCCAGGCCGGCCCGCGCGGGAAAATCGCGGCGCCTGCCGCACCGCGTTCGCGTACCGGGCGTTGCCCCAGCCGCCCGCGCCGCCTTTTGCAAGAACGTACGGTTCCATGTCCGACATGTCTTTCATAACGGCGCCCGTCGACGCCTCCCGGATCAGCGTGCCGACGGGGACCCGGATGACTAGCGAACGGCCGCTTCTGCCCGTACAGTTTTTTGCAGCGCCGTCCTCCCCGTTTTCAGCTGTGTATTTTCGCTTATAACGGAAATCGACCAGCGAGTTGAGATTTTTGTCCGCGACGAACACGATATCGCCGCCGCGGCCGCCCGTGCCGCCGTCCGGCCCGCCGGCCGCCACATATTTTTCACGGTGGAAGGACACGCAGCCGTTGCCGCCGTCCCCTGACCGGACCGTTATTTTTGCAAAATCCGCGAACATATGTCCTGCCCCCTCAAAAAAAATCTCAGATACTCTTATCGTATCTGAGATTTTCCTGTTTATACGTTACTGCGCAATCTCATAGACACTGACCTGCTTGCGGTCCCTGCCCCGGCGCTCGAACCGGACGACGCCGTCTACCAGCGCGAAGAGCGTGTCATCCTTGCCCTTGCCAACATTGGTACCGGGATGGATCTTGGTACCGCGCTGGCGGACCAGGATGTTCCCCGCAGCGGCGAACTGTCCGTCGGCACGCTTGGGGCCAAGGCGCTTGGATTCGCTGTCGCGCCCGTTCTTGGTGGAGCCCATTCCCTTTTTATGCGCAAAGTACTGTAAACTCAATCTCAGCATTTGTTACACCTCCATGGTTTGTATCTTAATATTCTGCGGATACGTCTGCGCCGTCGCCTCAAGATAATCCCGCAACCCGGCAAACAGCTTGTGGGCAGTTTCGTCCTGCGCGGGAAGCGACACATGCAGGTTCCCCGGAGAATCGGCCGAGACCTCGGCCTTCACTCCAAAATACGCTTCCGCCAAATGAACGGTCAGGTCGGCGGCCGCGCTGACCGCGGCGCAGACGATATCCCGTCCGTGCGCATCGTACCCCGCATGCCCCGTGAGCGTCACTTCGCATATCCGCCCGGCATGATAAACGAATTTACATACGATCATGCTGCGCCTGACTTACGCGTTGATCGCGCCGATCTCTACCTTTGTGTACGGCTGTCTGTGACCCTGCTTTCTGCGATAGTTCTTTTTGGCCTTGAACTTATACACGATGATTTTCCTGTCCTTGCCGTTTTTGACGACGGTCGCCTCCACTGCGGCGCCCTCCACATAGGGTGCGCCCACGACGAGCCCGTCCTCTTTACCTACCATGAGAACCTTGTCAAATTTCACAGAGTCGCCCTCTTCCAGGCCGAGTTTTTCCACGAAGAGCACGTCTCCCTGCTGTACTTTGTATTGCTTCCCGCCAGTCTCAATTACTGCGTACAATGCAAAGCACCTCGCTTTCCTTTCAGTCTCGCTGCGCCAGGCAGACAACTGTCTTTCAACCTGGCGGCATGCGGCAGACAATATTATAACACAGGAGAAATCCACAGTCAATGAAAATTTCCCCCGTTTCCAGGTTTTTTATTCGTTTTATCGCCGGTAATGCACCGTAAAAGCCCTGTTTATTCGGCGCGCCGCTTTTGGGACAAAAAGCGGACGCCGCGCCGGCGTCCGCCTTCAGTCTTAGACAAGGTACTTTTTGATTCCCTCCGTCGCATCCGCAACGTCGCCGGAGATAGTCAGCGTAATCGACGTGCCGTCAATTGCGCACAGCGCCTCCGCCCGGTTCAGGAAACGCTCGATCTCAGGGATATCATAGGAGCAAATCTTTGTGATGCCGTCGATAAAAATCTCGGTGATGTCGTGGTTTCCGGCAATCAACCCTGCAAGGAATCCATACAGCTCGTCGAATTGCCTGATCGCGTAGTCTTCGATATTGACCAGCCGTACCTGGTGGCTCACGTCGTACATCAGCGTCGTACCCTTTTCTATGTACACCACGTCGCCCTTGCCCACATCGGCCGCTCTGTTCGCCTGATCCGCCAAGGCTTTCGTTTTCCCAGAGCCTTTGAGTCCCATGATCGCTTTAATCATTGCAGAAAGTCCTCCCCATGATTTAGTATATTCATTATACCTTACCCCACGGCAGAATTCAATACGCGCCGGGTGAATTCATCTAATTTTCACTTTTCCCGCAATGTAAGACGTCTTGTATTTTTTTTTATAATCTATATAATATAAGAAAAAGACAGAGGAGGCAAAGCTTTATGGACGCAATGGAAGCAATTCTGACCCGGCGAAGCATTCGCAGGTACACGGACGAGGACGTATCCGCCGAGCAGGTGGAGACGCTGCTGCGGGCAGCCATGGCTGCGCCGAGCGCCATCGACAATCGGGACTGGGCGTTCGTCGTAGTTCGGGACCGGAAGATTCTGGCCGATATCGCATCCAAAGAGGACGGAAATGCGGAAATGTTGAAAACCGCACCGGTGGGCATCGTCGTCTGCGGCGATATGAACCTGACCATCAAAAGCGATCCCGACTACTGGATCCAGGACTGCTCGGCATGCGTACAGAATATCCTGCTCGCCGCGCACGCGACGGGACTGGGCGCGGTCTGGCTCGGAACCTATCCCGTCATGAACCGCGTCAAAGGCGTGGCGGAGGTACTCGGCCTGCCGGCGCACATCGTACCGCTGGCAGTGGTGTCGATCGGTCATCCCGCGCGCATCCTGCCGCCGGAGGACCGGTTTGAGCCGGAGAAAATCCACTTTGAAAAATGGTAAAAGAAGGGCCCCAGCCCTTCTTTTTTTTCTGAATCCGATACAGCCAACCGCCAAGCCCGGCGCAGCCAATCGCCACACCCGGCGCAAGCCGACCGCCAAGCCCCGCCGTAGAATCCGGCCAAACCCGGCGCAGCTATCCGCCAAGCCCCGGCGCAGAATCCGGCCAAACCCGGCGCAAGCCATACGCCAAGCCCGGCGCGGCCATCCGGCCAAACCCGGCGCAAGCCAACCGCCAAGCCCCGGCGCGGCCATCCGGTCAGGCCAAATTCAGCCATCCAGCCGCGCGCGCAGGCGTGCCGCCAGCTCCTCATAACCGGGGCGGCCGAGCAGCGCGTACATATTGCGCTTGTAGTCCTCCACACCCGGCTGGTCGAACGGGTTTACGCCGAGCAGGTACCCGCCTATGGCGCAGGCAGTCTCAAAGAAAGCGTACAGACGGCCCAGCGTCCGCTCGTCCCGCCCGGCCAGTTCGACGACGATATTCGGCGTGCCGCCGTCGCAATGCGCAAGCAGGGTGGCTTCAAACGCGCAGCGGTTCAGGCGGTGCATCGACGCTCCGTCGAGGAACCGGAGCTGTTCGCCCATATTGGACGGCAGCGTCACGTCCCGCTGCGGCGCATCCACCCAAAGCACCGTTTCAAACAGATTCGGCGACCCCTGCTGTATAAACTGCCCCATGGAGTGCAGATCCTGCGAAAAGCTCAGGCAGGCCGGGAACAGTCCCGTCTTTTCCTTTCCGTGGCTCTCGCCCATCAACTGCTGCCACCACAGTCCAAGCGAAGCGAGCGCAGGCTCGTAGCTCACCAGGATCTCCACGCCGCGCCCGCTTTCAAACAACTGCTGGCGCATCGCGGCATACCTGCACGCGTCGTTCTCCTCCGCGGGTTTTGCAAGGCATTCCCGCAACGCTGCCGCCGCGCCGGCGAGCAGGCTGCGAATATCCGCGCCGGCAACGGCAATGGGCAGCAGCCCAACGGGAGTGAGCACAGAATAGCGGCCGCCCACGTCGTCCGGCACAACGAAAGTCTCATAGCCCTTTTCCCGCGCAAGATTCAAAAGCGTGCCGCGGCGTTTGTCCGTAGTCGCAAAGATCCGACCCGCCGCAGCCGCCCCATATTTTTCCTCCATAAACCGTTCCAGCACGGCAAAAGCGGCTGCAGGCTCGGTGGTCGTCCCGGATTTGGAGATGACGTTGACACAGACCTCCCGGTCCGCGCAGGCGTCCAGAACCCGGGCCAATGCGTCAGGGCTCAGGCTGTTTCCGGCAAAGAGGACCTCCGGCACACCGGCGGCCGCCGGTAAAAATTCAATCGCGGACTTCGCGCCCATAAACGAGCCGCCGATCCCGACCACGACAAGCAGATCCGCTTCGGCCCGGATTTTTGCCGCAGTGCGCTCAATCCGCTCCAGCTCAGCCGGGTCGTAGCCGTCCGCGAGGGAGAGCCAGCCGGTATATTCGCTGCCCAGTCCGCCGCCGCCCGCGAGCATATCCCGGCATTCGCCGGCGCGTGAAAGCAGCCGCGCATACCGGGCCCGATCCAGAAAAGGCATGATATATTGTTCGTTTAAACGCATAGTCGCCTCCTGTATTTTCCGTTTATTTCAGCTTACCCGATCGCTCATATCATATACGCGGCCGTCCTGAATTGTCAAGCAAAGGGATGAATTCACTGAAAAAAATATAAAAATACACACAGACGCCCCGCGAATGCGGGGCGTCTGTGCGTGAAATTAGCAGGGCTGGAACTATTACATAAAAAGGGCTAACTGATTAATGGCAGCGGGTCAATGGGTACGCCGTCCGCTTCAATGACAAAGTGGACATGGTTGCCGTACGCCCAACCGGTCGCGCCGACCAGGCAGATGGGCTGACCCTGCCCGACCATCTGGCCGGTCTCAACGAGCACCGCGCTGCAGTGGGAATACCGGGAGGTAATGCCGTTGCCGTGGTCGATCCATACGTTGTAGCCGTGGCCGCCGCCGCTCCAGCCGGCGTAGATGACCTGGCCCGAGTCGGTCGCATAAATCTCGGTACCATAGGAGGCCGCGATATCCAGGGCATTGTGATAGTGGTCGCTGCGCCAGTCGCTGAAATATGCCGTCAGCATACCGCCGTTGACCGGCCACAGGTAGTTTCCGGAACCGTAGCTGCCACTGGCGTTCGCCGTCACTTTCTTGGTTCCGATCAGTTTCACTTCATTGACAGGCTCTTTCAGGACAGTCTCAGATTTGATCTCACGGGACACTTCCACCCCATCTACAAGAATCAGATCCGCGATGATCTCGCGTTCTCCCACTTCGCCGCGGGTGACGACCTGCTCCATCCCGTTCCACAAATCAGCGCTCTCAGAAACCGTAGTCTCATAAGGGACTTCCTCCACATAGGAGACCGTTCTGCGCACAATGACGCTGAGCATGGGCTGACTGCTTGGGACCAGAATGCGTCTGCCGGCGGCAAGATTGTCGATGTCTACGTTCGGGTTCAGGTTTTGGATTGTGCGGTCGTCCACATTGAACGCACTTGCGATAGTAGATACGCTGTCGTCTTCCTTGACGCTGTATTCTATGACCGGGGTCTCGCTGGACAGAAGTTTATTGCGCATTTCGCTGATGGTCATTTCAAACTGTTCGGAATAGACCCCGTACTGGATCTGTACATCTTTGTTGAAGTCGACCGTCTCGTTTTCGACTCCGGTCGCATAGGGGCTCTTGAGGTTCTCAAGCATTTCGCGGATCGCGCTTTCATTTGCATACGTGCCGATGATCTGGCCGTCTACATACAGCGCGTAGGTTTTTCCGATCCGGTCGGTCGATATTTCGGCAATATAGCCGGAGATCTCCTCAGGTTCGGATATCTTGGACTTGGGCACAAGGCCCAGTTTATACACAGGCTCCGCCGCGAGCTGATAGGCGTCGTTTATGCGAGAGGAAACTGTCCTTTCCGCTTCGGCTTTCGCCGTTTCAAAGGAGGCCCTGTCGGACACATAGCCGATAGTCTCCCCTTCAAGCGTCACCTCGATTCCGATCGTATAGGCGGAAAACAGCGCCATTACGCCCACCACCATGGCGACGGACAGCGGAATCAAAATATAACGGGACAGGTAGGAAACTGCCGAGAAGGTCCTGCGCACGCCCTGCGCAAAGTGAAACCCCAGCTTGCGGATGAAAGAGCCGGGATCGTCGAACAGCTCGTCGCGCAAAAAGGAAAAACCCTCCGCAAAGCGATTCCGCAGGTTTTCGACAAAGGATGCAAGCGCCGCGCGCATACGGGCAAGCCCTTCTGACAACGCGCTCCGGCGGGCCTTTCCGCCCCCGTCCCCGCGCGAAGGCGCGCCCGCCTGCTCACGCGTAAGGTACAGCGGCGACAGAGCCGGCTGCGCCAGCGAACGCTTCCTTTTTTTCTTTACATGCTTTTTTGCCGCCGGCCTTACCGAAGCTGCGCGCTTCGCGTATTTCCGGGCCAAACTCGCATCGTGCTTCACCATTTTGGATAAACTCCCTTCGCGGGCAAAGGTTACAATTTGATTACAACTAGTTACATTTTAATATAGAATGACCGAAATGGCAAGGATCATACGTATTTGTTCAAGAAAAGTTTACGATTATAAAACAGCGGGCTTCCGAAAATCCGGAAGCCCGCTCGCATGCAGCGCCTGTCAAGGCGATACGAACAGTTCGGGGTCTACGACCTCGCCATTGTACTGAATTTCAAAATGGACGTGGATGCCGGTGGCGTTGCCCGTCATCCCCATGTATGCAATCGGCTGGCCCTGGCCGACAAGCTGGCCGGTTTCGACCAGTACCGCGCTGCAGTGGGAATAGCGGGAGGTAAATCCGTTGCCATGGTCGATCCATACGTTATATCCGTAGCCGCCTTCGTTCCAGCCGGCGGTGATGACCCGCCCGGAATCGGTTGCGACAAGGGTGGTATTGTAGCTTTCCGCAATGTCCAGCGCCGTGTGCGCGTGGGTGCCCCGCCAATCTCCAAAGCGGCCGGTGACAAGACCGCCGCTCGGCACGGGCCAGATCATCGAACCGGTGCTGTAGCTCCCGTCCTCTCCGATCGGAATCTGTTTTGTGCCGACGAGCCTGATTTCCGTGACGGGCTCCTGCACCGTCTCCGTGTGCTGGATTTCACGGTCCGTTTCCACGCCGTTTATGAGCAGGATATCGGCCGTCACCCGGCGCAGGCCCGGCTCGCCCGTCGTGACAACCTGTTCCATGCCCTCCCACAGGTCGGCGCTCTGTGAACTTTTGACCTCGTAGGGTATCTCCTCCTCATACGACACGGTACGCCGGATGACGACGTTGAGCAGCGGGTCGCTGCCCGGCACAAGAATGCGTTCGCCGGAGGAGAGGTTGTCCGCATCCAGCTCGGGGTTGAGATTCAAAATCAGTTTATCATCCACATTCAGCGAGCGCGCGATCGTCTCCAAATCCTCATCCTGCTTTACGCTGTATTCCACGACGGGGCTGTCGCTCGACAGCAGGCGGTTGCGCATTTCCTTTAGCGTCAGCTCAAACTCCTCGGAGTAAACCCCGTACTGAATCTGTACGTCGTTGAGAAAATCGACCGTTTCATTCGCCTCGCCCGTTACATAAGGGCGCTTTATATTTTCCAGCATTTCCTCTATGGCGCTCTTTCTCGTATAGGTTCCCACGAGCTGTCCGTCCACATAAAGCGCGTAGGACTTGCCGAGGCGGTCCGTTGAAATCTCGGCGATATACTCCTGCACCGTCTCTGTTTCGACAAGTTCGGAGCGCGGCACAAGCGCTACGGAATAGACGGGCTGCACGTCCAGCTTGTAGGAGTCGTTAATCCGCGCCGAGACGATCTGTTCCGCGCCCGACTGCGCCTGCTCAAAAGAGGCTACGTCCGCCATATAGCCGATGGTTTCGCCGTCGAGCGTGACCTTGACGCCGATGGTATAGGCGGAAAAGAGGGCGGCGGCGGCGATGACCATCATCACCGAAAGGGGCAGCAGCACGAACCGGGATATGCGGGAGAAAAACCTGCCGACGCCGTCAAAGCCGCGGCCGATATGGTAGCCTGTTTTCCGAAGGAAGGACGCGGGATCCTCATACAGCTCCCCACGCAGGACGGAAACGGCGTCCGCAGTTTTCGCGGAGAGTTTTGAAAATGCGTTTCCAATATATTGTCCGGCACGGTACAGTACGCCGCGCTTTTTCTCGGCCGGCTTCGGCCCGGGCAACGGCGACAGCGCAGGATAGGAGAGATAATAGACCTTCTTTTTTCTGCGCCGGCGCTTCCCGGCATGGGCCGCCTGTGCGGCGGGCCGCCGTTTTTCATATTTTTTCAAAAGCTTTGCGCTGTGTCTCGCCATTGATATTGCCTCCACGGGACAGGTAATTACAAAACGGTTACAAGCAGTTACATTTTAGAATATTTATGCCGGAATTACAACCCCCATTTCCCAAAATTCAAGAATTGTTCAGGGTTTTACCATATTTTCGAAAGCAGCGACGCGGCGAAAACAAAAGCCGCTCCGGCAGTGCGGAGCGGCAACGAGAGGGCGCGTTCTATGCGGAGCGTATATCCTGCAGCGAGGTGTTTACGCTGTGATGTATCGGCTTCCACTCCACCTTTTTGAACAGGGCCACAATGGATATTGGCACATAGGTGGCCAAAAACAGCGGAAAGGTAAAGCAGTAGAGAATTTTCTTATAATTTTTGCAGTGGATCTGTTTCCACTCCGTCACCGTTGTGAGCAGGCCCATGCAGAACAAAGTTCCGTATGCGAACAAGGCCGCTTTCAGCAGAGACATGAGCCACAGGCCAAAGCCTCCGCCCGGCAGGAGCAGGTTAAAGAGCGCGACGCCGATATTGACAACGCCGACGGCCAGAGTGAACAGAATGACGGGAAAGATGGTGAGCGTAAGGTCGATTCCGGAAAAACCGTTTTTTGCGATGGACCGGAAGAGCTGGCCGCCGTAATTGAAAAAGACCTGAAAATAGCCTTTGGCCCAGCGCATGCGCTGGCGGCAGGACTGGCGAAGGGTGACCGGCTGCTCGTCGTATACGATAGCGGAGCCGCAGTAGGCGATACGCTCGCCCTGGATCACGCTGTCGATCGTGAACTCGATGTCCTCCGTGAGCAGAAAATGCTTCCAGCCATGGTTGCGCTCCATGATCTCGTGGTGGACGAGAAATCCCGTACCGGAGATGGCGCAGCTGGTGCCGAGGAGCATACGCGCATTGTTGAGGAACTTCGATTCGCGCTGGAACCACAACGCGTAACCGGCTGAAATCCAGTTGCTGCCGCAGTTTTTGGAGTTGCGGTAGCTGGTGACAATCCGATGCCCGGCGCCAAAAACCTTGTTCATCTCCAAGATATAGTTCTCGTCGAGCAGGTTGTCCGCATCGAACACAAAATAGCCGTCGTATCGCTTTTCGGGGAAGGCGGCGCGTATTTTCTCATAGAGGAATTTCAGGGCGTAGCCCTTGCCCACGTTCTGCTTGTTAAAGCGCTCCCAAACGACTGCGCCCGCCGCGCGCGCGACGGCGGCCGTTCTGTCCGTGCAGTTGTCGGCGACCACATAGGTGTCCACAAGCTCGCCCGGATAGTTTTGATTGCGTATGCTCTGGATGAGATTTGCGATTACCGCCTGTTCGTTGCGCGCTGAAATGAGCACTGCAAACCGGTGCTTCGGCGCGTCGGGCAGCCTGAGGGGCTTGCGCACCAGAACGACTATGACATACACGATCTGATAAGAATAGCAGAGCATAAACAGAATGCCCACAACACCGTTCAATGTGTCTAACAGTTCCATTGTTTGTCCTTTCCTTGTTGAATACAGGGGCTCCCCAAAAGGCAAAAAAAATACCCCTTTCAACAGAATGTGATATTGAAAAGAGTATACAAATGAATGTTCAATTATTTATCAATTTTGACTACGGCGGCCCAGCGCGAATACGGCAGTCACCATCGCGCCGCTTGTGCGGCTGTTTGCAATCTTGAGATAGCCGCCGTGTTTTTCGCAAAGCAGCTTACATATGTTCAGGCCCAGCCCGAAATGCGTATCCTCTTCCGAGGGGCGGCCCCGGTAGTACGGCGCGGCGGCCTGGCGCAGATCCTCCTGCAGAAAGCCTTTGCCATCGTCCGTGACGACGAGGACGAGTTCCTGCCCGTCGCGGGAACAGTCCACCTGAATGAACCCGCTTGCAAACCGGACGGCGTTGGACATCATATTCTCAAACACCTGCATGACGACTTCCGCATCCACCTGTAAAATCCCGTCGAGACAGGCGTTGAACTGCAGGCGCATATCCGCTTCTCGGCACAGGATTTCCGCCGTTGAACGGAGCGTGGCGGCGAGCTTCTCCCCTTCCACAGGCCCCGGATCGACTGTGATGTCCTCCAGCCGATACAGCGTATTCATGGCGGAAACGTAGTTTTCCAGCCGGTTGATGTGGTCCGACATGGTGTTGACCGTACTGATCAGCTTCTCCTTGGGATAGCGGTCCACCGGGATGTATTTTCGCAGCATATCGGTATAGCCGCGCAGTACGGTAAGCGGCGTGCGCAGGTCGTGGGAAAACGACGCGTTGAGCCGCCGGCGTTCCTCTACAAACCGCCACATTTTGCGGTTGTTCTGTTCGAGAGACGCGCGCATGTCGTTGTATGAACGGCACAGCCTGCCCAATTCGTCCTGACTGTCGTAGTCGATAATAAAACGCAGGTCGTTCGCGGCGATCTTCTCCGCGCCCTCGTGCAGCAGCGAGACCGGACGCTGCAGCTTATTGCGGTAAAACAGCAGACTGGCCAGAATCGAACAGCCGATGAGCACAAGCGGCAGGGTGATAATCCGCAATGTGCCGAGCAGGCCGTTCCAGAACTGGTCGACAGAAGATAGGTTTTGATAAGGCGAGTAGACTACGCCGTAATTGTTGTATATATCGAGCTGATAGGGGTCGGCCGGGTCAAAATAGTTCATATAAAGGTTCTGCTGCAGCTTGCTGTACAGTTCAAGCAGAAGCACGCTAATCAGCGTCGCGATCAGGATGAAGACGAGCGTGTACAGCACAAACGACTGCTTGAGCGACATATTCCGGAAAAACCTCTTTATTTTACCCACTTGTAGCCCACACCCCACACGGTTTCAATGTGCGTCCGGCTGCCGGCGCCCGAGAGCTTTGCGCGGATTCTGCGGATGTGCTCGGCCACCACGGCGCTGTCGCCATCGCTGTCCCAGTTCCACAGCCGCTCATAGATGCGTTCCTTATCGAAGACCTGACCGCTGTTGAGCGACAAAAACTCGATAATGTCAAACTCCTTCTTCGCAAGCGGGATTTGCTGCTGCTTATAGTATACGGCGCGCTCGGAATAGTCAATAACCAAATCGTCCTCAAAGCGCATCCGGCTGCGGGAAGCCTGCCGGTCGTCCCGGCGCAGGTGCGCCTCTACGCGCGCGCCCAGCTCGTCCAGGCTGAAAGGCTTGACGACGTAGTCGTCCCCGCCGACCCGGAAACCCGTAATCTTATCCGTATCGTCCACCCGCGCGGTCAGGAAGAGTATCGGGCAGCTGACATGGTTCCGGATCCGCTTGCAGACCTCCAGCCCGTCCATATCCGGCATGTTGATATCGAGCAGGATCATGTCCGGCTGCAGGCGCAGTTTCTCCAGCGCTTCCGCACCCGAAAGCGCGGTCAGCACGTCGTAGCCGCTCATCTCAAAATAATCGCGCAGCATGTTCACAATATCGAATTCATCGTCCACTACCAGAAGTTTCTTACGCATACCTATCCACCATATCCGTTCTCAATGCCTACAATGAGTTTTTCCCCCGAATTGTGTATAGTATGCGCTCGAAATATCAAAGTTTTATCAATGTTGGAAGCTTATTTGCACCGTTTGTGGGAACCGGCCCCACCCGGCGCGCCAAAATGGATGCCGGTCAGGCGAAGGTTGCCACGAGCCGGTGGATCGGAAGTCCCATTTCAACAAACTTCCGCTCGTACTCGGTCATAACGTTGCCGGGGCAGCCGGACGCATGCAGATCATAGCACACATCGGAAATTGACGCGCCGCGGTTCTCCAGCTCGCGCAGGCTGTATTCGAACAGGTTCCGGTTATCGGTTTTCAAGTGCAGCTGCCCGCCCGGCGCCAGAATTTGCGCATATAGCTCCAGAAACGGAGCGGCGGTAAGCCGGCGCTTTGCGTGCCTGTCCTTGGGCCAGGGGTCTGAAAAATTCAAATAGATACGGCCGACGCTGCCCGGCGCGACCATCTCCGCCAGCGCGCGTACGTCGCAGCAAAGATACCGGACGTTTTCCCGGCCTGCCTGCTGCGCTTTTTCCATCGCCATCACAAGCACTTCCGGCACCCGTTCCACGCCGATAAAGTTTATATCCGGACACTGCTGTGACAGCGCGCATATAAATCCGCCCTTGCCGCAGCCCAGTTCCATATGTACTGCGTTTTTGTTCCCAAACACCTGGCCAAAGTCCAGCCCGCCTGACTGCGGCGGCTCGATGAGATATCCGGCCACCCGCGCGCGGCGCGACTCCAGGTTCTTCATCCTGCGTACCCGCATACGCACGTCTCCTCCTGTGTCGTTTTTTATAACTAATAGTATAACGCAATCGAAAAAAAGTGTAAAGCACAAATACAGCGGGGCGCGGACTGTATTTCCGCGCCCCGCTCCTCCGCTGCCGGTCTTTATGCGCTGCAAATCCCGGTCAGGCCGTAAGCGTGCCCTGTTCCGTCTCGATCAGAATCTGAAGCATTTCCTCTACGCCCGTCTGTGCGTTGACGTATACCAGGATATGCCGCTCGTCCGGCGTTTCGGTCACAAACTCATAGCACAGCACTTCGTTTTTGCCGTCGGTCGGAATGACGGCGACGCCGCGGTCAGTGACGGTCAGCCGCTTGCTGACGGATTTCTCCGCCTCTTCCATGGAAATCGCGGTCTGGGTCGCGCGGTCTTCGCGGTGCGCCATCATATACCCAAACGCTTCATAGCCGCATATCGCGCCGTCACGCATGGATACCGACACTTTTATCAGGTCGGGGTACATGGTCACGCCGTCCTGGGTATACGCGAAGTTGACGGTCAGTTCGCCGTTGGCGAGCATATAGTAGCTCTCCTCCATGCCCTCGATCCCGAGTTTTTCCAGAAAATCGCGTGCGTACCGGACGGCGTCCTCATTGCTGATGCGCACGTCGTCCGAAAGGGCGGAGCTTGTTACCTGCAGCAGATAGCCTCCGTTTTTGGTAACGGCTACGGTACGGTCTCCGACATTGAATACATAAGCCGGAATTTTGGAGGCGGTCTCATAGGCGAGTTCCACTTCGCCTTCACGTACGCCGAACCAGTCCACAACGTTCTTTTTCGCCGTATCCGCGCCGACAAGCTGTTTATCCTGCAGGAACACAGGCTCCATTTTTTCAATGTGATCGGAGAACGGGCCGTCGTATATTAATTCCGGATATCCGCTCACCTGTTCTTTGCTCACTGCAAGGTCGCTGCCCTGCCCTTCGGCGTCCGGCTGGTCGCCGGCGTGTTCGTCAATAACCGCGAGGACCTGCTGCAGGCTCGCGTTGCCGTCGTTTATTTCCGCCTGCAGGCCGCCGATATAGGTGGCCAGGCTGGAAGCTGTGTCTGCAAGCGCGTTCATGTTTTCAATTTCCTCGTCCGTCAATTCCTCTTCTCGCAGAAGTTTTGCCGAGAGGTAATAGGCGTAGTCGCCCGCTTTGGCCAGAAACGCCGACACGTCCTGCAGGTTCAGATCGTAGACGGGCATCTGTTCCAGGGCGCTTTTTGCCGCCCCCGTCTCGCGCCACACTTCGCTCGCGAGCCGGACGGCCTGGTAGGCCGTGCCGGCATACCGGCCTTTGTCGAACGCGGTTTCTATGTTGTACAGATGGGACGAAAGATCCGTAAAGCTGCGCGCATAGTCGCTCATAAGGCTGTTTTTAATACGGTTTTGCTGGTTGTAGTTATACACGCCGAACACTGCGAGCGCAACGACGGCGATGGAAAAAAAGGATACGATGCGTATAAAGGTCCTCTTGCGAAGATACATGTGGAATCTCCTTTCAAATTGGAGCGGGCGCTCCGTCTGCGCGACTCCGCTACAGGGATATTGCGCAGACAAACGTTTTGCCTTAGTATTCCATTCTCCGTTCCAAATTATACGCGGAAAACCGCGGCGCCGCGCGCTGTATTTGCGGCGGCCGCCGCGGCAAAAAAAACGCCCGTTGGGGCGTTGCTTTCACAAATAAGCCGGAGACGCGCATACCGCGCCTCACAAGCGGGTTCCTATTCCACCGCCTTATTCGGGACGTTGTTTTCAAAACAGACGGCGGGACATCCGTCCGCCGCCGTATTCATGAAAACAATGCTTATCCAGGCAATCTCTTTGGGGCGCTGTTTTCGTAAAATACGGACATATGGAAGGGCATTGCCGCTTCTAACAAAGGTTTTTTGTTAGCGCTTTGTTTTCCAGAGAATACAGAGGGACGGCCGTACGCCGTCCCTCAAAAAAATATCTCACTATCTGTTAAACGCCGGGCGCCTGAGACCGCAAGGGAGAATCAGCGGAACCCGACTTTGCGGTACACCTTTTCAAGCGTTCTGCGCGAAGCCTGTACGGCGCGGGCTGCGCCGGTTTCGAACACTTTGTCGAGATACGCCCTGTCCGCCATGAGCGCTTCGTATTTTTCACGGATGGGCCGCAGGTGCTCGACCACCGCTTCCGCGACGGCCAGCTTAAAGTCGCCATAGCCTCTGCCGGCGAACTCCGACTCCGTCTGCTCCGCCGTCCGGCCCGTCACCGCGCCGTAAATGGAGATGAGATTGTTTACGCCCGCCTTGTCCGGGCCGCGCCGGACTTCGCTGCCGCTGTCCGTTACGGCGCGCTTGAACTTGCGCATGATATCGTCCGGGCTGTCGAGCACGGCGATATAGCCGTTGGGGTTGCTGTCGCTCTTGCTCATTTTCTTGTCCGGCTCCTGCAGGCTCATGATCCGCGCGCCGACTTTCGGGATATAGGGCGCGGGAACGGTGAACACGTCCCCATACACGCCGTTAAAACGCTGCGCAACATCCCTGGTGAGCTCCAAATGCTGCTTCTGGTCCTCCCCGACCGGAACCAGATCGGCCTGATAGAGCAGGATATCGGCCGCCATGAGCACGGGGTATGTAAACAGGCCGGCGTTGACATTCTCCGAATAGCGGGCCGACTTGTCCTTAAACTGCGTCATACGCGACAGCTCGCCGAACATGGTGTAGCACGAAAGCACCCAGGTCAGCTCGGCATGCGCCGGAACCTGGCTCTGCAGGAACATGACGTTTTTCTCCGGATCAATTCCGCAGGCGATGAGCAGCGCCATGGTCTCACGCGAGCGGCGGCGCAGTTCGGCCGGCGTCTGCCGCACCGTGATGGCGTGCATATCCACCACTGAAAAAAAACAGTCGTACTGATCCTGCAATTCGCTCCAGTTCTTCAGCGCGCCCAAATAGTTTCCGAGCGTGATCAGGCCACTGGGCTGGATGCCCGAGAATATGATCTGTTTATCAGACAAAATCGTCTCCCCCTAAAAGTTTTTGTATCAACCGCCGCAGGCCAGCAGTTCTTCGTTTCTGCGCAGAAATTCGCCGAATGCGACGCGGATCAGTTCGTGGCCGTCCACATTGGGATGGATGCCATCCGCGCAGAACAGGTGCTTGTAGTTGTGTTTATCCAGAAAATACGAGCGTACGTCGACAAAAAAGCTGCCGGTTTCGCGCGCGATCTTGCCGATGGTGTTGGAATAGAGTTCCTGGAACCGGTAGATCATATGCACATCGCCAAGCCACTTGACGATATTCTGCTTCGACAGGCCCGTCCTGGTGATCCAGCCGATATACCGCTCCGCATCGATCGGCGGCAGCGACATCATAAGCGGCGTAATGCCCTTGTCCTTGATGGCCTTGACTGCGCTGCGCATCAGTCCCTCAAATTTTGAAAGCGGTGTTTTGGGAAGATGTTCCGATTCGGGTTCGGCCGCGACCTCTTCCCAGTTAAAATCGCAGTCGTTTCCGCCGTACTCCACAAGGATCATGTCACAGGGCGCGGCCTCCTGTTTTTTCAGGCCCTTTTCCAGCAGCTGACAACCTTTGACGACGGTACAGCCAAAGCTGGATTTGTTCTGAATATCCACAGGGAACTCCTGCATAAAAGCGTCGATCTTGCCGCCTTTGGAAAAACAATAGCGGTTGTCTTCGCCCAGTATGACTCCCCGCATAACGGAGTCACCGTAGATTTGGATTTGTTTGCGCATGTCGATCCTCCTTCCGACGTGTTTGCGTGTTCCTTTCGCCGCGGCAGCCGCGGCAACGTCTACTTCTGCATATTCAATGACATTTCCTGCCACTGCTGGCGCGTAATGAGCACCTTGCGCGGCTTGCTGCCCTCGTAAGGGCCGACGATGCCGCGGCTCTCCATTTCATCCACAATCCGCGCGGCGCGCGAATACCCGAGCTTCAGCCTGCGCTGGAGCAGAGACACCGACGCGAGGCCCGCGTCCACCACCGCTTCGACCGCGTCGGGGAACATTGCGTCGTACTCCTGGTCGCCGCCGTCCCCGCCCTCGCCGGGCGACTGCGTCTCGCTGGCGTTGCGTTCAATTTCTTCTATGACGCTCTCGTCATAGTTGCTCGACGACATCTCCTTAATAGACTCGACTACGCGGCGGATTTCGCCGTCGCTGACGAAACAGCCCTGCACGCGCAGCGGTTTGGTGCGGCCGATGGGTAGAAACAGCATATCGCCGCGGCCGAGCAGCTTTTCAGCGCCCGACATATCCAGGATAATGCGCGAGTCGATCTGGCTTGCGACGGCGAAGGCGACGCGCGAGGGGATGTTCGCCTTGATGATGCCGGTGATGACGTCCGTCGACGGACGCTGCGTCGCAATGACGAGGTAGATGCCCGCGGCGCGCGCCATCTGGGCGAGACGGCAGATGGAGTCCTCCACCTCGTGCGGCGCGCACATCATGATGTCTGCCAGCTCGTCAATGATAATGACGATGCTCGGTAAGTATTTTTCGCCGTTTTCGGCGGCGTATTCATTGTAGGACTGTATGTTGCGCGAAGAACTTTCCGAAAAGAGCTTGTAGCGGTTCATCATCTCGCCGACCGCCCACTTGAGCGCGCCCGCCGCCTTTTTCGGGTCGGTCACGACGGGGCTGATCAGGTGCGGAATGCCGTTGTATACGTCAAGCTCTATGCGCTTTGGGTCGACCATCACCATCTTGACCTCGTCAGGGCGCGCCTTATAGAGTATGCTCATAATCAGCGCGTTGACAAACACGGACTTACCCGAGCCGGTCGCGCCCGCGATGAGCAGGTGGGGCATTTTGGCAAGGTCGGTGACGATGGTGTTGCCGGAAATGTCGAGCCCGAGCGCGGCGGTCAGCTTGCTCTGCCCGGTCTGGAACGCGTCCGAAGCGATAATGCGGCGCAGGGCGATAGAAGTGGAATCCTTGTTCGCCACCTCGATTCCGATCGTGCCCTTGCCGGGGATGGGCGCTTCAATACGCACCGCCGCGGCTTTGAGTGCGAGGGCAATGTCCTCGGAAAGGGTGGTAAAACGGCTGATTTTCACACCGGCGCCCGGTTTGAGCTCATAGCGCGTGACGGAGGGGCCGCGGCTGATGTGTTCCACTTTGGCTGAAACGCCGAAGGCGGCCAGTGTGTCGATCAGCTTTTTGGCGGTTGCGCGCAGCTCGCCGTCCATACCGTCGCGGCTGGGGCGCTTCTCCTCGTCGAGCAGGGAGATGTCGGGCAGTTTATAGTTGGCGAACTCGTCCTCGGGCGCGGCGACCGCGAGCGATTTTCCTATCTCTTCCGCGTCCAGCGCGGGCACGGGCACAGGCGCAGGCGCGCTGGCGGGCGCGGCGGGCCGTATCTCGTCCGGCACGGCGCTGTCGATGGCGTGAATGATATCCGAAAACGCAGGCTCCTCATGCAGCGCGGGCGCGGGTTCCGGGTCCGGCGCAGGGGCCGGCGCGGGCTCGGGAACAGGGATGTCCCGGATCGGCGCGCGCGCAAACACAGGCGGCGCTTCCGGCGCGGACGCCTGTTCGCGGCGTTTCTTTTTCGGCCGTTCCTGCTCACGTGCAGGCAGCGTGTCCGTAATCGTGTCGCCCAGCTCCTCCTTTGTAAAGGGGAACAGAACGCGCTTGAGGCGGAGGAAAAAGTTGCCCAGGCAGAATACGAGCGATACGGCGAGGATAAAGCCGACCACGATCCCGGCGCCTATCTTGTCCAGAAGCATGATGAGCGGCGTGCAGATCAGGCCGCCGAGCACGCCGCCGGAGGTGAGTTCCCCGCCCGTCCTGTACAGTGTGGAGACGAAGGCGGGAAAGGACACGCCAGCGTACCCCTTCGCGTATTCTGAAAAGATGTGCAGAAACACGGACAGGGCCAGCACCGCGACGGCGCCGAACCAGATCCGGATTCGGGTATTGGACTTGTTCTTTGAAAAGGCCAGGCTGATTCCCGCCGCAAGCAGCAGTACGGGCAGCAGGAAAGCGGGGATCCCCAGCATCCCCTTCAAAAACCCGCCGAGCCACCGGCCGACAATCCCCGTCGCGTCCGTCAGCAGCGACAGGGTGATAAATACGGCGAGCAAAGCCAGGCCCAGCATCCAGACATAGGACGGGACCCGCTCCTGCGCCGCGGCTTTTTTCGACGGCCGCCGCGACGCGGCAGGTTTTCCAGATTGTTTGCTACGCTTTGCTTGCGCCATAGTTTCACTTCCGTATTTTTTTACTGATACGCCTTATTTTACGAGCGAATAGATGATGACGAACAGGCCCATCGCCGCGCAATAATAGGCGAACATGCCGAACTTCTCTTTTTTCACAAGGTACTGGATCAGCTTGATCGCGGCAAAGCCTGCGACCGCGGCGACCGCCATGCCCACGATATACGGGCCGAGGCTGACCTCAGAGAGCATGTGCGCCGCATCGGACAAATGCAGCACTGCGCTGCCCAGAATGGCGGGGATGGAGAGGATGAAGGAGAACTCCACCGCGCTGGAACGGGTCAGGCCGCACAACAGGCCGGAGGTAATGGTCGAACCCGAACGGGAGATGCCCGGCATGAGCGCCACGCCCTGGAACGCGCCGACGATGAGCGCGTCGCGCACCTTCATGTCTTTCATGGTCTTATTCCCCTTTTTGACACGGTCGGCAAAGCTCAACAGCAGCGCCGTAAACAGCAGGGCTATGCCCACTGTCAGCATGGACGAAAAGAGGATTTCCAGGTAGCCGCGAAACGGAATAAAGGGCACCAGCACCGCAGTGGCGACGAGCACGAGGATAACCATGCGTTTGTCCTCATCCGCCTTCCGGAACGAGAAGCGGCCACGGCACAGGTCGGCCACGATCCCGCCGACGGCCTTGATCAATCGCCAGATACGATGCCGGAACGCGACAAACACTGCGACAAGCGTGCCGATGTGCACGAGCACGTCGAACAGCATATTGGCCGCGATATCATCGGAAAGCCCGAACAGCTGCTGAAAAATAACGAGATGGCCGGAGCTGGAAATGGGCAGAAATTCGCTCAGCCCCTGCACTAGCCCGAGAAGGATCGCTTCCAGATAATTCATAGAGACAGCCTCCGTATGAAATCGTGATGTCGGCTCCGCCAGCCAGCGGCCGCAATTACGATAATAAAAGAATTATATCATATAAAAAGAATATTTTCCAGTGAGATTTTTATGTGGTCGTTTACAAATTTTTTCGAACGGCGGCTATGCCTGCTTTTGCGCCTTTGACTGCGCCTTTGCCGCGAACCTGGCGCCGTCCACAATAAAGCGGCGGTGCACGCCTTTGCCGATCACGCCCGCGGCGTCGGAGCACGTTACTTCAAACGTCAACGCCCGGTCCTCAACGCCGATCAGCGTGCCGGTGCAGACGACTTGCATGGAAACCGGCGTCGCGCTCAGATGCTGAATATCCAGCGCCGTGCCGACTGTGGTGCGTCCCGCCTCCAGCGCGCCCTGCGCGCAGAGGTAGCAGGTTTTTTCCATCAGCAGCGCCATGGCGGGCGTTGCGTACACGTCGAGCCCGCCGCTGCCGAGGGCCACCGCGGTATTTTGCTCCGTCACCGTTTCCGTGAGCGTCAGTTGCAAACCGATTTCAAGCATTTGTGTTCTTCCTTTCTGCATAGAAAAAGCCTTCGGGAAAAGTATACCATTTTTCCCCGAAGGCTTCAATCGTAAAGCGGGTGTTTTTCGCCAAGTTCATGAAATACTTACAAATTATTTTGCGCCCGGCTTGAAGATCAGGGCGAAGATATAGCCGAATACAATGACGGCGGCGATCCCGGCTGCGGCGGCGGACACGCCGCCGGAGAGTATGCCGAACGCGCCCACTTCGTCGATGGCGGTTTTTACGCCGGTGGCCAGGCTGTACCCGAACCCGGTCAGGGGCACCGTCGCGCCCGCCCCGCCGAACTCGACGATTTTGTCGTATACGCCGATAGCGGTCAGGATAACGCCCGATGTGACGTAGGCTACGAGGATACGGGCCGGGGTCAGTTTGGTATAGTCGATCAGCAGCTGTGCGATCACGCACAATACGCCGCCGGTGATAAATGCGTATATATAGTCCATACAGCGTCCTCCTTACGCGTCGGCCGTCAAATGCACAAGGTGGCAAATGCCGGGAATGCTCTCTCCCTGCTGGGAACTGGTCGTGCTCATCAACGCGCCGGTCGCCGCGAACAGTACGTTTTTCAAAATCCCCTTTTGCAGCTGCGGCAGGATATGCCCGGCCAGTACGCTTGCGGCGCAACCGCAGCCGGAGCCGCCTGCGTGCACGTCCTGATTCTCAAGATCGAAAATCATCCGGCCGCAGTCGTTGTAATTCTCGCCAAGGCTATATCCCTCGCGGCCGACCAGGTCGCGCATGAGGTCGTAGCCGACTGTACCGAGGTCGCCCGTCACGATCAGGTCGTATTCGTCCGGTTTCGTGCCGGTGTCTTCAAAAAAGTTTTTGAATGTGTCGCAGGCCGCCGGGGCCATGGCCGCGCCCATGTTATTCGCGTCCTTGACGCCGAGGTCTACAATGACGCCGGTCGTAATATGATTGACGCGCGGACAGCCAGGGCTGTTTTCAGACGTGACGACTACAGCGCCGCAGCCGGTCACCGTCCACTGGGCGCTGGGCGTGCGCTGGCCGCCGTATTCCATTGGGAAGCGGAACTGGCGTTCCGCCGAAGCGAAATGCGACGAAGTCAGCGCGATACAGCGGGTTGCAAACCCGCCCTCTACTATCATGCTTGCCAGAGACAGGCCTTCCGCCATGGTGGAGCAGGCGCCGTACAGCCCGAAAAACGGGATGCCGAAATCGCGCAGGCCAAAGCTGGAGCTGATGCACTGGTTGAGCAGGTCGCCCGCGAAGATATACTGTACGTCCGACGGGGCGAGCTGCGCCTTCTGCAACAGCTTGTGGATGGTTTCCTTCTGCATTTTGCTCTCGGCCTTCTCCCAGGACGACTCGCCGAACTTGTCGTCGTCGAGCTGAATGTCAAAACAGCCGCCGAGCGGACCTTCCGTCTCCTTGCAGCCGCCGAGCGCGGCCGAGGCGAGGATATAAGGGCGGCTTTCGAGAAGGACGGTATGCGCTCCGATTCTGCTCATTGACTCAACCCCCCAAAACCTTGATCAAGTAGTAGATCACGCCGTACAGAACCGAAGCCGTGATACCGTACACGAGCACCGGACCGGCGATGACGAACATCTTTGCGCCGACGCCCAGGACCAGGCCCTCCGACTTGAATTCCATGGCCGGCGAAACGATGGAGTTTGCAAAACCTGTGATGGGCACAAGCGTGCCCGCGCCCGCATGCTTGGCCAGTTTATCGTAAACGCCGATGGCCGTGAAAAAGGAACCGAGAAAAATCATGGACGCGGAGGTCAGGCCCTTAACCGCTTCCTCACTGAGCGCGGCCGACTTCAGCCCGTTTGATATGAACTGGCCGACCACGCAGATCAGGCCGCCTACAACGAAGGCCTTCAAACAGTTCGTAAGCGATTTGGACGGCGGCGTCTTCTGCTTTACGATCTGCTGGTAGTTCTTTTTATCCATACTCATAGTTTTTCACCTGATTAAAAATTTTCTCTATTAGTATGAATGGAAGCCTGAAAATTATACCGGCGGCATGGATTTGCCGCGTAAAAACAATTTCATGGAATGAATGAAAAAACAGATATGCAAAGGCCGGGGCGTTTTTTACGCCCCGGCCTTTGCCACCGTTTATCGCAGGACAACCCGGTCGTGATCGCTTGAACGTGCGGGCGCCGCGCGACTTTTATTGCAATGGGCGGCATTGCAATGTACTGAGCCGCCAATTTTTATCCGCCGATACGGGGAAAATTATTTCATGCTTTCTCTTTATGCGTTACTCCAGACAAGTTTCCGCCTGCCGCGCATGATTCTCTATGGCCGCGTTGTTCCGGCGCGCTGTTTTTCATGCAGAAGGCGCTCCTTATTCGGCGCGTCCCGCAGCAAAAACGCGGCCCATGGGCGGGGATCCGCGCCGATATTGTCCCGCCAGTACAAAAGCCTGCCGTACAGACGATCCAGCTCCATTTCAACCGCTGTTTGAGCCGCCTGCGGCCCCGCTTCCAGCACGAGCGCAGTCAGGCCGTAAAAGGCAAGGCCCAGCGCGTGCGTCTCCACATGCACAGTGCTCGCGGCCTGTGCAACGGCGCGGGCCGCGGCCTCAGCCGCCGGATCCTCCGCCTGCGCCCCGGCCGCGTGCGCGGCGAGAATCGCCTTTTTCGCTTCGGGCATTTTGATTTCGCCGCGGGCCTAGGCGCCGGCGCGCGCAAGCGCCTGGCGCGGCCGGGAATCGGCCGGACGGCGCGCTTCGAAAAAATCGACGTACAACGCGGCGCAGTCCAGCGCCCAGGCGACGAGCGTCCGGTGCGTCTGCGACTCTATCAGCGCGCGCAGAGGTTGTATGCAGACGCTTTGCCTGTCAAACAGGATCTTCCTTGCCATGGCCGATCAGCAGCCCGTTTCCGCAAGCAGCTGCTCCACGCCGTGCAGAACGCCCCAAACCCCGCTTTCAAAGGTGAGGCCGCCCTGCAGATACAGGGTGTACGGCTCGCGGATCGGCGCGTCCGCCGACAGTTCAATGGACGCGCCTTGGGTAAACGTCCCCGCCGCCATTATGACTTTGTGCTGATAGCCGGGCATGTCCCACGGCTCGGGGACGGCGAACGCGTCCACCGGAGACCCGGCCTGAATGCCGCGGCAGAAAGCGACGAGCTTGCGTTCGCTGCGGAAATGAATCGACTGCACAAGGTCCAGCCGCCGCGCAAACGGGCCGGGCGACACCTCGAAGCCGAGCCTTTCCAGGACATAGGCGGCGAAAGCCGCCGTCTTGAGCGCCTGAAGCACGGTATGCGGCGCATAGAACAGACCCCGGAGCATCTTTTTCGTCTGGTCGAGCGTCGCGCCCATCTCGCCGCCGATTCCCGGGCTTGTCAGGCGGCACGCCGCAAGTTCCACGCACGCCGCGCCGCCCGCGATATACCCGCCCGTATCCGCAAGCCCGCCGCCGGGGTTTTTGATAAACGAGCCGACGAGCAGGTCGGCTTTGGGTTCAGACGTCTCCAGAAATTCGCCGTAGCAGTTGTCCACCACGACGTAAGACGCCGGAGAAACGCGCTTTACAAAGGCGTACAGCTCGCAAAGCTGGGCGCAGGAAAGACCCTCCCGCTCCCCATAGCCGCGCGAGCGCTGGGCATACACCACCTTGGGCCGCGCCTGCAGCGCGCTTTCCAGCGCGGCGTAGTCGATTTCGCGCCCGTCGCGCAATGGGACGTCCCTGTAGCGGACGCCGAACTCGGCGAGCGAACCGCCGCCGCCTTCCGCAATGCCGATGACCTGCTCAAGCGTATCATAGGGCCGGCCGGTCGCGGACAGGAGCGTATCGCCCGGCCGAAGCAGGGCGAACAGCGCGACGGTCAGGGCGTGGGTGCCGGAGACGAAGTTGTGGCGCACAAGCGCCGCCTCGCAGCCAAAGCAGCCGGCCAGAACCCTGTCCAGCGTATCCCGGCCCCGGTCATTGTAGCCGTAGCCGGTCGTGCCTGCAAAGTCGGCGTCGGATACCCGGTTGTCCGCAAACGCGCGCATGACCCGGAACTGGTTGGCCTCCGCCGTGCGCTCCAGCGCCGCAAACACGTCTTTTAACGCGGCTTTCGCCTGTTCAGATAGCTCTTGTACCTGTTGTGAAAACATAAACTGATCCCTCACTCTATTCTAAGCTGCGCCATAGCGCACAGATCCTGAAATCCCAATCGGGCATAGAACGGCAGCAAAGCCTGTCCGGTGAGCAGGCACAGCGCGCGGCCGCCGGCCGCATCGTACAGCGCGCGCACCACGGCGCGCGCGCAGCCCCTGCCCCGGTACTGCGGCGCACAGGCGAGCGCGCCGACAAGCGCGGCCCTGTCCGTCGCGCACAGGATGGCGCCCGCGGCGACGATCCGCCCGTCGAGTTCGCACACGGCGGTCCGCCCGCCGAGATAGTAGCGCCGCTGGTCCTTGGCGTCCATATACTCCTGAAAATCCGGCAGGCCGCCATAACAGGCGCGGAGCAGGCCGTAGACCTGCGCCTCCGCATCCCGGCCGCACAGCCGCGCCCGTAACGTGCCGGACGGGGCCGGACCATGCAGGACCAGCATACGGCTTGTCTCGATACACGCGCCGGGCATATATGCGGCAAGGGCGCGAACCGTCTGCTCTTCCCCCACGGCGCAGCGCGCGTTCTGCATCTGCAAAAACCGGGCCGCCTCCTCCGCCGGAGCGCCCGGCGGAAGAAACGGATAGGCCGTGCCGCCGCAGAGCACGAGCGCGCCCGGGCCGGCGGCGTAGGCGCGGTAAAACCTGTCGTCCGCCGGATATCCCGCGAGCGCGGCAAGCGCGTAGATATTGGAAAAGGGCTGCGCATCCAACTGTGCGGCCAGCCCTTTTATGTCGTCTGCTCTCCGGATCATGGCGTGCTACAGCGCGTTGACGATCCGCCGAAAAGCCTCGCCGCGCTCCGCGAAGTTCCGGAACTGGTCAAACGATGCGCTGGCCGGCGACAATATCACCACGTCGCCGCTATGCGCGCCCGCCGCAGCGGTGCGCACGGCCTGTTCAAAATTGCTGCACAGGACGATGTCGAGCGCGTCTGGGTCGTAGTTATCCGCATGCACGACCGCGTCGAATATCTTTCCGGAGGATTTGCCGACCAGCACCAGCTTCTTCACGCGCCTGTTCACCAGCCGGCCGAACGCGGTATAGTCGAGGTTTTTATCATAACCGCCCGCAATCAGCGTCAGCGGCGCATCGAAGGAGTTGAGCCCCGCCATCGCCCGCGTCGGCGACGAGGCGATGCTGTCGTTATAGTAGCGCACCCCGTCGAGCGTGCGCACAAGTTCGATGCGGTGCTCCACGCCGCCGAAGGTGCGCGCGACCTGTTCGATGCGCTCCACATCCACATAATCCATCACCGCGCCGATGGCGGCCATGTAATTTTCCACATTGTGCCGGCCGGGGATCCGGATATCCCCTATGTCGAGCACAGGTTCGTCGCGCTCGCCGTCCACATAGTGAATGATGCGGCCGCGCAGCAATACGCCGTGGTCGGCCTGTCCGCTGATCGAAAACGGCACGGCCTCGCGGCCGCTCGCGGCGATCAGTTCGCGGCTGATGGAGTTATCGTAGTTATACACGAGCCGGTTGTTGGGATTTTGGTGCAGGAATATGTTCTTTTTCGCGTCCACGTACTCCTGCATGTCTTTATGATAATCCAGATGGTTGGGGGAAAGGTTGGTGATGACCGCCACATCGGGCGAACAGCGCATATCGTGCAACTGGAAGCTGGAAAGCTCTACAACGGCGATATCGGTCGGGGTGATATTCGCGATCTCAGGCAGCAGCGGCGCGCCTATGTTCCCGCCCTTATGACAGCGAAAACCCTGCGCGGAAAGCATTTCGTAGACGAGAGTGGTCGTCGTCGTCTTGCCGTCCGAGCCGGTCACGCCGAAGATCGGGCAGGGGCACAGCTCAAAGAACAGTTCCATTTCGCTTGTGACGACGGCGCCGCGGGCGCGCGCCGCCGCCAGGGCCGGGACGTCATACCGAAGGCCGGGCGTGCGGAAGATGATCTCGTCGTCCTCCATGCCCGCAAGGTAGTTCTCGCCGAGCACGGACTTTACGCCCAGCGCCGCGAGCGCCTGACCGCGCTCCCCGTCCAGCGCATTTTCGTTGCGGTCGCGCGCGGTGACAACCGCGCCGCCGTCGGCGAGAAGCTTGATAAGCGGCGTATTGCTTACGCCAATGCCAATGACGGAAATGCGCTTCCCATGTATCCTGTTGTATAATGTCTGCAAGGTGTGTGACATGAAATCCACCTCTTTCTTTCATTACATTATACTTGCATTTTCCTGTAATATCAATCGGTTCCAGGATATTTTTCTTGAAATGGGGCCGCGCTTGTATTACAATAGGACAGAGAGCAGACTGGGCAGCTGCGGCGCACACGCCGAAAGGCCGTGCGCTGAGGAAAGTCCGGGCTCCGCAGGGCGAGGATAGCGGATAACGTCCGCCGAAGGCGACTTTAGGGAAAGTGCAACAGAAAGCAAACCGCCCGGCTTTGCCGGGTAAGGATGAAAGGGCGGGGTAAGAGCCCACCAATGTTTTGGAGACAAAACAGTTTTGTAAACCCTATCCGGAGCAACACCGCATATGGGACGTACAGGCCGGCCCGGCCGTCCCAGAGGTGGCTAGAGGTGCGCGGCAACGCGCATCCCAGATAGATGGCTGTCGTTTCACAGAACCCGGCTTACAGGTCTGCTCTCCTGATTTTGTATAAGAAGGTGTATAGAGAATGGCGATCGCATCGGATTTGTCCCAACTGATCGGGAACACGCCGCTTGTGGAGCTTGCAAGGTTCGCCCGTGAATATGGCCTGAAAGCGCGCCTGCTTGCAAAAGCCGAATGCTTTAATGCGGCGGGCAGTGTGAAGGATAGGGTCGCGCGCGAGCTGATTGAGGATGCGGAGCGCAGCGGCAGGCTCAAACCGGGCGGTACGGTGATCGAGCCGACAAGCGGCAACACCGGCGTCGGGCTCGCGCTCGTCTGCGCGCTCCGGGGCTACCGGCTCATTCTAACCATGCCGGAGAGCATGAGCGTGGAGCGGCGCGCGCTTTTGCGGGCGCTTGGCGCGCAGCTTGTCCTCACCCCGGCCGAAGAGGGAATGGGCGGCGCGATCGCAAAGGCGGAACAGCTTCTGGCGGAGACGGCTGGCGCGATTCTTGCCGGACAGTTCGTCAATCCCGCCAACCCGGCGGCGCACCGCAAGACAACCGCGCCTGAAATATGGACGCAGACGGGCGGCGAAGTCGACTGTTTTGTGGCCGGCGTAGGCACGGGCGGCACGATTACCGGCGTGGGCGGCTATCTCAAGGAGAAAAAACCGGGCGTGCGGATCGTCGCGGTGGAGCCGGCCGGGTCCGCTGTGCTTTCGGGCGGCAAGCCCGGCCCGCACGGGCTGATGGGTATAGGCGCGGGGTTCGTGCCGAAGGTGCTTGACGTCTCGCTGCTCGACGAGGTCGTGCGTGTGACGGACGGCGAGGCGTATGAAGCGGCGCGGGCGCTCGCCAGAACGGAGGGACTGCTCGCGGGCATCTCTTCCGGCGCGGCGGTTCACGCCGCGGCCCTGATTGCGAAACGGCCGGAAAACGCAGGCAAGACCATTGTCGTACTGTTGCCGGACACCGGTGAGCGGTACATGTCTACGGGGCTGTTCCCCGCGTAAACGCATATTGGAAACAGGCCAGCCGGCGGCTGGCCTGTTTTTTTCGCAAGAATCCGCGCGCGGACGAACAGGGGCGTTCAGGGCGCAAAACAGCGGCATGCGTTTGCTTCAGGTGTTTTCGCGGCCGCGGTTTCCACGCTGCCGCCAACGGTTTCAAAACCTGGGACGCCGCCGCGGACAATACGGACTGCGCGGCAGGCGTTCAGGGACGGGCAGCCGCGCGCAGGCGACTTTGGGAAAAGGCGCCGCACGCGGCTGCGCGAATGGATACGGATCGGCCGGACGCACGCGCTGCGCTCCGGCGCATAAAAAACGGGCGCGGTTTTCCCGCGCCGGAAACATGCGTTATGACAGTTTTTTTATAATCATCTGATACAAATCGAACGCGTCCTTCTCGAATTTGTCCTCCACCGCCCGCGACAGTTCATAAGACGGCATGAACAATTCCATTTTCAACAGCACGTCGTCGTGATCCATCAACGTGCACTGCGCAATAAATTTCCCGTCCTGTTCCACCGTCCTTGTCGAGATGGCGGCCTTGCGCTCCAGCCGCGCCAGCAGGCCCAGCGCGCCTTTCAGCGCGCGTTCACGCGCATACAGCGGCAGGCTCCGGTACAGCGCGTCGCTCGCCTCGTACCCGAGCCGGGTGAGAACCACTACGCCCTGCTCTTCATCCACGGCGAGATGGCCCGTTTCAATCAGCTCGTTGATGGACTGCGCAAGCGTGAAATACTCGACAAGGTCAGTGTTCAAAAACATATCGACCATAATCCGCGTCGGTATGGCCCGGTTGAGCTGGCTCAGGGTATAGATAATGAGGACTTTTACATCCTCTTTCTGGTACAGTGCGCCGTTTCCCAGCATATGATTTCTCCTCAGTGAATCGGTTTTTCGCGCCCGGGCATATAATTATATGAAGCCTGAAACCGGCGCGACTATTTTTTTATATTTTACCATATCCGTCCGGCAAATAAAAGTACTTTTCTGAAAACCGGCAAACTTTGCGCAGCGCGCCTCAATCCGTGTCGCAAATTTCAGGGGAAAACCTTTAACAAGAAACCGCCGCCCAAAATACTATATAACATAAGAGTCTTTCACGGATAAGATAAGGAGAGTGTTTTTATGTATATAGCGAAGGAGAGTTTCCTCGGCGTAAACTCCGAAGCCGGATTCTATTCCCTGTTCGAAGATTTTATCAATAAACGGTCCCGGGTCTATGTTATCAAGGGCGGGCCGGGGACCGGAAAGAGCACCCTGATGCGGAGTATTGGCAAACAGGCCGAGCAGATGGGGCTTAATGTGGAATATATGCACTGTTCTTCCGACCCCGCGTCGCTCGACGGCATCTATGTCAGGGAACTGGGCGCTTGCATGGTGGACGGCACGCCGCCGCACGTGCTCGAACCGCCCTATCCCGGCGCCATCGGAAATATCGTCAACATATACCCATTCTGGGATAGAGAAAAGCTCCAGGCGGCGACGGCGCAGATCAAAGAGCTGAACGGTCAGATCTCCGCGCTGTTCGACCGCACATATCTGTACTTAGGCGCCGCGGGCAAGCTGCAGCGCGACTTGCAGCAGATCGGCAACGAATTGTGCAACAGGACAAAACTCAAGGGCTATACCGAACGCATGAGCGGCAAATACCTAAAGCCCCAGAACAAGGCGCCCCACGAGGAAAAACGGCTGCTTTCCGCGTTTACGCCGGACGGCAACATATTCTATAAAAACACGCTGCAGGGGGGCATGGATAAGGTGCTTGTGTTTGAGGACGAATACGGCGTGTCGAGCAAGGTGATGGAACTGCTGCGCGTGCGCGCGCTCAAAAACGGGCACAGCATTATCAGCTGCTACCACCCGCTCATCCCGGGCCAGCTCGAGCATATTGTATTCGAGGATATCGGACTCTGTGTGTGCACCTCAAATTCCCTGCACAAAATCGAAGCGCAGCCATACTGCCGCATCAATATCGGGCGTTTTCTCGACGTGGACCGGGAAAAGCGCAACAAGGCGAAGATCGGCTTCCTCATCCGCGCGCGGGACGAAATCCTCGCCGAGGCGGTCGGGATTCTGCACTGCTGCCACAAGCTCCACGACGAGCTCGAAGAGTATTATAAGGATGCGATGGACTTCGATGCGCTCAAGACCTATGCGGAGCTGCTCGCCGACGATTTCCTGCGCCCGGCAGTATAGGCCGGAAAAAAACGCCGCCGGACCCGCGTTCATGTTCCAATGCGCGCGGGTTTTCGACATTATACAGGCACATATTAAGGCGCCGCGATAAACGCGGCGCCTTAATTGATTGTTATATTGCAGTGGCGGGCGACAGCATTCAGTTTTGCGCTGCATCCGATGCAGGCGCGTCCGGCGCGGAGTCTCCCGTGGCGGCGTCCGGAGCTGCGGCCTGGTCGTCCGGCGTCTGGACGGCGGCAGGGTCCGCGGCCTGGTCGTCCGGCGTCTGGACGGCGGCAGGATCCGTGGCCTGGTCGCCCGGCGCCTGCGCGGCGGCAGACGGCTGTTCCGGCTGCGGTTCGCCTCCGTCCGCGGACAGGGGCGGCAGTTCGGCTGTCTCAGCCTTCAGCTCCTCCGGTGCGGCGTCCGGGGCTGCGACGACGATCTCGCTCTGCTGCACGAGCGCGTCGCCGTTTTTCTTCACCAGCTTTTCCTGGCTCTTTTCCCGGCGACGGGGGCCGGTCTTTGCGAACTGCCTGACGAGCAGCACGACGATATTCGTCAGAAGCAGGCCGAGAAATGCGGCGGTCAGAATAGCCACGACCATCAGCACTTCGTCGTCGGACGTAATGCGCTCATAGACGTTGCCCTGGGGTTCTTCCGGCTCCGGTTCCTCCGGCTCCGGCGGCGCAATGACCGGCGCGGCGATCTCTATATAGCGCTGCATCGTCTCTTCCTGCGTATCGAACATATAGAATCCGGACGCGCCCTCGGAATTCATTGCGTACAAAAGGTAAAACTCCGTATGGTCGCCGGACTCCAGAACCCATGCGGGCACCTGTTCACCCGCAATATTGAGCTCCGTCTCCTTAAACCCGGCCGGAACGGTAACGCCCTCCGGCAGGCGCAACACGGTGTATTGCGCGGCCCCCAGCGACAGGCCTGTATAGGGGTACAGCACGTCCTCGTCCGGAATATAGACATAAAAGCGGCCGTCGGCGTGCTCCGCGTTCGTCATGTGGAACAGAATGAGGTTCTGCGAAGTGCCGCGCACAGCCTCGAACTCGTGGCCCTTGTATTCATAGGGGAACCGTTCAAAACCATCCGGGATCTCCACGCCGTCGAGCGTTGGCCACAGATACCGGCTCTCACCGGAAACGGTCACTTCCGCAACCGGTTCTTCCGGCTCTGGTTCCGCTTCGCTCTGGGAGGGACGGGTACTCTGACCGCCACCACCACCTCCGCCGCCGCTGCCGCCGCCATTGCTGGATACGACCGTCAGCGTCGCGCTGCTGCCGGAGGCGGACAGGACCGCCTCGCCGCCCTCGCCGTCGCCAAAGCTCAGAAGCTGGTTTACGCCGAGAGAAATTGCGCTGCTGCCCGCGCCGATGGCTTTGAAAGTGATCGCGTAGCTCAGAGTTTTGGCCGAACCGTCGCCGAAGCCCACAATGGAGACGCTGCCGGAACCGCCGCTGGCGCTGTTGCCAGAGACGAACTGCAGTACGCCGGGGTCATAGGTGAGGTAGGCGTCAACCGCGCCCAAAGTCTGGTCGCCGCCGCTGAAAGTCGCCGTTACCGTCACCGTGGAGCCCACCGTCACAGAGCTCGAACTGAACGAGATCGATGTGCTTGCGGCGGACGCCGGAACTGTGAACAGGCCGATCAGAAGTGCGCAGGCGGCCAAAAGACTAATCCATTTCTTCTGCATGGTTTTCTCCCTTTACTGTACGATTTCCATAATACCGAGCAAATGCTTCTGCACGCGCAGCAAATCCAGTATGTTCACGGTACCGTCCCGGCTCACGTCGCAGGCCGTATAGTAGGCGCCGGACTGGACCTGGACTTTCAGAAGGTGCTTCTGCACGCGCAGCAGATCCAGTATATCGCAGACGCCGTCGCCGGATACGTCGCCGTAGATTATAATGTTATAGTTTTTGTATACCTGCCGCGTCTCCTTATACAGAACCTGGAGCACATCGCCAGTCGCGACGTTTTTGGAGGATTTCTCCACGCCGGACCTGTCCACGACACGCAGGTACCCGTCCTTGACCGTCAGGCCCTTCAGCAATGCCGAAGCGGTGGTCTTTTCAGCTATTTTCGTAATCGTACCGGAGCCGATCGTATACGTTGTGCTCGAGAGCACCGGCGTGGTGTCGCCAGGCGGGTCCACCGGCTGTTCCGGCTGCTGGTTTTCCGGTTTCGGAACGGCCGATTCGGGCATGTTTTTGTACACCGGAATCCGGAATACGAGCGCGATATTGAGATTGTCGCTGTACGCCTTTTTCATGGACAGGCTCTCCGAGGAGGGGGCCATGATGTTCGTCATATACTGATGGGAGTAGAACGGGGCCGTCACCACGTTGAACTTCTGGAAGTACAGGGTATCCTGTCCGCAGGACACATAGCCCGACGTCAAAATCTTCGCGCCGCCCTTGATGGAACGGATCGGATCGGTCCACGGACCGTAATAGCTGGAGCTGACGTTTTTGGCGTAAATCGCGCCGTTGGTCTCGGCGCTGTTGCCGTTCGCAGTGTATGCGCCGATATTAAAGTGGTTGTAATACCCCGCGTATCCCGGCACGGTGCCGCCGGACAGACGGGTGCCCGTTGTCCCCTGTTCCTGCCGCACGCGCGACGCGAGGTGGTAGGGGCTCACGCCCAGTTCCTTCGCCGCGGCCATAAACGCCTGCGCATAGGTATAGGACGTGCCGCCGACGCTGAAGGGATGGGATTTATCCATAAACGTGCCCTTCAGTATGGATTCCACGCCGGCCTCGGTATGCGAATTCTTGGAATAGGCGAGGCTCTCAAACTGGAATATGTAAGACTCGGTCAGAAAATTGCGCGGATCCATATAATAGGCGACCGCGGCGCGGGAGGCCGCCACCCAGGAGTACCCGTCGCGCCCGATCTGGTTGCCGTTGGAATCGACGTCGCTCAGGTTGATATAAGCGGAGTTGCTGTCCCTGGGCACAAGGCTTTTGGGGATGACCGACTCTTCGTCAACCGCCGTGTTCCAGTCAAGCCCGGTGTGCACCGCCTCAAAGACCCAGTTGGGGTACTTTGCGTGCAGAGCGCGCAGATAGTTCTTATAGCTCTCCGGGAAACGCTGGTCGGTCAGGTACTGCTCGAAATCGTCGCTCTCGGTCACGACGTTGATATAGTCGGAGTGCACGTAACCCGTGACCGTCGCGCCGCTTTCGACTTTGCAGTTGACCTTGTACCAGAGGGATCCGGACACCGTGGTTTCATCCAGGATGGTAACCGTGTCGCCCGTATTCAAATAGCCGACGATATTCGAGCTGTCGCTCGTGTCCGGCGCCGAACGCACGCGCAGCGCGTCGCCGCGCACAATCCCCACGCGGTTGTCGGCCGCTTCGACCGCGCCGGACAGAGACAGCGCGTCGGACAGGGGCAGCGCGCCCGATAGAATCACCGCGCACAGGAGAAACGCCGCCGCTCTTTTCAATCGTTCTCTCAATCTAGACGCTCCTTTGCTGGAAAGACTAATGGCAAAAGTGGATTTTCGATTGGATTATGTTTTATTCTACCTCTTTTTTATATGTTTTTCAAGCTCCCAAGAAAAATATGTCAACCAAATTTACATTTTTTTGCATAAAAAAAGGCGGCGGCCAAAGCCGTCGCCCTTACAGAACGCGATTATTTTGCGCCGAGCTTTTCCATCAGCAGCCCCCACCACTCGGCCAGCTTGAACTTGACCTCGACCTGCGGGCGCGCGTCCGAACTGACGAATTCCATTTCATTGGCGTCGAGCACGTCCTCCATGATCTCGTCGTTACCGGCGACCGAACCGGAGAAACACAGGGGCGGATAGAGCACGCACCACCAGTTTTTTCCCTCTGCCGCGCCGATTTCGATGCGGACCGCGTCGTAATACCCGGCGGGCAGGCGTATGCCGCCTTCATAGGCTTTTGTAGGAAAGAACTGTTCCCCAACCGTCACGACGACGGGATAATCGTACCCCTCTTCCGCAATGATCTGCAGCGCGGCCTGCTGGAGCGCCGCCGTATTGCGCGCCGCGATCGCGTACGCGGCGTCGCGGTCGCCCGCTTCGGCGAACAGGGCGCGCGCTTTGTCCAGCACGCCGTCGCGCACCTTGAGCTTGAGCGCCTGGTCGGCTTCGGAATCGGAGTTCGCGAGCACGTGCAGGCGAAGTACGTCTTCACGCACCTGCTGGGCCTGGCGCGCGGAGGAATATGTGGTGAGCGTCATTGTGAGAATGAGCCCGATAAACAGCGCGGAGAGAATCCGTTTGAACATGTACAACCAACCCTTTCCTTTGATAGCCTGAGTATTGACGAAACGGCGGCTCTGTATGCAGACGGATTGCCAAATTCTTTAAAAGCGCGCAAAAACGGCGCGGTCCTGACGGACCGCGCCTGGTGCGCACAGAGCGGGCGGTTATTCCGTGCGCAGAGCCTCGACCGGATCTTTGCGCGCCGCGATACGCGCGGGGATAAAGCCGCCGAGCACAGTGAGCAGAACGCTCACGACCAGCAGCGCCAAGGCATGCAGCGGGTTCATCCGAGCCACGTTCTCAATATTGGTCAGCTGCAACAGGATCGAGTTTACCGGGAAGAGCAGCAGCCGCGCAATGCCGATGCCAAGCAGGCCCGAACAAACGCCTACAATAAAGGTTTCGGCGTTGAACACACGGGATATATCCTTTTTCCGCGCGCCCAGCGCGCGCAGCACGCCGATCTCCTTCGTGCGTTCCAGAACGGAGATATAGGTGATGATTCCGATCATCAGCACCGAGACGACAAGAGAAATGGCGGAAAAGGCGATGAGTACAATGGTAATGGCGTTCATGATGTCGCCCGAAAGGTCGGAGATCATGGCGGCAAGGTCGTTGTAGAGGACCATATCCTCGTCCGCTCGGCCGCGGTTGTACGCGTCAAGATAGTCCAGGATCTGGTTTTTGGCATCGAAGTCGACCGGGAAGATATTGATCATTACCGGGGCGGTTTCCGCGCCGAGATAGGAGAGCAGGGTCTGCCTGGTCACACCATCCTCCGCCTGCGCGGAAAAGCGTTCCCCGGTCATCACGTTGTAGTCGGCTTCCCGCTGCGCACGGACAATGGCGGAATCCTCCGCCTGCTCCATCACGTACTCGAGCAGAGCGGGCGTATAGGCCAAGCCCTCGCTGAGGATGGACAGGTAGCTTCCGTCCTTGATGCGGACGATCCCGCAGATGCGCAGCGTCAGCCCGTCTCCGCTTTCATAGAGCGATTCCAGATCGGGGTTGGGCAGGAAAAAGCCCTCGCGCTCCACGTAATAACTGTCGTTCGTCACGAGCTTCAGCTGCGTTCCAAGCACGTCGTCAAACGAAAGCGGGCCATCGCTGTCCAGGCCCAGCGCTTCCAGCGCCTGCTCGCTTACGCGGTTTTTATTGTCCACGACGAGCAGCACGTCAGTTTTGTCCTGCGGCATGGAACCGGCAAGCACGTCGTAATTGAGCGCGACGATGCCCTCCGAATCCCCGTTCGTCTCCGGCAGGCAGGTCATACTGAGCCGGTCCGTGCCGACGGGCAGCACGCCGTCCCCGGTTTCGGCCAGCAGGTTTAAGCCGACGGCATAGGTATAGGATATATCGGACGCGAGCGCCGGGTTCATATCACGGATATACTGCGCATATTCGTTCGTAATCTCATTTTTATGGGCTACCGCGTTTTCCTGCGGGTCGTACGGATACACCTCTTTTGCGTCCGGATATGCGTCGTCGGACGTGCCGATCATATCTGCGCGCATCTGCGCCATGGTATCCGCGTCCACTGTCATGGCGCTGCGGCTGATCATAATCGGGAAGCCGGCGAGCGTATCCGTTTCATAACGGTCGATCTGGATATCGAAGCCGTTGGACAGGGACAGGATCAGCGCGATACCGATAATGCCGATACTGGAGGCGAACGCGGTGAGCAGGGTACGGCCTTTTTTCGTCATGATATTGTGAAATGACAGGCGCAGCGCAGTGAAGAAATGCATGGCGGTCTTTTTTGCGCGGTAGCCGGCGCCGGCGCGTTCGCCCGCGCCGACGGGGTTGGTATCGCCCACGATCTGCCCGTCTTTCAGCTCGATAATCCGGGTGGCGTACTGTTCGGCGAGCTTTGGGTTGTGCGTGACCATGATGACGAGCTTATCCTTTGCGATTTCACGGATCAGGTCCATAATCTGCACGCTTGTCGCCGAGTCGAGCGCGCCGGTCGGTTCGTCGGCCAGGATCACGTCCGGGTCGCCCACCAGGGCGCGCGCGATAGCCACCCGCTGCATCTGCCCGCCCGAAAGCTGGTTGGGACGTTTCAGCGCGTGTTCTTTGAGCCCGACCCGTTCCAGCGCTTCCAGGGCGCGGCGGCGGCGCTCTTTCCTGGACACGCCGCTGAGCGTCAAACTCATCTCCACATTACTCAGCACGTTGATATGCGGAATCAGGTTATAGCTTTGAAATATAAAGCCGACGCTGTTGTTGCGGTATGCGTCCCAGTCCACGTTTTTGAAGTCCTTTGTCGACTTGCCGTTTATAATCAGGTCGCCGCTGTCGTAGCGGTCCAGGCCGCCTATGATATTGAGCATGGTCGTTTTGCCCGAACCGCTTTCGCCCAGCACAGCCGTAAATTCGCTCGGCCGGAATGCGATGCTGACCTGTTTGAGCGCATCCTGCGTAAATTCGCCGGCGCGATAGCTCTTTGTGACGTTTTTCAGCTCTAAAATATGGATCACCTCAAAAAAAGTTTCGTGAAACGCCGCAGGCAAAGAGCCGTTCGCGGCGGGGCCATGCAAAGTATATGCGCGTGCGCCGCGGCAATTCAACCGTAATTTATGAACTTTCCAAAGATGAACTGCAAACAGGCGCCGCCGCTTAAAACGGCATGGGCGCCGGAGAGCCCGGATAGAGAAACTGCGCTTTGCCGCAGGCGCGCGCCAGAGCTGCCGGCGGCTCTTTCTCCGTGACGATACAGTCAAAAACGTCCAGGTCCGCAAGCCGGAACTTATAGCGCTTGCCGAACTTGGAACTGTCGCACAGCAGAATCCGGACCCGGGCGCGGTCGATCATAGCTTTTTTGACATAGGACTGCTGTACGCTCGCCTCATAGACTCCGTCTTCATCCAGGCCGTACGCCGAGAGGATGCACAGGTCGGCATTGAACTGGCGGATGAACTCGACCGTCTGCTCGCCGACAAGCGATGGACTGCCCATCCGGGTATACCCGCCCGTCACCAGCAGATCCTCCAGCTTCCTATCCAGCAGCAGCCGGGCCGTTTCCAGTCCGCTGGTGATGACGGTAAAGCTGCTGGCATAGGGGATTTCGCGGCACAGGCTTGCGGTCGTCGTACCGGAATCCATGAACACGGAACCGTTGGCCGGGATCAGCGGCAGGCACAGACGGGCGATCGTTTCCTTGGCTTCGGTATTGTCCGCCTCGCGCAGCCGGTAATGCTTCTCTTTGGACGTCGTAACAACAATGGAGGCTTTGCCCCTGCTGCGCGTAACGGCGTGCATGCGCTCCAGCTCGATCAGGTCGCGCCGGACGGTGGAGCGCGAATAGCGCACGGCCCGCACGATTTCTTCAATCCGCGCCGTCTGCCGCGCAGTCAGAAATTCGAGTATTTTCTTTTGCCGTTCGTTCATACTGTTCACCAAAAATGAATTATTTATGCTTATTATAGCATGATATTTGGACAAATACCATTCTTTTGTCCAAATATTGATTTTTCACAAGGATGCGATATACTTACCTGTGTAAAAAATACAACCGCGCTGCAAGCGCGGGAGAAATGGGGATTCATCCATGTCGGAAAAAGTGTTTTTGATTCTGGTGGACGGTATGCGCATCGATGCGCCGGACGCGTGCGGCAACGACTATGTCGTACAGTTCAAAACCAAGGCGAAACTGCTTGCGGAGCGCACGGTCATGCCGAGCGTGACGCTGCCCTGCCATATGTCGCTTTTTCATTCGGTCACGCCGCAGCGGCACGGTATATTGACCAATACATATGTACCGCAGGTGCATACCGTAGAGGGGCTTGTCGAACGGCTCAAGGCGGCGGGAAAAACCAGCGCATTCTACTACAGCTGGCAGCTTCTGCGCGACCTGTGCCGGCCGGGCAACCTTTCATTCGGCCTGTTTTATGAAATGTACACCTATCCCCATGTCGACAGGCTGCTGACGGAAGAAGCAATCGTCCGCACGGAGCGGGACGGGCAGGACTTTGTGTTCCTGTACCTGGGCGAGCCGGATGAGACCGGGCATGCGCACGGATATATGGGTCCGGAATATCTGGCTTCCGTCAGCGAGGCATGGGATTGCATCCAAAAGGTCTGCGAGAAGTTCGGCGGCGAGTACCAGATTCTTGTGACGGCCGACCATGGCGGGCACGACCGTATCCATGGCGAAGACATCCCGGAGGATATGAATATCCCGCTCTATCTGTACGGATCGGCCTTTGACGGCTGCACGGCGCGCACGGCCAATATTATCGACATCGCGCCGACAATCGCCAAAATTATGGGCATCGAACCCGCCCGCGGCTGGGACGGGACGGCACTGCCGGGCGTAGGGTGATCGGGATGCGGCTGCTCTCACGCCTCAGAAACAGTGAGGACTATGAAAAAATATTTATTGCGGCTTGGGGCTGTTATATCTTCACCTATCCCGGACGCTTCGGCTTCGGCGCGGCCATTGCGGCCATCAGCCTCGCGGAGGGGTATACGGCGGCGGAGCTTGGGCTCGTGGCCTCCGCCCTGTTCGCCGCCTACGGTATAGGACAGATGTTCGGCGGCGTGCTCGGCGACCGGTGCAATCCCGCCGCGCTCGTATCCATCGGCTTTTTCGGCTGCGCCGGCGCGAACCTGATGATGGCGCTGTCCGGGTCGCTGGGAGTTATGATGGCGGCATGGATACTCAACGGGCTGTTCTGTTCGCTCATATGGGCGCCGCTCGTACGCCTGCTGACCATTGTCATCCCCGGCGAAATGCTGAACAAGGCCATGCTGAACATGCAGTATTGCACAGCGTTTGGAAACGTTTTGACCTTCCTGCTCGTCGCTCTGATCACGGCGTTGATGCCGTGGCGGGCCGCGTTTTTCATCATCGCCGCGCTGGTGCTGCTCGCCGGTGTGGTATGGACCTGGACGCTGCGCCGCTGCGAGCCGCACCGGGGCGCCGCGCCCGTTCCGGTCCGCACGACGCCAGCTGCAAGCCGGGATACGGCGAAGGAAGCGTTCGTCAAATCCGGCTTTATATTTATTCTGCTGCTGACGCTCTACATGGGCTTCCTCAAGGACGGGATCCAGACCTGGGTGCCCAAAGCCATTACCGATATATTCGGCACGACGCCGGCTCTGTCGGTATTCCTGACCGCGGCGCTGCCGCTGATCAACACCATAGGCGTGTTCGCCGTCAAGCTCATGCAGCGCTGGAAGAAGGAAGAAGACCTGCTCTACACCGCCATTCTATTCGGCGGCGCAGGGGTGATTCTGGCACTGGTCGCGGCTCTGCTGGAGGTCTCCGCCGTATTGACGGTCGCCCTCTTCTCGCTCGCAAGCGCGGGCGTGTTCGGCGTCAGCACCGCGTTGACCTATCTTCTGCCCGTCAAATTCGCGCGTTACGGGCGCTCGTCTACCGTGGCGGGACTGTCCAATGCCTTTACTTATCTTGGCTCGGCCCTCTCCGGCGTGGGCATCGGCCTGCTCGTGGGCGGCTTCAGCTGGGCTGTGGTCTGCCTGCTGCTGTGCGGTCTGTGCGCGATCGGCACGCTGCTGTCCCTGTTTATCCGGCCCACCTGGAACCGGTTTATCGCGCGCGGGCGTGAACAGGCGGCGCGGGAATCCGACGGTGCCGACAAAGCTGTGCCCGCGGCCGCCGCTGCGCAGCAGGGATAGCGGACCGTACTGAGCCTCGGGGCGGATCGAAACGCCGATACGCGCAGCATTACTCCGGTCGATCCGGCGCGGCGAGCATGCGCGCGGCAATCCCTGCCGCACAGCCGACCAGTTCCACACAGGGGCGCTTTTTGTAGTAGTCTTCGCTGCGCGGCTCCGGGTCTCCCCCCTGACCCGCCTGCCCTTGCAGCAGCTCCCGGCATATCAGCGACCCGTTCGCCTCTGCAAAGGCCGCGCCTGCCGCCTGCACTTTGCGGTACAGATCCTTTTTCGCCTGCTGATCTTTCGGGTCGTTATACCCGTATTTCATATTGAGCAGGAACAGGATGCCGCTGACTGCGCCGCAGACTTCGCGCATGCGCCCCATGCCGCCGCCAAAACCGGAGACCAGGCGCATGGCGAGCGCCGGATCCATGCCCAGTTCTTCGCTGAACGCGCCGACGACCGCCTGCGAACAGTTATAGCCCTCGCGAAACAACGCGCGGGCTTTTTCTGCGTAATCCATACAATCAACTTCTTTCATTTATTTTACAATTGCAAAAATTTGACATAGCGCCGGACCCGGGACCGTCCGCGCAGGGAAGACGGCTTCGGTACAAGCGAGCGTATGCGCCTGCCGGTAAAACCGCAAGTCCGGGCAGGAAGGCGCATTCGACGTCCGGTTTTGCGTTCATGCCGCGCACAGAAAACGAAATAACAAAATGGGCTGCGGCCTTCTGATTTCGGATATCGGGCAGGTTATCAATCTTTGTTTTCTCCATGCGTATCCGGCCGCTCAAACGCTGCGAAACCGGCCTGTCCGGTTCGTTCCCCGTTACGGTCATGCTCGCCGTAATTTTGCATCGCTTCGGCCGCGATGCGCGCGGACGTTAGCGCTTGTACGCCGGAGATATCGCAAAACGATAAATGGCGGCGCATGATTCGTTCCGGCGCGTGTTTCGTTCAAACATGCGCGCTGTCAGCAGAACAGTTTACGTCCGGCCGCAGTATTTTGCGCTTGCCGGACGCGCGAAACCGTGATATGATTAAATCAGCGCGGACAAATCATACGACGGGGAGAGTTGGCAATGAGTGTTTTTGAAGCGGTCATGCTCCTGTGTTTCGGCGCGGCGTGGCCTTTTTCCATAGCAAGATCTGTGAAATCCAAATCCACGCACGGGAAGAGCCTGGTATTTTTGCTCATACTGATTGCGGGCTACATTTCGGGAATTATCAACAAGATACTGTACAGCAACGATATTGTCTTGTATTTATACATCCTGAACCTGGCCATGGTCTCCACCGACGCGATTTTGTGGGTACGCAACCGCAGGCTTGAAAAGCGTGCGGACGCGGAGAAAAACCGGGAGGCGTAAGCCTTTCCCAAACCGGGGCCGGAGTTGGGGAGACGAAGCCGGTTTCCGGCCTTGGAACAAAGCCCCAGGGCATATTTCCAGTCGTGGCACGGAGACGCAGAGCGGTTGCCCGGCGTGGCACGGAGACGCAGGGGAATTGCCAGTTGTGATAGGATCCGCAGCGTCAGTTCCAGCCGAGATTACGGGGAAACAGGGCCGGCATACGAACGGCCCGCTCATGCGTGTGCTTGCCGCGGCGTCCATCCGCCGGCAGGCATGGCGCATAAACACCTTCTCCAAAGTGCGGTGCGAATTTTAAGAGACGGCTACTAGACGGCTCCCGTGATGAGACGGCTCTGTGTTCATGAAAACAACGCGGATGCTGGGGAACACCACACAAGCCAGCACAAAGCCGGGAGAAAGCGAATGCTTTCTCCCGGCTTTTCAGCGCAATGCGGCGCGCGGCGGCGGGGCCCGTCAGGGCCGGCCGCCCGCCTTGTGCCGTCATTATTCGTGGTCCATTGCAAAGCGTTCGTCCGTCAGCTCGTTGTACTCGCCGCGGGGAACATAATGGGTATGCAGGTACTCGTGGGACTTGTGGCAGCCAGGCTTGCCCCATTCCTTGTAGAAGTCGATGATCGCGGGGTTCTCATGGGACTTGCGCAGGGTCTTGCCCTCGTCCTCCGTGTAAATCGCCTTCATGCGCTTCTCACGGGTCGCCGTCAGATCGTTCGTGCGGGGCATGCCGCCGCCGGTGATGCAGCCGCCCGGACAGCCCATGACTTCTATGAAGTGGTAAGGCGACGTGCCGTCAGCAATCTGCTGCAGCAGCTTCTTGGCGCCGGCAAGGCCGCTGGTAACGGCAACCTTGACTTCCACGCCGTCGAGGAAGCTGTATTCGGGAAGCGGGTTCTCGATCTTGATCGTGCCTTCCTTGATCTGGTCAAGGCCGACGATCGGGGCGACGTGCAGGTCTGCAAAGGGCAGCTCACGGCCGGTGACGAGTTCATAGACGGTGCGCAGCGCGGCTTCCATAACGCCGCCGGTTACGCCGAAGATATCGGCTGCGCCGGTGGACAGGCCGAGCGGCTTGTCAAACTCTTCGTCCGGCAGGCTCAAAAAGTCGATGCCGAGAGACTTGATCATACGGGCCAGCTCGCGCACGGTGATGACCGCGTCCACGTTGGGCAGGCCGTCGTTCTGCATCTCAGGACGGACGATCTCGAATTTCTTCGCCGTGCAGGGCATGACGGAGACAACGTAGATGTCCTTCGGATCGACATTGATCTTCTGCGCATAATAGGACTTTGCAACTGCGCCGAACATGGTGTGCGGCGACTTGCAGGTGGACAGGTGATCGAGCTCCTTGGGGAAGGCGTGCTCGACATACTTGACCCAGCCGGGGCTGCAGCTTGTGATCATGGGCAGGACGGCTTCTTCGCCTTTGAACGCCTTTGTAATGCGCTCCAAGAACTCCGTGCCCTCTTCCATGATGGTCAGGTCTGCCGCCCAGTTGGTATCGAACACATCGTCAAAGCCCATACGGCGCAGCGCGGCGGCGAGCTTGCCGGTTTCGCAGCAGCCCGGAGCCAGGCCGAATTCCTCGCCGATACCGACGCGGACAGCCGGAGCCGTCTGAACGATGACGCGCTTTGTGGGATCGTTAAGCGCAGCCCAGACCTTTTCGGTGCCGTCGGTCTCACGCAGCGCGGCGACAGGACATACGACGGTGCACTGACCGCACTGGGAGCAGTCGACGTTGCCGATCAGCTCGCCGGCGGCGGGGCCGATCTTGGTGCTGAAACCGCGGTTCTGCGCGTTGAGGACGTTGGTTTCCTGTATCTGGTTGCACATGGTGACGCAGCGGCGGCACAGAATGCACTTGCTCAGGTCGCGGGTGAAGGCAGGGCTGATGTCCAGGCCCTCGCCGAGGCGTTCGCCCTCATAGCGGCACTCCGTCACGCCCAGCTTCTGGCCGAGCGCCTGCAGTTCGCAGTGCTGGTTGCGGCTGCAGGTAAGGCAGTCGCGGTTGTGGTCGGACATAATGAGCTCATACATCGCCTTGCGGGCCTTGCGCACTCTGTCGGTGTTGGTATGCACGACCATCCCCTCGCTTACGGGGACGATGCAGGACGCCTGCAGACGGGGCGCGCCCTCGACTTCCACGACGCAGATACGGCACGCGCCATATTTATGAATGTCTTTATAATAGCACAGTACAGGGATATCGATACCCGCGCTGCGAGCCGCTTCGAGTATGGTGGATCCCTCAGGGACGCTGACGCTCTTGCCGTTGATTGTGAGATTTACCATTTCCAGCGTTCTCCTTTCTTATTCCTTAATGATTGCGCCGAATTTGCATTTTTCAATGCAGGATCCGCACTTCACGCACTTTTCCGGGTCGATGTGATGGGTCTGCTTCACGACGCCGGAGATGGCTTCCACCGGGCAGGCGCGGGCACAGGCGGTACAGCCGATGCACTTGTCCTCCAGGATACGGTACTGGACCAGAGCCGTGCAGACGCCGGCGGGACATTTGCCGTCGAACACATGGGCCTCGTACTCGTCGCGGAAGTTTTTCATCGTGGACAGGACCGGGTTGGGCGCCGTCTGGCCGAGGCCGCACATCGCGGTATCCTTGATGATGCCGCCCAGCTCTTCGAGCATGTCGAGGTCCTCCGCGCTGCCCTTGCCCTGGGTGATGCGCTGCAGCGCTTCCAGCATGCGCTTGGTGCCGACGCGGCAGGCCGTGCACTTACCGCAGCTCTCGTCCTGGATAAAGTCCATGAAGAAACGCGCGGTATCGACCATGCAGGTGTCTTCGTTCATGACGATCAGGCCGCCGGAGCCCATCATGGCGCCGAGCTTGATCAGCGGATCATAGTCCATCGGTACGTCGATGTTCTCTGCCGTGACACAACCGCCGGACGGACCGCCGACCTGGGCCGCCTTAAACTTCTTGCCGCCGGGCAGGCCGCCGCCGATGCGGTAGACAATGTCGCTCATTTTCGTGCCGATGGGAACTTCGATAATGCCGGAGTTTACAATGTCGCCTGCCAGGGCGAAGACCTTGGTGCCCTTCGCCTTCTCCGTACCCACGGCTGCGAACCAGTCGGCGCCGTTGAGGACGATGGCGGGAACGTTTGCGAACGTCTCGACATTGTTGATGATGGTGGGATACCCGAACAGGCCCCTCTGGAACGGGAAGGGCGGCTTCTGGCGGGGCTCGCCGCGCTGGCCTTCGATGGAGGCCATGAGGGAGGTCTCTTCGCCGCAGACGAACGCGCCCGCGCCGATACGGATTTCCAGGTCAAAATAGAAGTCGGAGCCGAACAGCTTCCGGCCGAGCAGGCCGTATGCGCGCGCCTCTTCGATCGCAGCGCTCAGGCGCTCGACCGCGATGGGGTACTCCGCGCGGATGTAGACATAGCCGTGGTTCGCGCCGGTCGCATAGCCGCCGAGGATCATGCCCTCGATCAGGTTGTGCGGGTCGCCTTCAATGATGCTTCTGTCCATAAATGCGCCGGGGTCGCCCTCGTCGGCATTACAGACGATGAATTTCTTGTCGCCTTTGGCGTTGTGGCCGGCTTCCCATTTTACGCCGGTCGGGAATCCGCCGCCGCCACGGCCGCGCAGGCCGGACGCCTTGACTTCGTCCACAACATCCTTGCTGGACATGGAGCCGAGCGCCTTGGCAATGGCATAGTAACCGTTGTTGGCGATATAGCTGTCAATGTTGCTGTATTCTATTATGCCGCAGTTGCGCAGCGCTATGCGGACCTGATCACGGAAAAAGTTGATATCGTCGATCTTGGGGATGTGGCGGTTTTCCGCGACGTCAAAGAACGTGTGCTTCTCAAGGATTTTGCCCTCTACCAGATGCGCGCGCAGCACTTCGCGCACGTTTTCCGTGTCAAGGTTGACATAGAAAATGCGCTCGGGCAGGATCAGGATGACGGGGCCGACCGAGCAGGTGCCCATGCAGCCCGTCTCATATACTTTGGTCTCTTCGGCGATGCCGAGCTTGCCGAGTTCGTCGATCACCGCGTCGCGTACGGCGAAGCAGTTGGAAGACACGCAGCCCGCGCCGGCGCAGACGAGCACCTGATGCTTATATTTGCCCAGCTGCTCCTGATACGCCTTCTTGATCGCGTCGAGATCCGCAATGCTGTTGACTTTTACGCTCATGTTTCTTCACCCCCGACTCAATATTCCGCCAAAATGTCGTCGACATTTTTCGGCGTGACATACTTATAGACCGTATCGTCGACCATGATGGCGGGGGCGAGCCCACAGGCGCCGATACAGCGTGCGATTTCAAACGTGAACTTCTTGTCGTCGGTCGTGCCGCCGACCGGCACGCCGAGCTTTTCCTCCAGCGCCTCGACCACGAGCTTGCCGCCCCGGACATAGCAGGCGGTGCCCATGCACACGCGGATGGTGTGCTTGCCGCGCTCCACCGTGGAGAAGAACGAGTAGAACGATACGACGCCGGAAACGTATGAATAGGACAGTCCCAGTTCATCCGCTATGTACTTCAATACATCCTCCGGCAGGTACCCGTACAGGTCCTGCGCCGCGTGCAGGACCATAATCAGGCTGCCTTCTTTGTCCCGATACGACTCGATGACTTTGGCCAGCAGCGCCTTTTTGTCCTGCTCATGTACTGCGCAGTTGCAGGTGCAGTTTGCTTCTTGATTGCTCATTTTTTACCTCCTATCTCAACGTTGCCCCATAGAAACCATACAATCTTTCCCTATACTTGTTTTGGCAGCAAGACTCGAAAAAATCCGCTGACCTGGCGCATTCCCCCGCGCCTGCACTGTGAAAATACAGTACCCGCCAACGAAATTTTTTCTGTCCTGTTACTGGAAATAAAATATGACTTCAGCGCCGGAGAATTCGTTTTTCTCGCTTCCGGCACCATTATAATACCTGAAAAAAAAAGAACTGTAAAGCAAATCGTTCATAAGTCCGCAAGAGTTTTTATTGTACCAATCCACTTTCATCCAATGTGCTATTTTTCGGCTGAAATGGATTTTTTTACCGTGAAACCGCTGGTTTTTGCGCGGCCGTACGCGCAGGCTGCACAGGTTTCGACCAGGCACGCCGGCGAGTTTTCAGAATAGGATAATAGCAGCGGTTTAACCATACCGGCAAAGGGGTTTTTGGATTGCAGATACTGTATTCGCTGCTGGAAGCGTTCGCGATCGTCTTCGCGCTGTCCGTCGACGCGCTTGTCACGGGGTTCGCCTACGGCGCAAAAAGAATCGCCATCCCCGTTTCCTCCACCCTGCTCATCAGCGCCATTTGCAGCGCGTTTTTGGGCGCGGCGCTGTACCTGGGGGACTGGATCGGCGGCTATATGCCCTACAGCCTGACTACCGCCGTCTGCTTTGCGCTGCTTTCGGGGCTGGGCGCTTCCAAAATATTTGAAAGCGCCATTAAAAACTTCATAACCAGACACAGCGGATTCCAGAAGGATATCCGATTCAGAGCCTTCCATCTCGGATTTCTGCTGCGGGTATTCGCCGAGCCGGAGGAAGCGGACCGGGACGGTTCAAAGGTGCTTTCGGCGCGCGAATCCGTCATGCTTGCCGTCGCGCTTTCCTTCGACAGCGTTGCAGCGGGCTTCGGAACCGGCATGGCGGAAGCGAACCCGCTGCTGCTGACCGGCCTTTCCCTTGCAATGAATGTTCTATGCATTGTGGCCGGCTGTCGGATCGGACGCAGAATCGCCCGCCAGACCAGGCTGGACCTGTCCTGGCTGAGCGGGCTGCTGCTGATTGCGCTCGCCGTCTCCAAACTGTTCGCATGAACACTAGCGCGCGAGGATCTCTACGCTCTCTATGCGTACTGGCGTGAGCGGCATGTCGCGCGCGTCCTTTTCCACCGCCGCGATCTTCATCGCGACGTCCAGGCCGCGCACCACCTGGCCGAACACTGTGTGACGGAAATCAAGCCAGGGCGTGCCGCCCGCCGCCTCATACTGCGCGATTACGTCGGCGGGCCACTGCGCTTCGCGCATCTGGGCCAGCAGGCCAGGATCGACGCTGTCGGCGGTGACGATAAAAAACTGGCTGCCGTTGGTGTTGGGCCCGGAATTCGCCATGGCGAGCGCGCCGCAGTAGTGGTGCAGGCAACGGTCGAACTCATCCGCGAAGGGCCGGCCCCATATGCTCTCGCCGCCCCGGCCGGTCCCCTCCGGGTCGCCGCCCTGGATCATAAAACCCTGGATGACGCGGTGAAAGGTCAGCCCGTCGTAATAGCCGTTCTTTGCGTGGCCGAGAAAGTTTTCCGACGCCTTGACTGCGATTTCGGGGAACAGGGCGATGCCGATATCCCCCATCGACGTGTGCAGGACAAGGGTTTCCTGCTGTTCAAACTGGTACATACCCATACCTCTTTTCATTCAAGCATATTGAACGCGCTTATTTCCCCTGCATGCGCTGGCAGGTCGTCTTCCCGCCCGCCTTTGCATGGTAGGACTTACAGGCGGCGCAGTCGCCGTGCCGCGCGCAGGCGGTGTTCTTGCATGGACAGTTCTGGTTTTTCATTCTATTCCTCCTTATGATATAGACGCGCCGAGCAACGACGCAAGGGCGGGGACGTCTGCAACCAGTGCGGTCGCGCCGGCGGCGTCCAGTTCCGCGCGGCCGCCGAAGCCGTACAGGACGCCGACGCCGTCGATCCCCGCGGCGCGCGCACCGGCCACATCCTCGGCGCGGTCGCCGACCATGACGGCGGTTTCCGGCGCGGGCGAACCGAGCCCGGCCAGCACATGGCGGATGATCTCGGCCTTGTCCGAGCGGCGGCCGTCCATTTCACTGCCGCCGACAAAGGCAAAACAGTCCAAAAGGCCGTACTGATCCAGAATCTGATTGGTGTATACGGCCACCTTGCACGAGGCGACGGCAAGGGTTCGGCCCTGTTCAGACAAATGCCGGATCAGCGCGGCCATGCCGGGATAGAGCGTATGCTCAAACACGCCTTTTTCTGAAAAATATTCCCGGTATTTCGCCACGGCCGTCTGAAGATCCGCTCCCTGGAACCGGTACTCGTCCGCAAAGGTGCGGTACAGCGACGGACCGACAAAACGCGCGAGCGCAGCGGGGTCTTCCACCCTGACGCCGAAATGGGCAAGCGCATACTGATAGGCGTGCGTAATGCCCGCCATGGAATCGATGATGGTGCCGTCCAGATCAAACAGGACGGTCCGTTTTTCGCGCATTTCCTCTCCTCCCCGCAACTTTTTTTACATTATAGCACAGCGTATTGTACAATGCAAAGGTTCGCTCAGGAACCGATGGACTTATAGTGGCGGACGCCGAGCCGCCAGAGCAGGGCGCAGGGGATCAAAAACAGCAGCGACAAAAGCGGGGCCAGATAATACAGGACGCTGTCGCTTCGGCCGGTGAGATACAGCAGCGGATAGTACTGGAACAGGGCGAGCGGCACGACATACGTAAGGACTTTCAGCACCGTATCCCCATACACGGAAAAGGGGTAGCTGCCAAACTCCCGGCCGCCGTCGGTAAACACGTTCATGAATTCCAGGCCGTCGATCGTAAAGAAAGTCAGCGCCGCATAGATTACGAACAGTCCGCCGAATACAAGCGCCCCGCAGACCGACATGAGCGCGAGCAGAGCGGCACGGGCGGCCGTCCAGTGCACGCCACTTGCCGGGACGGCATAGCAGAAGATGAGAACGGCCTGGATGAGCCGGCCGAGCCGGCTGATATCGAATCTGGTAGCCAGAACCTGGAATACGAGGCCGCGCGGACGCACCATGATCCGGTCGAACTCGCCGCTCAGGATCATGGTCGGGAAGGTATCAAAACCGCGCACAAACAGCTCGGCGAGGCCGAACGAGAAGTAAACCGTGCCGAAGCATAGCATGACCTCGCCAAAGGTAAAGCCGTCGACCGCCCGGAACCGCGCCATGAGGAAATACACGGCGAGGACGGCGGTGCCGGACAGCAGCAGCTGGCCGAGCAGCGTCATGAAAAAAGAAGCCTTGTACTCCATGGCGCTTTTGACAATGATGGACAGGTATTTTTTATAGAGTCTCATAAAAAACCTCCTCTCACACGGCGCGTTCATCCGCCCTGGACGGCGACGCAGCGCAGCGCCCGACGCATCCAGGCCCGGCCCAGCGCCAGCAGCACGACGATCCACACGACTTGCAAAGCGAGCCGGATCCAGAGCTCCTCCCCAGCTAGATTGCCGCTGTAAACACGCAGCGGCAGGTCCTGCATACCCCCGAAAGGCGAATACTCGACCGCCTGACGCAGGCCGTCCGGGAAAAAGGGCAGCGGGATCAGCGCGCCGGTAAACAGTTCGGTGAAGGACAGGATGATCATACGCAGGCCCATGGGAGACATGGTATAAAACGTCGCGATATAGATGAGCATGCAGAAGGCGACGACGAGGATTGTCCCCAGAAAAAGCGTCGCCAAAAACAGGACGAACGCGGGCATGTCCGCCGGCAGCGCAAGGCCGTACGGGTACGGGAGAAAAGCTGCGACGCACAGGATGGGCAGGCAGCGCAGCACGGCCCGGGACAGGCGCGCCGCCGCATTTTTGACAAACCACATATTGTAAAGGTCCATTGGCCGCGCAAGCTCGTAGGCGATGTTTCCAGTGCGTATATTCTCAAATATTTCGTTGTCAAGAAACCACAGAAACAGCAAAGTCATAAAGGCCTGCTGCAGCCAGATATAACAACTCGTCTGCGAAAAGCCCATGGGGAACACGGACGGGTCGCTGTTGTAAAACGCCCAGAACAATAGCACGTTCATCCCGCCCCAGGCAAACTGTGTGGCTATGCCCGCCAGGGCAGCGGCCCGGTATTGCAGGCCGCAGAGGAACCGGATACGGAAAAAGCTCCAATATTTTTTCATAATAGCCTCCGAAATCAGCCTGTGCAACGGTTCAGACGCCGAACTCGCGGTACAGGGAAACGACCATCTCCTCCGCGGTAGCGCCGGCGACGGAAAGATCGGTAATCTCCGCGCGACGGCTCAGGAGGCTGATTGCGTCCGAAACACGCAGTACGGCGGTATCCACTTCGAACACGGCGCGGCCCGGCTGGGACGAGCCCTCCCGGCCGGTTTCGTCCACCCGCACGAGCCCGGCGCACTCCTCAAAACAGCCGCCCGCGTACTCGACCGTAATCCGCCGCCGCGAATCGCGGCGCTTCATCAGCTCCTGCAACGAACCGTCGAGCAGAATACGCCCTTTTCCGATGAGCAAAATCCGCTCTGTGAGCGCCTCTATATCCTGCATGTCGTGCGTCGTGAGGATGACGGTCGTCCCCCGCTGGCGGTTCAGGCGGCGGATAAAACCGCGCACGGCGAGCTTGGATGCCGCGTCGAGGCCGATGGTCGGCTCATCTATTAACTTGGGTATATCTCTCAAAACCATTGACATAACTGGCCTTAACGGTATGCACAAATGTGTTTCATGTCCACTTCCCGTTTCCATTGTAGGCAAAAAAGGAATGCACAGTCAATTCAAACCGTGCATTCCTTTCCATGCTCCCCGGCGCCTCCGGCTCCGATGAGCTATGTATTATCCGATTATAAATTACGGAGCAGCTTGTCGTTCCTCCTGCTTAATGCTTTCTGCATCTTTTCATTTTCTGCCCGCAGCCGCTGATTCTCCTGCTGCAGTTCCCGTATCCTTTCGTGCAGGGCAACGATCTCATTATCCATCGCCATATCCAGAACCGAACGCCTGGGGTCGATCATCCCGACCTGCTGCTCCAGCGCTTTGTCCAGCGCTTGCCGTACCATCGGATTCTTGTAGAAGAACCCCCTCGACAGTCCCGTCTTGGCGATCAGCTTGGGGATCGTGACCTTCTCGCCTTCCTCCACCATCTCGAAGATGGTTCTCCTGGCAAGGTCAATCTTTTCGGCGCTGGCCTTCCTATTGCAGGCGATCATCTTGTCGTATTTGTTCATACTCTGCCTCCCATCCATCTAAGTTATCCAGGATTACCGCAGAGAGCCTTTGTCTGGCCTTTCGCGTCTCATCGGCGAGAAGCTGGTTGCTCATCTTCCGGTAATACTTCACATTTCGAACGCTGCTGTGCCCCAGCAGCTTGGCAATGGTCCAGTCGTCCAGGTGCATCTCGGTCAGCTTCATCCCATAGTAGTGCCGGTAGATATGGGTCCCGAAGCCGAAGATCTCACCGTTGTCATCCCGCAGTTCTTTCTTATAGATCATGTCCGTAATCCGGAACTGTACGGTGGTATATGGCATCGGCCGGCTGGGGTTCTTCTCATCGACGAAGATGTAAGTTGTATCCCCATATTTCTCTTTGGTGTAAGCAATTGCCTTTTTGATCAGCGCCGCAAGCTCTGCACTAATGGGCTTTTCATAGGGCTTGGTTTTCATCTGCCGGATCCGGATGATAATCTCGCCGTTCCGTTCCGACAGTCAATCCGGCGTCAGGGTCAGGGTATCGGATATCCGCGTCCCCAGCATCTGGTGGATAATCATCAGCCGTGCCGTCTGCGCATCCAGCTTTACGATCTCCCGGTTCAGCCGCTTTAGTTCCGCATCTGAATAGGTCTTGAAAGCCGCCTTTGGCGTTGGCGGAATGTCCCTTGTGAGGAACAGTCCGATCAGGTTTGGATAATCGCACATCTGGCCGGTGCTTTCCAGCAGACTGCGCAGCCGGTTCAAATCTGCATGGTAGTGTTTCGTCCCTGTAGCTTCCGTCTTTAGGTAGGTCAGGTATTCCTCTATGATCTCCCGGTTCAGGTCCCGGCAGGACTGCACCTGTGGGTATCGATCTGCCAGATATCTCGACAGGCGTCTGGCTGCCGTTAATTCCTTCTGTACACAGGCAATGGCTTCCCCCTGCAGGTTCAGGTAGATCCCTTTCTTCAGCTCCTGTCGGATGCCATCTTGGGATATCCGCGTAAAATTCAGCGTTCTGACCCGCTTGATTGGATTCTCTCTGTGTTCGATTTCCAGCTTGTCCAGCTCCCAGACATCCTTTTCTTCTTCCCGGCGGGCATCTACTGCTGTGAACTTGAGCATTCGCTCAAAATATCCAATTTCTCTTGCCTTGGATATGTTCTCTTTGCCGGTGGGTCCTCTGCTCCTATAATACAATGGGATGTGTTCCTTGAACATCCATGTCCGGAACTGTTTGACCCAGGTTTCCGGAGCCTTATCCCGCAGGCTGGATTTTGCTGTTGCACATTCTTTCAGGAACCTGCGCACCTTATTGTAGAACTGTTTGTCGCCCTGCATTCTTCCGATGCTTACCTGCGTACTGCGGTATCGGATGAATCCTTCAATCTCTTCCTTTAGTTTAGGCGACGGCAGCCCTGCCAGGTCGTAACAAGGGTTGCGTCCTATGATTCGTGCCAGGCCATCCGGTATTTCCTCCATTCCGTACAGCAGCCGCAGGTATATTTTCTCATCCATCTTTTTCCTCACCTCTCTTGATGTATGACGCCAGGCTGTGCCGGCTGAAGTAGTCTTCACTCGCTTTTTCGATCTTCTTGGGCATGTAGTCGATATACTGCTCGGTCATCTCCTCATAGTCGTGACCGAGGTAATCGCGGATACTCTGCAGGGATACGCCTGAGTCATAGAAGCAGGTCGCTATGGTGTGGCGGTAATCGTGGGAGCGGAAGATGTATTCCCCGTTCTGAATGTCGTTGCGTTCGCAGTATTTCAGCATATTGTAGCGGAAGGTTCCGCTCCGGTAGGGGCCGCCTTTGCTGTTTTGGAACACATAGTCCCCCGCTTTTATGTGGTGCTTTTTCAGGTATACCCGCATCAGCTTATACAGGGCCGCAGGAATTGGGATACGTTTGTAAGTGCGCATTTTGATCTGATAGACCTGAATCCAGGCGTCATCGCCCTGTATGTAGTAGGCGTTCCCTTTCAGGGTACACACCTCGCTGATCCGTAACCCTATACCCCATAGATGCAGATACATCAGCCGGAGGGTTTCAGGGAAGGCATAGAGCTTGGAGAAGATTTCTTCTGTGACCTCCTGTGCCACGCTCCGGTTATGATGCTTCAGTACCGTCTTCTGCAGTAAGCTGTCCGCATCGAAGGGGATTTGTCCGATGAGCTGCCGTACCCGCAGATGGTTGAAGAAGTGCAGGATGCTCATGACGATCTTATTGTAGGTTTCCGCCTGTACCCCCCTCTGCCGCTGCACCCGGAAGTACGCCTCCATCTGCGCCGGCGTTACAGAGCAGATATCGGTATCTTCCGGCTGCTGGATATCATTCAGGAAGCTTCGCAGGTAGATGAGTTCCCCCCGGATCACGCCGACCGACAGGTTGGTGATACCAAGCCCATACCGGATATATCTTTTGAGAAGTTCCCGGTTCCGGCGGTGCGTTACTTCGACAAAGGAGATGCTTAACACAGGGTTTGCGGGATCCATCCGCTCTGGCTGTATGTGGAACCGCTCCATATACCATACATGGGCGTTCCAGTTGATTTCCTCCGCTTGCAGGAACAGCGCTCTTCGGCAGAAGTTGATGATTCCAGGGCGCTTGCTTTCCGTGAGCCGGTTGCTGGGGATTTCACGGAACGCCTGTATCTGCGGCAGTTCCATGGCTTCGATATCCTCGATCCACTGCTCCGTACAAAAGTCATACAGGTCCCGCAGCCCCAACAGGTGGACGCGCCTACCTTCAGGGCTTGTGCTGTTCTCCAGCTCATAATGCAGGATGTCGAACACTTGCCGTTTCATCCTCTCCGGGGCATTTCTGGAAAAATCCCAGACATGCTCGTTTTTCCTTGTGGAATTTCGGAACATGGCCGAAACCTTTGGGTCTGGATGGTATGGCAGGTAGAGGATTCCATTCTCATACCGCGGCCGTGCGACCTTTCCATCCTCCAGGATGTGGAACTCCTGGCTCAGCGCATGCTGTTTGAGCTTGTCAAAGGCCAGCAGGTGATGGCGGATATGCTTCATACCGCTTTGCCCTTCCAGGTAGGCTTCAAAACTTTTTCTTGTTGCATAGTCCAGCTCCGAGAAATCCTGGATCCCTTCCATGACCATGAAGTCGATCACACTGGCTTTATAGCTGATCTGTACCCTGGCGGCTTCCGCTTCCAATCTGGCTCGAAGCGCCTGATTATCCTGTTTTGCTGTTATCTGCCTGAGCGCAGCCGTCGGCATAGCGGTTCACCTCCTCTTACAGCAGATCCTTGATCCCATATAGATCCGAGTGCTTTTCATAAAATTCCCGGCTTGCGGTCATCAGCTGGTTATCCAGGATGCCCAGATATTTGACCGTCGTATCCAGATGCTTATGTCCCAGGGCCAGCTGGATCAGCTCCAGCGCCCAGCCGGCGTCCCGTCTGGACACCGCATAATATCTGCGGAGCATGTGCGGGGTCAGCTTAATGCCGGTTTTTTCCTCCATTCGGTCCAGCATGTCATACACGCTCTCCACCCGCATGGGTTTGCCAGCGGTTTCTCCCCTGATATTAATAAACAGGAGGCTCTGCCGCTGCAGTAACCTCCTGTATTCCGCCAGATAATGCAGCAGGAACTCGAAGGTTTCCCTGCTGATCTTCGCTGAGCGGTATTCCGCATTCTTGGCTCGGGCTTCGTTGTCGTTGTCGTCCCGGAAGTACACCTTGAGGACCTGCTTCTCATAATCGATATCCTTGGTATAATCCACACCCAGGATCTCGCCGATCCGAAATCCGGTCTCTGCCAGCAGCAGGAGCAGCAGCTGATCCCGGAGGTTGGTACAGGCCCGGAGGATATCGATGATCTCCGGCTCTTGCGCCGCCCGCACATTCCGGTCCTTTTCCTTCAGGTACCCCTTGAAAGACTTGGAACGGATCGTCCGTTTGACCCCTACCGCATTGGATACGGTGATCTGGTTGTAAGCCAGCACCCGCAGGGGTTCCGTATATCCGTTATCCGCCAGATATAAAAAGAACCCGAACACATCCTTGAGGTATGCGTTGCAGGTTCCATTTCCCGTCTTCGCTGTTCGATTGTCTGTGATATGCCGTCCCTCCACCAGCCAATAGAGGAACTGCCCGAAGTGGCTGTTCTGTTCCTCAAAGCTCTTTTTTGCCACTTGCAATAGCTCGGTCCCGGTCTGATCCAGATAGTTCAGGTAGTAGCAGATCGAAAGGGCGAGCCGTCTGACCGTGTTTGGCGACCGGTTGGCGTCCGCCTTATGCTTCAGGTACTTGCTCGGCAGGAGAACGATATCGTAGTTTTCCTGGTCTTCGATGTAGTACAGCTTCCGTTTGCCGTCTACGCTGATCCTGATCCGATACCGGTTCATCCGCCTCACTCCTTTCCTTCGACTGCATACACAGTATATACTATCTTTTCGAACATATCCAGGAAAACAACCGATAAAAACGCCCTATTTTTCAGCGTTTTTCCCATCATAACCAACAAGCCCGTCCAATCCGAAGCTGATCAGGATTGCCCGGTCCACAGCGGCCATCCTCTCCCCGTCCAGCCTGCCGATATATGCGCCCAGGCGCATGCGGTCAATGGTCCGCACCTGTTCCAGCATAGCAAAGGACGCAGTCCTCAGCCCTGTGGGCAGCCTGGGCAGCCCGATATGGGTGGGCAGCCTCCGTTTTCTTCTTCTTCTGCTGGTAATGGCAGCGACGATGACCGTGGAACCGTGATGGTTGCCCACATCGTTTTGTATGACCAGCACCGGGCGCCGGCCGCCCTGTTCGCATCCGACCACAGGGGTCAGGTCCGCATAGTAAATGTCCCCTCGCCTGATCTCCATATGCGCCACCTCGCTACTGTGCGCCAGGCTTGTCCTTCTGGGGAGCATACGCCTCAAACGCCGCCCTGCTGACTACGGGGATCTCTTTTGCCCTGCGCCGCCCCATCTGGATCGGCGCCAGCAGGGGCAGGACTCTGCCGCACAGGATCTGGTCTGGGCAGTTCATAATGAACCCGCCCGCAGTATCCAGAATCAGGTTGTCCAGCATGTCGGTCAGGATGATCTTCTCTGCATCGTACTGATGGGCGCCAATAAAGTTGGCGATATTTTCCGGCGTCATCTCCAGGACATATTCCTGCCTGGCTCCGCCGTCCAGCGGATAGATATATGCGTACCCGGCATGCTCTCTGCCAGGGATTTCCTTCTCTACGATGGTTTGTTCCTTCCGTTTCAAACTTCATCCTCCTCTCCCTATGTAGAAAGGCGGCGATCCGTTTTGGGGCAGACCGCCGCCTGTGATATCAATCGTTTTGACCCTTTACCGATACTTGTCCACGACCCCCTCGGTACACGGGAACGCATTTCCCGGCCATGCATTTGGCCTCATTGGAATCTCACCACCCTGTGGTTCTCACAGAGCCGCCCTCGTTGGCTGCGACGGATCACGGTTGACGCCGCTTCACGCTCGGCCTGTCGACTGGACGGAAGTATCTTTAATGCCTCTGCCTTTCATGGCCCTCGCTGCGGGTGCGCCGCAGCGTCGGAGCTTTGCCGGCCTTGGAGGTTTCCTGTATCGGTTGGCCATCCGGGCTTGTGCTCCTGTAGCTTGTCCCTTTCGGGGACAGCAGAGGGAAAGTAGAAAATGCGCTGTACTATGAAATTGTCAAAGAGCAAAGCCCGTTCCCTTGTCACGGGGAAACAGGCGAAGGAGATTGACCCCTTCACCTATAACCTCACTTCCAAGACAAAACACAACCCCCTATTTCAGAAATTCCCGAATTTTTTTCAGCGCCGCACTCACGGACTTCTGTACCGCTTGATAGCTGCATCTTTCCCGTTCCGCAATTTCTTCGTAGGTGAGTCCATCAAAGAAATACATCTGCAGCCTTCTTTTCTGGATTTCCGGCAGCCGCCTGATTCCTTCTCGAAGTGCCTGTGTCTGTAGGGATTCATAAACAGCGTCTTCCACTGTGGCCTGATTCTCCGGCACACGGCGGCTTAAGAGAGCCTCGCTCAGCTCGGTCTGATCCAGAGCCTCTCCTGCTCATTGAGGAAGGAGAGATCGTCCAATTCAAACCGGTCAAACAGCGCATAGAGCTTTACATCCAGTTCCAACTTGTGCGGGAACCCCTGGCCGTCTTTAAACGAGAGGTAGCATTTCCCATCGACCAATGACAGGGTATAGGGATTATACTTGTCCTTTCTTCTCTTGGGATGTCTGTCATCCATTTTCATATCCTCCAATCAACCGTTTTTTTGAATGAGCCAAAACGATTGATTGGGCGGACTACGGCATCCTATGGAAAAGCCGCATATATAACAAAATGCGCGCCAACAGACGCTATGGTCCGCTTGCGCGCATACAAATTTATGAAGGGATAAGAAGAGGTGTCATGGATGTAATGGGGGTTCATGGCAAGCTCTTTTATAGAATGTAAACCCGAATGTATAAAGAAGAAGCTGTAGATCACTCCTAAGAGCGAAGCTCGTTACTGCCGGGTTTAGGCTATATCGCCATGGTTTCCAGAGAACTAAGCATTCTGTTTTTTGACCATCTGGCCTGCTTCGCCACTTTTTTCATGAGCCATTCTGTCTCCTTCTGCCGGCTGTCAAAACGGGCTGGGTGTAGCCTTTGCACCCAGCCCGCCTGCAGACGCTTTTGCCGGTTTCGTTTCAGTTAATCAGCCTTATTTCCCGGCCGCCGCCTTTTTCCGCCTGTAGAACAGCATCCCCAGCAATCCGCCGCAGGAAACCATCATCAGGCTGATCCACAGCGCCATATTGCTGCTGTCCCCGGTCTGGGGGCTTTCTATTTGCTCAGAAGGCTTGCCCTGCTGTTCGGGTTTGGCTGGGTCGGTTGGGTCAGTCGGCCCAGCCGGATCGGTGGGATCTGTTGGAGTAGTGGGGTCAGTTGGGTCGGTGGGGTCGGTCGGCTTTTCGCTGGTTTCAAACGGCGTGTTAGAACCAAGGATTGCGTACTGGCTCAAATGGTCGGTTTCAAACACGAGGAAGTCTCCTTCCACCACCGCGTCAAAGCGTTCCAATGGGTCGCCCAGATACACCGCCTGATAGTATTTGTAGCCTTTCAGGTGGTCGTTCAGCGGGATTTTCACCGTCATGGGATTGTCCTTGATTTCAAGGGTTTCCCCATTCTGGCGGACGCTGATGTCGTAAATGGACAGCAGGCCCGGCAGCTCCTCTTTCAGCTCCGGACGGCTTTCCAGTACGCTTTCCTGCGCGATAGTATCAGCGGAAAGGGTCGCGTCCTCCGGCACACCGTCGGTCAGGGAGATGGAAACGCTGGTGTCGGAAGCAGTCAAATCCTTAACGGTGGTACCGCTCTCAGCGCCTTTAGACTCCCACTTGGCATAGAGGTCAATCGGCGCATAGGGCGCGGCGCCGTAGGGCTCATCCTTCAAATCATTGTAAATGCTCAGATAGGTGATCGGCCCGTCGGTACAGGCTTCGTCCCTGTACCAGCCTGCAAACACCATATCGCCGTTTTCCGGCTTGGGACAGGTCGCTTCCACAAAAAAGTCATCCTGGCCGGAGAATTCCATTGACTGCGGCTTTATATACAAATGGTCGCTGCCGTCCTCCGCAAAGGTTCCGCCGTTGGCCCGCAGGATGACGGCGTATTTCGGATACTCTCCGGAAGGTGTTTTATTGGTCAGGTCATCTTTGTCTACAATCTCTGAATGAAATGCTGCAGTGATAACCACGCTTTTATTGCCGCTCTCGTCCGTCTCGATCGCGTTCCGGACGTCCTCCGCCGTGACGGAGCCTTTCAGCGCCTTATATCCGCCCTTTCCGTCCTTTACCATCCATGCGGCAAACGTATAATAGAAGCCGGCTCCTTCCGGACGATATTCTGGTCCGTCAGGAAGCGGAACAGTAAAGGAAGATGCGTCTGCGACCTCCACATCATAGTACAGATGCGCCATAGTGATGTCTGGTTCAATGCTGGAGATGCTTTTGTCCGCCGGATTGATATCGCCTTCAATGGTGGTATACACCGGCTCATCGCCTGGGTTTTCCACATGTCCGATGGTTCTTGTAGCATAGAACCGTCCGGCATCGGTATCGATATCACCGACATCGACCCAGCCCATTTGATAGTAGCCATATTCCGCGCCGCCGTAGTAGAAGCTGATGGTAAGGGGGTCTCCCGCCGCAAATGCCGGCACAGCCATTCCAACAGCCATACAAAGCGTCAGCAGTCCTGCAAGAAGTTTGCGCTTTAGTTTCATGATTGATTTTTCTCCTTTCAAGATAACATTTATGTGAATACACGGGTTTGATCATTCTTTTTGGTGTGTCACCGCCTTTTTCTCTGTGTTCTATGCCATCCGTTCCCCGGCGCGCCGGTTCAGGCAGCCAGGGCGGAACGAATAACCTTCTTTGCCGCAGTTAAAGTTCTTTATGCTTTGGTGAATACCAAAGCATAAAGAAGGGATATCCCTTCTGCGTTTTCAGCTTTCCTGCGTCTCCCATTTGGCGTAGAGATCCATCGGCGCATAGGGCGCTTCCCTGACGGGACGCTCTTTCAGCTCTTCAAGGATTTTAAGCCCTGTTACCGGGCCGGCGGTGCAGGCTTTATCCCTGTACCAGCCGGTGAATACCTTGCCGTTGCTCGTCGGTTTCAGGCAGGTAGCCTCCACATAGAAAAGCTCCTGGTCTGCAAATTCCAGCGACCGCGGCTTCATATACAGCAGATCGGTCCCGTCCGCTTCAAAAGCCCCGCCGTTGGCATGCAGCCTGACGGCGTACCGGGGATTCCCGTTCTCGTCATTCAGGGCATACTCATCTGCCATTTCCGAACGGAACGCCGCCGTGATGAGAACCTTACGCCGCTTGACTTTCTCCGTCTCCACGGCAGGCTTTACCGCTTTGGATGTGACGGGATCTTCCAGGGCCTTGTAGCCGCCGTTTCCGTCCTTTAACATCCATGCGGCAAAGCTTACGGTGACCGGCTCGGCGCCCTCGCCGCCAGGGAAGTGATAGTCCACGCCATCCGGCAGGGGGACAGAAAACTTAAGCCTGAGAAACGGCTTCCTGTTGTAATAGAGCTTGCCCTTCAGGAGCCGCGGGTCATCGTTGTCAATGCTCTTATCCTCCGGATTGATCGTCCCGACCAGTGTTTTCCACGTTTTCGTCTCAGGGTCAAGGTAGCGGTAAACCGCCTGGAGCTTGCCGGCCTTTGTATCCACACGGCCCAAATTCACCAGGCCGTCCTTGTAACTGCCATAGTCCGCGCCGCCGTAGTAAAAGCTCAAGGTAACGGGTCCCTTCCACAGCAGGAACAGCAGAGTCAGCAGGCCCAAAAGCAGAATGGCGGCAATCGCGCCGATGGCAAACGGGAGGTTGCTGTTTCCCTCGTCCGAAGGGGCGGGGGTATTGTTTTCCGAAGGTCCGCCCGGCTCATCCGCCGGCGTGGAGGTATTGCCCGGCACAAAGCCGGCCGGCTCCCACCTTGCGTACAAATCCATCGGCACATAGGGCGCGACATAGGCGGGTTCTTCCTTCAAATCATCGTTAATGTTCAGATAGGTGACCGGCCCGTCGGTGCAGGCCTCGTCCTTGTACCAGCCGGCGAACACCATATCGCCGTTTGACGGCTTAGGACAGGATGCCTCCACGAAAAAGTCGTTCAGAGCGGAATATTCCAGCGACTGCGGGCACACATACAAATGGTCGCTGCCATCCTCCGCAAAGGTTCCGCCATTGGCTCGCAGGATGACGGCATATTTCGGATGTCCGGTCTCTTCATAGGTCAGCGCGTTTTTGTCTATGACAACCGCCGGAAAAGCCGCCTTGATCACGGCGACTCTTTTTCCTTCCTCGTCCGTCACGATTGCGTTCTGAACATCCTCCGCCGTGACGGAACCATCCAGCTCCTTATACCCGCCGTTTCCGTCGCTCACCACCCATGCGGCAAACTCGGTGGTCTCGGGCGGGCTGTATTCGCTGCCGGGGTAGTGGTAGCTCGGACCCTTGGGGAGCGCAACGGAGAAGCTGGAGCTGTCCGCAGCCTCCACATCATAATACAGCCACGCTGAACCGATGAGGTCATGGCTGCCGGTGATGCTTTTGTCCGCAGGATTGATGTCCCCTCCAATTTCCTCATCCCCGAAGTTTATTGCCGCATAGAACCGGCCGGCGCCGGTATCAATATTGCCGACGTCAATCCAGCCTTCCTTGTATCTGCCGTAGTCCGCGCCGCCGTAGTAAAAGCGGATGGTAAGGGGATCTCCGGCCGCAAAGGCCGGGACGGCCATCCCAAACACCATACAGAGCGTCAGCAGCGCCGCAAACAGTTTTTTCATAAGTCGCCTCCGTTTCTTTCCGGTCCAGCCGGGGAAGGGCGGCCAGGACACATAGTCCCGTTTCCGTCCGCCGCTTCCCGCCGGCTTTTCCGTTTGGTTTCAGGCAGACGGGCTATTTCCCGGCCGCCGCCTTTTTCCGCCTGTAAAGCAGCATTCCCAGCACGCCGCCGCAGGAGGCCAGCATCAGGCTGATCCACAGCGCCATATCGCTGCTGTCCCCGGTCTGGGGGCTTTCTGTTTGCCCAGAAGGCTTGCCCTGCTGTTCGGGCTTGGCTGGATCGGTTGGCTCAGTCGGGTCGGTAGGAGTGGTCGGGTCAGTAGGATCCGTTGGCTCAGTGGGTTCAACCGGCTCCAAAGAGGAACGAACCTGCACATATTTTTCGTTCTGATACTCTGTGCCGGCAGGATCGCCAATAATTTCCTCAGCCGCAGCAGAATCACCGGCCGCTACAACAGGATCGGTGTAGCCAGATAAGTCAGGTTTCCAGCGCATGGCGCCCTTTCCGCCGCTGGCAGTGACAACCGCTCCGTCGGAGATGGTGAAGATCCCCTTCTGATCGCCGCCCAATTCACCAGAGATATCTTCCTGGCCAGCAAAGATACCATAGTGCTCGCCGCTTGCAGAAGAGGCATTTACTACGGTTCCGGCTCCGCTGACGATGACATCACCGCAGATGCCGTGATCGTTTACGGAAGAAATATTCACCTTCGCTCCGTTAATCGCCGTAAGGTCAGTATTAATGCCCGGAGTGCCGAAACCGGCATCCTGAGTTGCATTGTTCTTCGCATTCAGCGTCGCGCCGTCCACCGTCAGTCCGCCGATTGCTCTGACTGCGGCATATGGCTGATCCTGCTCGTCGCTGGAAAAGTCAACGGTAAGATCTACAGACGCCCCGTCTTCAATGGTAATGGTATTGTTGCCAAACAGGCCGAAATAGGTGCCGCTGGTGGTCAGGCTTCCGTTTCCTTTGACCGTCATAGCCCCGTGGGAATAAACCGCGGAGTGAGGGAAGTCCCCTTCTCCGGTAATCTGATTCTCACCTTTCAGCACAAGGGTAAAGTTCTCTTCCTGCGCCCATACAGCGCCGAAGCCGCTGGATGTCAGCTGGGCGTTATCCAGTGTCAAGGTGTTGGCCGCCGGATCATAGTACGCCGTGGCGCCGTCACCGTCGGCATCACCCAGAATGTCGCTGGCGTTGGCGCTGGTGACGGTGATGCCGTTCACCTTTACCGCATACGTCTGTACCCCGGATGTTTCTACTTCAGCCTTGCACACCGTACAAACCCCGTTTGCTATCTGATGCACTCCGTACTGGTCTTTTTCGGCGCAGCCCTCTGCCGTGCAGGCTTTCCAGTGATGTGTGCCGTCGCTGGTCCAGTCTTCCGCCCAGACATGCTCGTGTTGCTCTTTGTATACCAGCCTGAGATCGTAATATTTATCCACCACCTCATGTACCACTACCACAGGTCTTCCCTCAGTGTTTATATATATATACTCTACTGTTCTCGATGAATAAATGCTCTCAAGCTCCGTTTTGACCATCAGGTTATCCCCGGTGACATTCGCCAGCTCAGGAACCGTTGCCTTATTCTCCTCGAAATAGGCATAGAGCAGATCCATTATGGCTTCTATATCAGCATCATCTGCAGCTTCTATGCCCTCCTTATATAGCTTCTGGTCGCTGCCGGGCAAAGCCACATCTACAACTCCCGTATAATGCTTAATGATCTCCGTGTTGACTTTAGGTGAGTCGTCTTCAACGAATGTCTCTTTGCTCGCGCTGCTCCACTCAGTCCATTCCGTCACATCAAAGCTCGCCGGATTGCCCCGATCGCCGGTGCCGGAAATAGCCTCCCGCGCTTTCACCTCCACGCGAAAGTTTGTGGGTTCTGTTAAATCCCCAAACGTTTTAAAGGTATAGTCAGTAGCCTGGCGAACCGTTTCTTTCTCCTTTAGATTCTCATCGACGAAAAGGGACACTTCATACTCAAAGATCTCCAGCTCTCCGATGGGTTCCGGCTGGCTCCAGCTGACTTTCAAACCGCTGTTTGTCCACTCCCGCTTTAAATCTCCCGGAGCAGCCGGCGCACCCGCCGCAAAAGCGGTCATGGGCAGCACTCCCAACACCATACACAGGGAAAGCAGCAACGCCGTCAGTTTCTTTTTTGCTTGCATTTGGTTTCTCCTCCTTGTCAAATAAGATTGCTTATCCTTTGGTAGATATCAAAGGATAGAAGGGATATCCCTTCTTGAAAAAGATACCGGCTGCGCCGGGGCGGGCTGTGGTTTTTGCACGAAGCCCGCCCGCAGGCGCTTTTGCCGGTTTTGTTTTATCTCTCAGCCTTATTTCTCGGCCGCCGCCTTTTTCCGCCTGTAGAGCAGCATTCCCAGCACGCCGCCGCAGGAAGCCAGCATCAGGCCGAGCCACAGCGCCATATCGCTGCTGTCCCCAGTCTGGGGGCTGCCGGTTCCCGCTGCAGGGATGGTTTCAGTCTGCACATATTCACAGACCGCACAGCCGCGCTCTCTGGAACCTTCTTTGGTCTCGGTGGCCTCTTTGGTTACTTTCCAATCGCCGTAGATATGGGTGGCCACATTCAGCCTTTCGCCGCAGGAGCATTCCTGCCAGTGCTCGGTATCGTCATATTTCCATGCTTCATCATGGATGCTGTGTTCATGAACCGGAATCGTCTCTTCCTGCGTATATTTGCAGATGGAGCAGGTACGTTCTCTGGAACCTGTTTCGGTTGTGGTAGGCTCCTTTGTTATCGTCCAATCACCGAAAGTATGGTTGCCCACTTCAGTTTTCTCGCCGCAGCGGCATTCCTTCCAGTGCTGGGTTTCATCCTTCTGCCAGTCGCCGTAGCTGTGCTCATGTTCAAGCATTGGAATGGTTTCGGTCTGCACATAGTCACAGACCGTGCAGTCACGCTCTCTGGAACCAGCCTCGGTTTCGGTGGCCGGCTTCGTCTCTCTCCAATCGCCGTAGATATGGGTGGCCACATTCAGCCTTTCGCCGCAGGAGCATTC
>ERZ827423.239-NODE-239-length-74352-cov-5.157463_pt1 | contig 74352 bp, 70 predicted proteins | sample MGYA00519775_ERZ827423 | MGnify/ENA primary metagenome ERZ827423 (study PRJEB31778, sample SAMEA3449296) | human gut metagenome | biome: human gut; feature: human-associated habitat; material: faeces | place: United Kingdom | collected 2010/2012 ... | reverse complement strand
TCTATTTTGTTATGCCGTTTTTTCTCTCTTGCTCTGGATTTTAATTTTCAGACTTATCTCCTCTTTGCTTCTTTTTCATGCAACGCATGCCCCGGGTTTTGCATAAAGCAGATTTCCAGCCCCGGCTGCAGCACCACGATATTTTTGGTCAACGCCCCGTTTTGCATCGGGTTTGCAAGCACGGTACAGTATTCCCCTCCGTCCAGGACAACGGAATATTCCGGGGAATCGATCCCTTTTCCGTCGTCGTCGCAGCCATGTGCAAACACATTACCCGTCACCGTGACATTTCTGCATTGCGTCAGGCGCAGATGGGCGCTGTCATACACATCCGCAAACGGCGTTTCCGTGGGATTGCCGCTGCGGCGGAAAAGATTGCCCGTCACGGTAACCTCGCCGACGCAATCGGGGTAATTGTTTCTGCCGAAGAGATTGTTCGTGCCGCGGCTTCCGAGGCTCAGCCCGGGTCCGAAGGAGCGGTCAAAGCAGTTGCCCGTAATATTCAGGCTGTCGCCGTTGCCGATCTGCACGCCTGCACCGCGGTTCCATTCAATGCGGTTTGCCGTCAGCGTCACAGAGGAACAAATCGCTCCGCCGCGGATCCCGCAGTTACAGTTTCCGCTGAACCAGTTGTCGCAAAGGAAAGCGTCCCATCCGTCCAAAAAAAGCCCCGCGCCGCGGTTGAAAGCCAGGTGGCTTTGGCGTACGCTGACGCACCATGCATGCTTAAAATGCAGCCCGTCTCCGGAAAAATGCGCCACACGGCAGTTCTCAATGCACACGGCATCCTCATGCCCGCCGCCGTTATATTCGGAATAGGAAATCATCAGCCCGTGCACGCCGTTTCCGAGCATGCCGCCCTCAAAGCAAAGCCCGCGCACACTTGCATTTGCCGCATGGGAAAGATTCAGAAGGCATGCGGCGCCGCCGTCGCGCAGGAGAAAAGTCGCCGTTCCGCTTTTGCCGAACCCCCAGGCATCCTCCGCGCGCAAAACGGTCCCCGCATGCATATGCAGCTCCCCCGTCAGATATGTCCCCGGCGGGACCGCAACCACGCCGCCGACCTCGCCCGCACGGTCCAGCGCCTCCTGGATCGCCGCGGTGGCATCCGTTATGCCGTCCGGCACAGCGCCAAGCTGCGTGATATCAAACACATTCCGCATTCGTTTCCCCCGCTTTTCAAAAAGCCTGCACCAAGGCACGGCGCATTTCTCAATTTCAATGCTTAGTATACCACTTCGGCTTCCCCTCGTCAATAAAACAGGCAAAAAACCGCTCCGCATCCCCTTTTTCGGGCAATGCGGAGCGGCTTTTCTTCCGTTTTTCTTTTTTGTTACTTCTCGGTCACCGATGCCGAAACATACTGCTCCATCTGTTCCGTCCAGGCTTCCACCGCTTCGCGGGTCAGCCCCGGCATGGCAAAGATGAGCGTATCCGTGCCATCTCCGATGCTGTTTTCATTCAGATCCCCATGGAAAAAGCTCAGGCGGACATAGGCCTCCCCTTCGGCGGGTGCGCGGCGCTCCGCCTGTGCCAAAAACGGAAGCTGTTCCGTGCAAAGAGCGAAGGAATCCCAAAGGATGTCGTCCGCAGCGGCGGGCGTTCTGACGGGAATCTCCCATGCAAATTCTTCTCCCTCCGACGGGATACAAAAACGAACATTGTATACCGATCCGTCCGCCTCGCCCCCCGTTTGCACAAGCGCGAGGAACGCGTCGCTGATCAGCGCATTGCGCTCATATGCAATCTTTGCAAATTTTGCAAAGGCACGCGGCGTTGTTTTTGCGCTGAGCGGAAATTTCAGCCGATACTGGTTTCCCTGAAGATATACGGTGCAGCCGAGCATGCTGCGTCCACCGTCGTTCTCTGCGCGCAGCGCATACCATGTTTCAAATGAAAGCGATTCCACCTCCCGCCGAAGCGCATCATACACCGCCTCGGATCCATCCCAGGCAAACTCCTCTTCCCCGATGGAAAGCGTAATGTTTCGCACCGCATCAACAGGCGGCAGATTCAGATAAGCCTCGGCATACTTTTCGTTCTTTGCATATGCCGCAACCACTTTGTCGTTTTTGGGACCTCCGCTGAGAGTGATCCTGCGCCTACAGCTCCCACCTGCGGTCTTCAGCACCACGGTATACCGATACTCTGTGGAGTAAAACCTCGTCAGATCACTTCTTTTTTTCACCGCGGCTACCTCATCGCAAAGCTCCGCCGCAAACAAATCGCAAATCTCTCTGTCCTTGATTTCGATCTTGCCCGCCTTTGCGGCAGCGTAGACATCAAACGCTTCCTGTTGCGCCCCTGCAACGATGCAGACGCTTTGCACCTCCCCGGGCTGTGGCGTAAACGACAGCACCTTTGCGCTCACGCCGTACATCAGCCCAAGCAAAGCGGCGTTGAGCGCAATGCCAAGGACAAAGCCCGGCAGCGCACGCAACAGATTGCGAAAGCGCTTTGTAGTGATCAGCTCATAGGCAAAATACGCAATCGCCGCGGCACCGTAAAGGATCAGATATGCAAGGGCACCTGAAAAATTCTTCTGCCTGTATACCTCGCTGAACAGAAGCGGCGTGATCGGCAAAGAAATTGCACAAAACACCAGCACGCGGAACAGCGACTGCATTGCACGACTCGGCGCGGAGCACCCGGCAGTTTCGCTGCGCCTGCGGCAAAAGCACACGCCGCCAAGCAGGAAAAACAAAACGACAAGCACACCGCAATATAGATACGGCGCGGCACTGTCGGGCGTAAATTCCACACTGCCCGGTGCCACAAAAAGCGAAGAAACAAACAGCTGAAAATATGCCATCAGCCCGAGACTGTAGTCCGGAGATAAAAATTCGATCTGCCCGAAGGTCGTTATGCGCAGCACATTGTCAAGAATCTGCGTGATGCTGTAAATCAAAATACGCGGCGCAAACAGCGTCATTCCACCGACAATAAGCGAAGAGAAAAATGTGCCCGTGATGCATTGCGCAAACACAACGACCGCCGTGATCTGCAGCGCCGCCGTAAGCATGCAGAGAGCCTGCATCAAAACCGATGCGGCGGAAAGAGAGAAGTGCGGCAGAAGAGAAATCGTGAGCCACCCCGCGCCGATCGGCACTGCCGTTAAAAGCACCAGCCAGGTGCAAAGCGCGGCTGCGACGGAGCAATAAAGGCAGCGTCGCGTCACGGGGAGCGCATGATAAAAATCTGAGGTGTTGCGATGGCGCAGAAAGGAAAACGCGATCCACGCAAGCACCGGCGCACCGACAGTCGGCACCAGAATCATAAACGGCAAAAGAGAGAGCGCCGTGGGAAAAACGGTATCGTTTGCGATCGCGTGCATGGTAATTGGGTAAAACACTGCCCCAAGCAGCAAAATAATGCCCAAAATACTGCCTGCCCGCAGCATGCGGCGCATGCTCTCGCGGTATACGCCGGCAGAAATAATTCTGTTTTTCATCTTGCGTTTCCCTCCTTACGATAAATTGAAGGCATAGCCCATGGTTTCCATTTCATAGGTAAACACCTCTTCAAGCGAAAGAGGTAAAATGTCGAGAACGCTCGGGCAAAGCTTTTGCAAGGCCTGCGCCACAGCCTGACGATCCCCCTTGACGATGAGATTTGCAACGGAGCCCTGCTTTGTAAAATGCAGCAGCTCCATGCCGGGAACCCCCTCAAAGCGTGTGCGGTCATAAGCATCGGGAAATGCAATCTGCACCTTAAAATGCTTTGTTTTCAGGCTTTGCACCTCGCTCTGCACTACGATGCCGCCGCGATGCAGAAGCGCCAGCTGGTCGCAGGTGTCCTCCAGCTCCCGCAGAGAATGCGAGGTGATCACGGCGCTTGCGCCGCGGTCCAGAACATCCTTGCAGATCAGGCTCTTGACATAATTGCGCACCACAGGATCAAGCCCGTCAAAGGTCTCGTCAAAGAGAATATATTCCGGGTCGGTGCAAATGGCGAGCACCGTTGCGCATTGGCGCTTCATGCCCTTGGAAAAGGTTTGAATGGGTTTTTGCAAATCCAGGTTCAGCTCTTTGCAAAGCACCTCGCACCGTGCACGGTCAAACGAGGCATGCAAATTTCGATACATTGCCATCATGCGCGCAACGGTCGCGCCGGCAGGAAAATAAAGCGCGTCCGGCACAAAGGCAATTTTCGCTTTTGCCGCCGGGTTTTCGTAAAGCGGCGCGCCGTCAAGTGAAACCGTGCCGCTGTTTGGACGGTAAATGCCGCTGAGGATGCGTAAAAATGTGGATTTTCCGGCGCCGTTTGAACCGACCATGCCGTAAATGGAGCCGCGCTCAATGCGGCAGCTGACATTTTCAAGTGCCCAAAATCCGTCAAATTGCTTGCTGATATTTTGCGCTTCTATCATTTGGTTCCCTCCTCTTGAAAAAGCGTTGCGCCCGACTGATATCCCTGCTCGGCGCTCTGCAGAATTTCTTCCCATGTGATCCCGGCCTGCGCAAGCTCCGCGCAAAGCGCCCGAAGCTCCTTCAGCCGCTCATGCCAAAGCTTCGCGAGCACCTGCTGCGCATCGGGGCAGATAAAATAGCCCCGCCCGGGCGCTGCACTGATGATGCCGCGCGCCGCAAGCTCGGAAAAAGCCTTCAGAATGGTGTTGGGGTTGATGCCGAGCTGCACGGACAAACTGCGCACCGACGGCACCTGGTCCCCCGGATGCAGCACGCCCTGCACCACAAAGCGTTCCAGCTGCGAAATGATCTGTTCATATACGGGGGTACGGGACAACGGGTCAATGATAAACACGGCTTTCCTCCTCTCCTGTGCATTGTTTTGCGTTATATGTGAGCTATAACACCTATATAATATCATGCACATATCGCTTTGTCAAGCATAATTTTTTCAAAAAAAGATGCCCCTTCCGCAGAAGAAGCATCTTATCAACGTTGTTCCTGTTTATTTTGCCTGCAATGCGTGCGCATACGCCTCTTTCAGAGTCTTGATCTGCGCCGCAAGCTCCGCCTCGGTAATATCTCCCCAGGGACGAACCCCCACATAGCAGACCGTAGAAAGATAGTGCAGCGTATTTGGGCACATATCGGGGGAATAATTGTGGTTGAGGTTTTTGTTTGCCTCCATCTTATAAGGATCCATCAGCGGGTGCAGCGCGCCGCGCTTTTCCATAATGCAATCCCAGTTGCTGTATACATGTTTGCCGGTATTGATCGGCACCGTGCCGTATACGCCGGGATAGGTTGCAAATGCCTCCGCCTGCGCGCGCGTTTCAAAGCGCACGGGGAAAACGACATTGCAGTCGCCGTTGGCATCGTGAGAGGGCAAAAGCGGCATCACTCCGCCGAGCTCATCGCGCAGGATCTTGCCGCTATGGCGCAGATCACGCACGATACCGTCCAGCTTTTTCAGCTGCTCGCGCATGATGGCAGCCTGAATTTCGTTGGCGCGGTATTCCACACCGCCAAATGTCGGCTCATGAATGCCGTCCATCTGGTTGCCGAAAAAGGCGATGGCAGAGCTGTCATGATAGATCAGCGCGCGCTCGTAAATGGTGCGGTCGTTTGTCAAAAGCGCGCCGCCCTCGCCCGCGGAAATGATCTTGAAGAAATTGAAGCTGAAGGTCCCTGCATCGCCGATGGTGCCGAGCCGCTTGCCGTGATAGGTCCCGCCGTTGGATTGACAGGCGTCCTCCAAAATTTTGATGCCGTGTTTTTTTGCAAGCGCCATCAGGGGGCCCATATCACACGGGAAGGACTGAATATGCACGGGGATGATCGCCTTGGTATGCGGAGAGATTTTTTTCTCGCAGTCCGCAACATCGATTGTCAGCGTTTCGTCGCATTCGCAAATAACCGGAATCGCGCCGACGGCAAGTACCGCCATCGCCGTTGCAATATAGGTATATCCCGGAACGATTACCTCATCACCGGGGCCGATACCCATACCGATCAGCGCGCTGATAAGCGCCGCCTTGCCGCAGGTCATGTAAAGCGCATACGCAGCGCCGGTTTTCTCCCGCAGCTCCTGCTCGAAATTCATACATTCCTGAAGCGGACCGTCGTTGATTTTGAAAAGCTGTCCGCTCTCGATTACTTTCTTCACCGCATTGATTTCTTCCTGCCCGATTCGATACATGGACCGTTCCTCCGTGCCAAACAATATGAATGATAAGAATATGATACTTTTATTTTACCGCCACCGAAAAATTTTGTCAACAGAAAAGCGTAATTTTGCGCCTTCGCCGCATAAGCGGCGCACAAACGGCAATATACTGAAAAGAAAGGAGGCGCGCCATGGAAAAGCCGTTTCGAAAGCAATTTACAGAGCCCTCCCCCTCGCTTTTGCGGCGGTTGCTCTTTGCCTGCCTGTGTGCCGTTCTTTGCGGCGGGGCGCTGTTTTTGTTTTTTCGCTATCTTGCGCTGCCGCTTTTGCCGTTTGCTCTTTCCTTTTTGTTGGCGGGCGCATTGCAAAAGCCGCTGGATCTGTTGACGCGCAGACTGCGGCTGCCGCGCGGCCTGCTCGGCGGCGTTTTGGTCACGGTTCTTTTTTTCGGCTTCGGTTTTCTGCTGTATGAGATCATCGCCGCGCTGCTCTCCTTTTTCGGCAGCCTTGTTTCCGACCATGCCGCATCACTACGCGATGCCGTGAATGCCGCCGCGGAGGCGCTCAAAGCGCAGCTCTCCCGCCTGCCGCTGTTTTCTGCGGACGGTAAAAGCACATTTTTCGAAAAGCTGTTTTCCGGGGTGGATTCCGCGGGGAAAAGCGTGCTGCGCTCCGCAACGGAATCGCTCGGGGCAAAGCTGCCCGTGTGGCTTTCCGCGCTTGCCGCCGCCGTTCCGAAAATCGTCATTTTTCTTATTGTCACCTTCATCGCCTCGATCTGGATCACGGCGGATTACCCGAGAATCTGCGCATCTTTTTGCAAAATGCTTGACGGAAAATCACTCGGCACCGTGAAAAAGGTGCGGTTTCATGCGCTTGCGACCCTGCGCAAAAGCCTGCGTGCCTACGGGGTCCTGCTGCTTCTCACCTTTGCACAGCTGTGGCTCGGACTGTTTTTGCTCGGCATTGAAAATGCGGCGGCTCCTGCCGCGCTGATTGCCGTGGTCGATATTTTGCCTGTTCTGGGGACAGGCACGGTGCTCATCCCCTGGGCGCTGCTCTGCCTTGCAACCTCCCGCGTGCAGCTTTGCATCGGGCTTTTGATTCTGTATGCCGTGATCACAATCGTGCGGGAGGTCGCAGAGCCGAAGCTTGTGGGAAAATCCATCGGAATGTATCCGCCGCTGACGCTGTTTTCCATGTATCTCGGCATGAAGCTCTTCGGCATTGCGGGGCTTTTTTTGCTGCCCCTTTCTCTGCAGATTCTCCTGTGCCTGCTGCGCAGCGGTAAACAGGGGGCGGATTGTTGATGCGCCTTTTTGCAAAAATATCGGTCAGCCCTTTTTTGCTTTTGTATCTTTCCGTCGTTTTTCTTTTGTTTCCGCCGCAAAGCAGCGCCGCCTTTCTGCTTGCGGCGGCGCTGCACGAGGGCGGGCATCTGCTCTGCCTTTGGGTTCTGCGCGCTCCCTTACATAAAATTCGCTTCTCCCCGGGCGGAGCTGCCATTCTCACAAGCAGCGCCGCTCTTTCCTATTCCGCAGAAGCGGCGCTGTATCTCTGCGGACCGGTATGCAATCTCTGCGCCCTTGTGCTCTCTCTTTTTTTCTCTGCGCCGTTCTTTTCGCTGTTTTTTGCCGCAAATCTTCTCAGCGCCTGCTATAATCTGCTTCCGATTCTCCCCCTTGACGGTGCAAAGGCGCTTTTCTGTTTGCTTTCGCCGCGACTCGGAGAACAAAAGGCAACCCGTATTCTGCGGCGCATCGGCAGCGGCTGCGGCACCGTTTTGCTGTTGTTTGGCATATGGCTTTTACTTTCTTCGCTGCATGCACCGCCCGCCGCAACGCTCGGAGCACTCTCTCTTTTTTTGGGGGCGTTGGGGCTTTTTTTCCTCGGCATTCCGGGCGGTGCACCGCGCCGCGCATACGCGAAAAGCCCCTCAAGGAAAAAAGAGAATTCAAGAGGAAAACGGAGTATTTCACAGAAAACCGCAGATTAAACCGAATTAAATCCGACTGTTTCCGTCTCTTTCAGTTTTTTCCCGAAATTTCATGATTTTTTCGGAAAAAGTATTGCATTTCTATATAGAATCTGTTAGAATATATGCAAATTTGTCGAATGCGGCACGGAAAGAAGGTTTAAACCCCAAAATCACGGCTCTGTGGCAGGTTTCATTTTATCACGGTAAAGGAAGTAGAAATGAACACTAACAAAATCATCGAACTCAAAAACATCTCTATGGAATTTAACGGAGAACAGGTTCTCAAAGGCATCAATCTTGAAATTCACGATAAGGAATTCGTGACCTTTCTGGGCCCCTCCGGCTGCGGCAAAACGACAACACTGCGAATTATCGGCGGCTTTTTGACCCCCGACAGCGGCGATGTTCTTTTCAACGGCAAGCGCATCAACGATCTGCCCCCCTATCGGCGGCAGGTCAACACCGTTTTTCAGAAATATGCGCTGTTTCCGCATCTGAATGTCTACGAAAATGTGGCATTCGGGCTGCGGGTAAAAAAACTGCCCGAAAAAGAAATCTCACCGCGTGTGAGGGAGATGCTGGAGCTGGTCGATCTGCGCGGCTTTGAGCGCCGCTCGGTCAATGTGCTCTCCGGCGGGCAGCAGCAAAGAGTTGCCATTGCCCGCGCGCTGGTCAATCATCCGAAGGTGCTGCTTTTGGACGAGCCGCTCGGCGCACTGGACCTGAAGCTGCGCAAGGAAATGCAGATTGAGCTCAAACGCATTCAGCAGCGCCTGAACATTACCTTTATTTATGTCACGCATGACCAGGAAGAGGCGCTGACCATGAGCGATACGGTCGTGGTCATGAAAGACGGCGTCATTCAGCAGATCGGTTCTCCGCAGGATATTTACAACGAGCCTGTCAATGCCTTTGTGGCTGATTTTATCGGTGAGAGCAATATTATGGACGGCATTATGCACCGCGACTATCTTGTGGAATTTGCCGGGGACAACTTTGAATGTGTGGACAAGGGCTTTGCCCCCATGGAGCAGGTCGATGTTGTGGTGCGCCCGGAGGATATTGAAATTGTCGCCGCCTCGGACGATGTGATCAACGGCGTGGTTGAAGAGGTTACTTTCAAGGGCGTGCATTACGAGATCGTCGTCAAGGCATATTCGGATATCTGGATTATCCATTCCACCAAGGCGCCGCGCCCGGGCGATGTCGTCGGTCTTTCCTTCGGCCCGGAGGACATTCATATTATGAAGAAATCCGAGCGGAAAAAGGTCAATTATTTCTCCTCCTTCAAAAACGAGGATAACGATGTGCGTGTGGAGGAAGAAGAAATTGAACAATAAAAAAATGCAGCTTGCGGCAACGCCCTATCTTCTGTGGATGGTTATCTTTGTGATCGTCCCGCTGGCGCTGATCGTTGTTTTTGCGTTCACCACAACGGTGAAAGTCGATGCAAACGGCAACCGGCTCGACGATGAAGCCATTGCCGCCCTGACGGAGGAATATGCCGGGCGCGGCGAAGAGCCTCCCATCAGCGAAAAAACCGTTTTCACCTTTGAAAACATTCTCTCCGTCAGCAAATATACTCCCACCCTGCTCAATTCCATCTGGCTTGCGGTCATTGCCACGGTGATCTGCCTTTTGATCGGTTATCCGCTTGCCTATATCATTTCCCGCACCAATTATTCCAGGCAGAAAATCATGATCATGCTTGTAATGCTGCCGATGTGGATGAACTTTCTTCTGCGCACCTATGCATGGATGACCCTGCTGGAGCGCAACGGGCTGATCAACAAATTTTTCGGTCTGTTCGGCATCGGACCGTTTGAAATGATCAACACCTCCGGTGCGGTCGTGCTCGGTATGGTTTACAACTATCTGCCCTTTATGATCCTGCCGCTGTATTCCATCATGACCAAAATCGAAAAGCATACCATTGAGGCCGCGCAGGACCTCGGTGCAAACGCTTTTCAGGTGCTCATGCGCGTTGTGGTGCCGCTTTCCGTGCCCGGCATTGCCTCTGGCATTACCATGGTGTTTGTGCCGAGCGTTTCCACCTTTATTATCTCCCGCATGCTCGGCGGCGGAACCAATATGCTCATCGGCGACCTGATCGATCTGCAGTTTCTCGGCAACGCCTATAACCCCAACCTCGGCGCGGCAATGTCGCTTGTTTTGATGGTGTTCATCTTCCTTTGCATGAGCATTACCAACCAAATCGACAATGAAGAGATGGAAGGGGGGCTGATCTGAATGAAAAAGCTGTTTTCAAATCTCTATCTCTTTTTGGTATTCCTGTTTTTGTATGCCCCCATCGGCGTTTTGATCGCAAACTCCTTCAATCAATCCAAAAGCCGCACGGTATGGACGGGATTTACGCTGGATTGGTATGTAAAGCTCTTTCATAACGAAACCATTCTGCGCTCCCTGCTCAACACCGTAATCATTGCTCTGATTGCCGCCGCGCTTTCCACCGTGCTCGGCACGCTCGCTGCCATCGGCATTTACAACATGAAAAAAGTCGTACGCTCCCTGGTGCTCAATGTCTCCTATCTGCCGATCATCAACCCGGAAATCGTCTCGGGCGTTTCGCTGATGCTGCTCTTTGTCGCCATGAAGATGGAGCTTGGGTATGTAACGCTTGTCCTGGCGCACATTTCCTTCTGCGTGCCCTATGTCATTTTGAATGTGCTGCCGAAGCTTCGCCAGCTCAACCGCAATATTTACGATGCGGCGCTGGATCTCGGCTGCAACAATATTCAGGCGTTTTTCAAGGTGGTTCTCCCCGAGATCATGCCGGGTGTGCTTTCCGGCTTCCTCATCAGCATCACCTATTCCGTTGACGATTTCGTCATCAGCTATTTCACCTCCGGCTCCGGCGCGCAGACACTGCCCATCACCATCTTCTCCATGACCCGCCGCAAGGTGAGCCCGCAGATCAACGCGCTTTCCGCCATCATCTTCGTTGTGGTGCTGCTTGTGCTGATCATTATGAACATTGCAGATATCCGCAAGCATCGCCGCGTCAAAGGAGGTGAGCGCGCATGAAGCTTTTCAAACGCTCCTTCTGCCTGCTCGCGGCACTGCTCACGGCAGCCCTGCTGCTCCTGCCTGCTGCGGCAGCCGATTATGCGCTGGATACCGATGAGGCATATTACCGAAAATACAGCGGCAAGGGCATCACGCTGAATGTTTATAACTGGGGCGAATATATCTCCGTTGACGACGGAGACGGGCAATTTGATGTCAACCGCGAATTTGAAGCGCTCACCGGAATCAAGGTCAATTATACGACCTTTGCTTCCAATGAAGAGCTGTATGCCAAGCTGAAAAGCGGCGGCTCTTCCTATGACATTATCATCCCCTCCGATTATATGATCTCGCGGATGATCAACGAAGGCATGCTGGAGCCTCTGAATCTTGACAATATCCCGAATTTCTCCCTGATTGACCCCGATTATACCGATATGGAATATGATCCCGGGAATCACTATTCCGTGCCGTATACCTGGGGCACCGTCGGCATTATTTACAACACGACCCTGGTGGACGAGGAGGACGATGTCGCCTCTTGGGACATTTTGTGGAATGAAAAATATGCCAACAACATTCTCATGTTTTCCAACTCGCGTGATGCGTTTGCCATCGCCCTTGCAAAGCTCGGTTACTCATTCAACACGACCGATCTTGAAAAATGGGATGAGGCGGCAGAGCTGCTGCGCCGGCAAAAGCCCTTGGTGCAGGCATATGTCATGGATGAAATTTTTGACAAAATGGGCGGCGGAGAAGCAGCGCTCGCCCCGTATTATGCGGGCGACGCGCTCACCATGATAGAGGATAACCCTGATCTTGCCTTTGTCGTCCCACGGGAGGGCACCAACCTCTTCTTTGATGCCGTCTGCATTCCAAAAGGCGCAAAAAATCATGATGCAGCGGAAATGTATATCAATTTTCTCTGCGAATCGGTCGTTGCCGCGGCAAACATCGAAACCATCGGCTATTCCTCTCCGCACAGCGGCGCAAAGGCACTGCTGGATGAAGAGGTGCTGGAAAGCCCGATCTCCTATCCGCCGCAGGAGGTGATTGCAAAATCCCAGGTCTTTACCTCTCTGCCCGATTCCGTGACCTCCTATGTCGACAGCCTTTGGAGCAACATCATGGGCGCCACAAACGATTCCCCCTGGATCACCCCCGTGCTGATGGTTGTTGCCCTCGGTCTCTCCGTTTTGATCAATGTCACACGCACGGCGCGTAAAAACAAAAGCAAATATTGAAAAGACAATCGGGTTCGGCAGCACTGCCGAGCCCGATTTTGTTTGCATTTTTCATTCTTGCTGCAAAAGCGCCTGCACCCGCAGGAAAAGTGCTTCGTCCTTTGCCAAAAAGCCTAAAATCGTAAGATCCGCATACTCCGAATCGCCCCCTAAAAACACAAGGTCCGGGAATTTTCCACTGAGCGGATACAAAATTCTTTGCACCGTGCACTGCTGCGCGCTTTGCTCTCCGGACTGCGAAAGCACGGAAAAGCCCTGCGGCGCCGCCTGCTCGTAGAGAAACTCCGCATAGGTCTCCTCGCGCTTTACCTGCGCGCAGCGATGTTCCTTGGTCTGCTTATCTTTTGCGCTGAACTGCAAAGCGGCGTATGCGCCGTTTTGCACGCGGCGGGCGGTAATCGCTTCATAAAGCTCCTCAAATTCCGCATCCCCGGGCGCAAGCATGCGGCTCGCCCCGCCGCTGCCGATGAGAATATGCTCCGGAACGGCGGGAAGACTCAATACAGCCTCGGCGGTTTCCTCCGGCGCCTGCGTCGTTTGCTCGCTCACCTGCGGCGCGGGCGCTGTTGTTTCAAAGGTAATTTCCACCGGGCCGTCTTCGGTGCTTTTCTCATCGCTTTCAACGCAGCCGCAAAGCAAAAGGGCAGCCGAAAGCGTCGCCAAAAGCAGCGCCGCAGATCGCTTTGCCGTAATTTGCCTCATTTTAAAACGCCCCCGTCTCTTTTTCTCCACGCCCTCGGGCATCGTGAAGTTGCAAAAAACGCCGCATCCGTCGGCATTCTCCGCCGTTGTTCATGCGTTCACGTTCTTTTTCTCTTCTCCCCGCAAAAGCTGTGAAAACGCTGCCGGCAGCATTGCCGCCGTATCGGAGGAAAGCATGGCATATTCCGTCAGCTTTTGTGCCGCAAGCTCGCCTGCCACACCGCAAAGATAAGCGCCGAGCGCCGCCGTTTTCGGGCAGGCGGGCAAATAACCGCACAGTCCCGCCAAAACACCGCTGAGCACATCGCCGCTGCCTGCGGTCGCCATGCCGCTTGTGCCGCGGCAAACCGCATAGCATTCCTCCCCGCCCGCGATCACGCTCCGTGCCCCCTTGAGCAGAACCGTGCAGTCGTGTTTTTCCGCAAATTCCGCAGCCGCTGTCGCCGGGTCCTGCAGTATCCGGTCAAGCGCAAGACCGCACAGGCGGGAAAATTCCATGGGGTGCGGCGTCAGAATCACCTGCGCCGCCGCGCGGGAGAGGCAATCCCTCTCCATGACGGCAAGGGTATTCAGCCCGTCTGCATCGATGATCAGGCGCAGCCCGGGCTGTGCCAAAAGATAGCGCAAAATTTTTTCATAGTCTTCCCGGCTTTGCGGGGCGCTGCCCCATCCCATGCCGACAGCGCATGCCCGCGCCCCCGCAAGCGCTTTTTGCAGCGCCGCTTCATCATAGAGCATACAGCCCTGCTTTTGCGGCATAGGGCAAAATGTGCTTTCAAGAAGCATGGGGGCAACGGCATCGTATAAATTCTCCGGCACGCAAAGCCGACTGATGCCGCAGCCGCTGCGCAAAGCGCATAAGGCATAATTTGCGAGCTTTGCGGCGCCTGGATAAGCGCGGCTGCCGCAAAGAAGCGAAACGATGCCGTAGGTACCCTTATGGCTGTCGCGCTTGCGGGGCGGCAAAAACGAAGCAAGCTCTTCGCGCCGCGGTGTATATACCGTCGCCTCTTTCATTTCGCTCCCTCTTTTCCGAAATCGTTTTTTTATTTTTTTCAGTGCAGAAATTCCGGCAGAAATTCCGCGCTCACGGTTTCCTTGATAAATTTTTGCAAAAGCGCATAGGTAAATTCGTTTTTCAGGGTGGAGCCGTGCTGCGCGGCAAGCACCTCGGAATAGTCCTGAAGGCGATAAACCTGAAGCCCGTCGCGATTCAGACTGTAATGCGAAACGGTGGGAACACACATCGGGTTTTCCACCGCGGTCGTGCCGTCCGCATTTTTCACAAGGTCAAAGGTGCACAGCGTGCCCACCAGATATTGCGCATAATGCATGGTGCAGATGAGATTGCCCAGGGAATAATACACCAGCGTTTTTCCGCCGTTTGCCCCCTCAATCCAGGTAACAGGCTGCACCACATGCGGATGATGCCCTACAACCACGTCCACGCCGAGGTCCGCGCAGAGCTTGGCATAGCGCTGCTGCTGCGCATTTTCAGTGAAGTTGCTCTTTTGATCCCAGCCCGCCTCTTCACCCCAATGCATGGAGACAATCACAAAATCCGCCGCCTCTTTTGCCGCTGCGACCTGGCGGGTAATCGTCGCCTCGTCGGCGTAGGGGATGAGATACGCAGAGGAGGATGAAATATCACCCTTATGCGCAACATTGACAAGCGTTGTATAGGACAAAAATGCGATTTTCACCCCGTCGCGCTCCAATATGCGCATAGAATCATAATCGGCTTTGGTATAGCCGCCGATGGTGAGAAACGTATAATTTTTCGCGTTGTCAATCGTTTTGATCAGCCCCTGCTCGCCCTGGTCAAGCATGTGGTTGTTGGCAAGGTTCACCACATCGAAGCCGAGATCCTGAAGGGTTTCAAACACTGCGAGCGGCGCATTGAAATCCGGATATCCGACATATTTTGTTCCCGCACCGACCGGTCCCTCCTGATTGATGAAAGCAATATCCGCATCCGAGACCAAAGAGGCAATGCCCGCATACATCGGCGCAAAGGCATATCCGCCGTCGTCGGACCGTTTTTTTGCGTCGGCAAGAATGGCGTCGTGCATAATATTATCACCGGCGCCGAGAAAATGCAGCCTCGTCTGCTGCGGAGCGGCGGGCTCTGTGTCAGCCGGGGTTGTTTGGGGGTCTTCACTCTTTGAGGCATCCCCGCCGCTTTGCGCAGAGGAATCCTCCGGGAGCGTTTTTCCGCCGTCACGACCGGCGCAGCCGCGCACGAGTAAAGTCACGCCGACGATCAGCACGACCGCCAAAACCAACAAAAGAGTTGCCCGCAGGCGTTTTTGGCGTTGTTTTTTGCGCCGCAGGGCACGTCTTTTTTCAATATCCGCCGCCGTAATTCTGCGGGGCTGTTCGGGCTGCCTTGGCTGCATAGATCTTTCTCCTTTTCTCCTGTCTTTTTCACATCCTGCTGCCGAAAAAGCAGCTGTCTCTCTGTATCATCATACCACATTTTTCGCGGTTCGTCAACGCCCGCCACGCACCTTGACAAGCCGCCCAACCCCGTGCTATAATGGAGCAAACCATTTTGAAGATGAGGAAAAAACGATGCTTTTGGAAGGTCTTCGCGCAAATTTTCTCGGAGACAGTATCACCGCGGGAGTAGGCGCCTCCGGGGAAGATGCAATCTATCTCAATGTTTTGGCAAAGCGCTGCGGGCTTGCCGCAGCACGGAACTACGGCGTTTCCGGCACACGCATTGCACGGCAGAACTGGGCGCGCGAAGCCGGACACAACGAAGACAATAATTTCTGCGCCAGAGCGGAGCAAATGAACCCCGCCGCAGATCTGATTGTCGTCTTCGGCGGGACCAACGATTTCGGACACGGGGATGCGCCGCTTGGCACCCCGGCAGACCGCACGCGCGACACCTATATCGGCGCTTTGCATGAGCTCTTCCGCCTGCTGATTGAAAAATACCCGCGCGGCACCATTGTGGTGCTCACCCCGCTGCACCGCGACAATGAAGACTGCCCCTACGGAGACAACCGGCGCAATCAGGCGGCGCCTCTTTCGGAATATGTGCGCATTCTGTGCGAGGTTGCGGCATACTATTCCCTCCCCGTGTGCGACCTTTATCGCACAAGCGGCATTCAGCCGGCGATCCCTGTGCTGCGCGAGCTGTTTTTGCCGGACGGGCTGCATCCAAGTGATGCGGGGAACCGCCGCATTGCCGACCGCCTGGAGGCGTTTTTAAGGGCGCTTTGAGCCTTTCTGTTTCAAAAAAAGAAGAAGTTCCCGCCGAAAAAATTCGGCGGGAACTATTTTTATTGAACAGTGTGTTTACACACCCGGCACCTCGATCGTGACCGCATGCCCTGCGGCGGCGCTGCGGGAAACACCGTCGATAATGGCTTGGTTATAAATAATTTCCGAGGTCGGCACGGGCGCGGGGCCGCGCGTTTTGACCGCGTCCAAAAAAGAGCGAATCTTTTGCTCAAAAAAGGAATACGGATCCTCCTCAAACATCGGCAGCTTCGTTTCCACCTGCTGCCCCGCAATTTCCGTATACAGCGTCATCGGGCCGCCGATGGAGCCGTTCCAGCAATCTGTTGCGGGAATGCGCAAGCCGCCGCGGGTTCCGAGCAGGATCGTGTCGCCGGGAGAATCGATATTCATTGCCCATGCAATGCGGAAATCCAGCACCACGCCGCCCTCCAGGCGAATAAATGCCGCGCCGAAATCATCCACGCCGAACAGCGAAGCACATTCTTTTCCGTAATATTCCTCGCTTTTGCCGAAATAATCGCTCACGCAGCCGTCCACACTGAGCGGCCGCGGATAGCCGATTGCATGCAGCACCATATCCAGCGAATAGCAGCCGATATCGCCGAGCGCCCCGATGCCCGCCGTTTCGCGGCGGATAAAGGTGTTTCCGTCTGCGCGCAGAGGAATTCCGCGGCGGCGGCCGCCGCCTGTCTGAATATAATAGATCTTGCCGAGCACCCCGCTGTCCACAATTTTTTTGATCTGCTGCATGTTTTTCGAAAAGCGCGGCTGAAAGCCGATGGAAAGAATTTTCCCCGTCTCTTTTTCCACCCGCATCATTTCAATCGCTTCCTCCAGCGTCACGCTCATCGGCTTTTCCAACAGCACATCCGCGCCCGCGCGCATCGCGTCGATCGCGCAAACCTTATGCTGGCGATTATAGGTGCAAACGCTCACGGCGTCGGGCTGTTCCTTTGCAAGCAGCGCGGCATGGTCGGTATAGGCGCGCGCCCCCGAAAGGCCGTATTCCCGCAAAAACGTCTCCGCTTTTCCGGGCACGATATCGGCGGCAGCCACCACCTCAACATCCTCAAATTTTACATAATTATTCATATGGGCATGCGCAATACTGCCGCAGCCGATAATTGCAATTTTCAGTTTCTGATTCATCATGCTTTTTTCTCCGCGTTATTTTTGTCCTGTTTTTTCTTAATCTCTACCCTTGGCATTGAGATAGGCGCAGGCAGCCTGCGCCGCAACCGCCCCGTCGCCGACAGCCGTTGCGATCTGCCGTATCTTTTTTGCGCGGCAATCGCCCGCCACAAAAATGCCATTAGCGCTGCCCGTGCAGCTTTCATCCGCCGCAAAATAGCCGCGCCCGTCCAGTGGGACAACGGCGGCAAACGCATCATTGCAGGGAATCAGCCCGATTGCCACAAATAAGCCGTCGCAGCTCAGCTCCTCTTTTTTGCCCGCCTTATCCGCAAGAACAACGCCGGAAAGCCCCTCCGCCCCGGTATACCCGAGCAGCTTTCGCCCGCACAGCACATGAACATTTTCCCGCTCCCGCAGCGCCTTGACAAGCGCCGCATCGGCGGTAAGCTGTGCAAGATCCTGAATCACGGTCACCTTTTTGCAGTTCTCGCTGAGCAAAACGGCTTCCTGCACGGCGCTGTTGCCGCCGCCGAGCACCGCGACCTCCTTGCCGCGGTAAAACGCCCCGTCGCACACAGCGCAAAAGGAGATGCCGTTGCCGAGATACTTTTCCTCCCCCGCAATGCCCGGCAGGCGATGCTTCACGCCGAGCGCCAAAATGACGGCGCGCGCCGTATAATCGCCGTAATCGGTGATAACGGTATAAGAACCGTCTTGTGCCCCTTTCAGCCCCAGCACCTCGGCGGTTTCCACGGCAACGCCCTGGTACAGCGCCTGTGAGGTCATATGGTCGGCAAGCTCGTTTCCGCTGATCTGCTCAAAGCCCGGATAATTCTCCACCTTCGGAGAAAAGGTCATCTGCCCGCCGAAGGCGCCCTTTTCAATCAAAAGCACGGTGCGGTTTGCTCTTCTTGCATAGATCGCCGCGGTAAGCCCCGCCGGGCCCGCCCCGACGATAATGATATCATATGCTTTGTTTTCCATAGCGTTCTCCTTTGCAAAGGGGGCGAAGCCGTGCCCATTTGGCGCAGCCCCGCCCCCGCGTTTGTGACAGCTCTGTTTTTTTACAGCTTATCGGCTCTTTATTTGCTCTCGATGAATTTCCGGATATCGGACACGCCGCAGTGCAGCGTTGCCGCCCCGTTTTCAATCACAACAAGCGTCGGCGCCTGGCGCACCCCGTAGGACACCGCCATCTCCTCATTTTCCTCCGCATATACCTTTTCATAGGCAATGCCCGCACGGTCAAGCAGCGAAGCGGCAATTTTACAGTTGGGGCAGGTTTTGGTTGCAAAAAGATACATGCCCTGCTCTGCAGCCTTGGGCTCCTGCTCCACAGCGGCGGAATCTCCGCCTGAGCAGCAGCAGCCGTGATGGCTCAGGTGAGAGTGCGCAATGTTGTAGGTCACGCGGTCCTTGAATTCCTGCGATTTTCCGTCATTCCAGTTCTGCACAGGGCGATAATAGCCGGTGATGCGGCTGTAAACCTCGGTCGGATTTCCGCATTCGTCGCAGGTATATTTTTCGCCGGAGATATATCCGTGGTTTTTGCAAACGGAATAGGTCGGAGAAAGCGTATAATACGGCAGGCGATAGTTTTCCGCGATCTTGCGGACAAGGTCTCTTGCGGCATGCCAATCCGGCAGCTTTTCGCCGAGGAAGGCATGGAAGACCGTGCCGGAGGTATACAGCGTCTGCAGTTCGTCCTGAATGTCAAGCGCGGAGAACACATCCTCGGTATAGCCGACGGGCAGGTGCGAAGAGTTGGTGTAATACGGCGTGCCGCCTGTTTTCCAGGAAGCAGTGCGGATACCCGGATATTTCTTGACATCGTGCTTCGCAAGGCGGTATGCCGTGGATTCCGCCGGAGTTGCCTCCAGGTTATAAAGATCGCCGTATTGCTCCTGATAATCGGAAAGGCGCTCGCGCATATGGTTGAGTACATCTTTGGTAAAGCGCTGCGTTTTCGGATCGGTCATGTCGTTGCCGAGCCATGCCGCATTGAGACCGACCTCGTTCATACCGACAAGGCCGATGGTGGAAAAGTGGTTTGCGAAGGTCCCGAGATACCGTTTGGTATACGGATACAGCCCCTCATCCAGCAGCTTTGTGATCACATCCCGCTTGATTTTGAGCGAGCGCGCAGAAATATCCATCATGCGGTCAAGGCGTGCATAGAATTCTTCCGGCGTTTTGGAAAGATATGCAATGCGCGGCATGTTGATCGTAACAACGCCGACGGAGCCCGTGGATTCGCCGCTGCCGAAGAACCCGCCGGATTTCTTTCTCAGCTCGCGCAGATCCAGCCGCAATCGGCAGCACATGGAGCGAACATCGCTCGGCTCCATATCGCTGTTAATATAGTTGGAGAAATACGGCGTGCCGTATTTTGCCGTCATCTCAAAGAGCAGGCGGTTGTTTTCGGTATCGGACCAGTCAAAGTCCCGCGTGATGGAATAGGTCGGAATCGGATACTGGAAGCCTCTTCCGTTTGCATCTCCCTCGATCATGATCTCAAGGAACGCTTTGTTCACCATATCCATTTCCGCCTTGCAGTCCTTATAGCGGAAATCCGCTTCCTTGCCGCCGATGATGCAGTTCAGCTCGGCAAGGTCTGCAGGAACGGTCCAGTCCAGCGTGATATTGGAGAACGGTGCCTGCGTGCCCCAGCGGGAGGGCGTATTGACGCCGTAGATAAACGATTCGATGCATTTTTTCACCTGGTCATAGCTCAGATGATCCGCCTTGACAAACGGCGCCAGATAGGTATCAAAGGAGGAGAACGCCTGCGCACCCGCCCATTCGTTCTGCATGATGCCGAGGAAGTTGACCATCTGGTTGCAAAGCGTTGCGAGGTGCTTTGCGGGGGCAGAGGTGATTTTTCCGGGAATGCCGCCCAGCCCCTCCTGAATCAGCTGCTTGAGCGACCAGCCCGCGCAATATCCCGTGAGCATGGAAAGGTCATGCAGATGGATATCGGCATTGCGGTGCGCATTGGCAATTTCATCGTCATAAATTTCGGAGAGCCAGTAGTTTGCGGTGATTGCGCCGGAGTTTGAAAGAATCAGCCCGCCGACGGAATAGGTGACGGTGGAGTTTTCCTTCACGCGCCAGTCCGTATTTTTGACATACTGATCCATGATTTCCTTATAGTCAAGAATCGTGGATTTCATATTGCGCAGCTTCTCACGCTGACGGCGATACAGGATATATGCCTTTGCAACATCCTCATAGCCGGCTCTGCCGAGCACGGTCTCAACGCTGTCCTGAATATCCTCCACCGCGATTTTTTCGCCCTTGATCTTCGGCTCGAAATCCGCCGTGACCTTCAGGGCAAGAAAATCGATCGTATCGTCGCTGTACTGTTTTTCGCATGCCTTGAATGCCTTTTCAATGGCTGCGCGAATTTTTGCAAGATCGAAATTTACGACCTTATCGTCCCGTTTGATGACCTGATACATGATGCTTTTTTGTCCTTTCTTTTTCTTGGTATCTTCTCAATATCGCACAAAAGCAGGCGATTTTCCCGCCCGCTGTTTTTTAGAAAAAAGCGACGCACCGGCTCTTGGTGCGCCGCCTGAGAAAAGTATAACACACGCGCCATGCAATGTCAACATCTTGGGCTCTTTTTTTTTATTTTTGTGAAAATACCACAATATATAGTTGTCGCTTTTTCATTCTCCGCGGATTTCGGCGCGCGGCAAATAGGGTTTTACCGCCTCTAAAAAGCGCTGCATTTGCGCCTTTTCAAAGCCCTGCATCCCGCTTTGCATCAGTTCACCCGAATCCTGAAAAGCCTGCAAATAGTATGCCCACGGGCCGCGCAGCCATTCGCCGATTTTACGAAAAGCCTCCTCATCGTGCAGCCCCCTGACCACGGTCGTGCGGAATTCAAAGGGCACTTTTCCCTCCATTAAAAATTCGGCACTTTGCCGAATTTTTTCGAAGGAGCAATCCTGCACGCCGCAGGTCTTTGCATACCGCTGCGGCGCATTTTTGATATCCATGGCAACCATATCCAAAAGCCCGTCTTCGCAAAGCCGGCGCAGCATTTCGGGATTGGTGCCGTTGGTATCCAGCTTCACCGCATATCCGAGCGCGCGGATCTTTTCAATGAACGTGCCGAGATCCTGCCACAGCGTCGGTTCGCCGCCCGTAATGGCGACGCCGTCCAAAATACCCTGCCGCTTTTTCAAAAATGCAAACAGCTCTTCCTCGTCGATCGCATCGCCGTGCCCCGTTGCAAGACCCGCATTATGGCAAAACGGGCAGCGCCAGTTGCAGCCCAGGGTAAACACCGTGCACGCGACCCGCCCCGGAAAATCCAGCAGCGTCATTTTCATAAATCCGCCAAGTTTCATTGCAAATGCTTCCTCTCATGCGCCATGGGAAAGCAATGTCGGCAGCACGCTTTCCCATAGCAGTATCGTTCTTTTATTTTTCGCCAAAATGCACCGGCTCCGCATGCCAGATGCGTTCCGCATATTCGCGAATTGCGCGGTCGGCGGAAAAACGCCCCGCGCCCGCAATGTTGATCAGCGATTTCTGCTGCCAGCGCTTCGGGTCGTTCCGATAATCCTCGATCATCTGCTCATGCACGCGATAATACGAATCGAAATCGGCAAGGCAGAGATACGGGTCTGCAATGCCGGGACCAATGATAAGATAATCCACAAAGGATCGGAAGGGGATTCCGTCAAAGCCCTCCGCAAGGCGGTCCACTGCGCGGTGCAGAAGCGGATGATCCATATAATAGGAGGCGGCATTATAGCCCCGCTTCCAAAGCTCGTCCACCTCGCCCGTGTCAAGCCCGAAGAGATACATATTTTCTCTTCCCACAGCCTCGAGTATCTCCACATTGGCGCCGTCCAGCGTGCCGATGGTCAGCGCGCCGTTTAACATCAGCTTCATGCAGCCCGTGCCGCTTGCCTCCTTGCCCGCCAGGGAAATCTGCTCGGAAATATCCGCCGCGGGAATGAGCTGCTCCGCCAAAGTCACATTATATTCCTCGGGGAACACCACGCGCAGCTTTTTCGAAATTTTCGGGTCTTTTTCAATCTCTCTGCCGATGGCGCAGATCAGGCGAATGGTCTGCTTTGCAATCTGGTACCCCGGCGCAGCCTTTGCGCCAAAAATAAAGGTCTGCGGCACCATATCAAGGCCGGGATTATCCCGCAGACGCAGATACAGCGCAATGATACGCAAAGCATTGAGCAGCTGCCGCTTATATTCGTGCATGCGCTTGATCTGCACATCGAACACGGAGGCGGGATCGACGACGATGCCGCGCGCCGCCAAAACAGAGGCGAAGTTTTCCTTGTTTTGCCGCTTGATCGCCGCCAGACGGTCAAGCACGGAGGCATCGTCCTTGAATTTTGCAAACTCCGCAAGCCGCTGCGGCTCCTTGCGATATTCCGGCCCGATGCATTCATCCAGCAGGGCGGACAGCCCCGTGTTGGAATAGCACAGCCAGCGGCGATGCGCAATGCCGTTTGTGACATTGGTGAATTTATCCGGGGTATATTTATCGAAATCGTGGAAAATCGTTTTTTTCAGGATATCGGAATGCAGTGCGGAAACGCCGTTGACATGATCCGATCCGATCACGCTGAGGTTCGCCATACGTACGCTGCCGTTGCAGATTACGGACATGCGCGAAATGCGGTCCCAATCGCCCGGATAGGCATTCCAAAGCTCTGCGCAGAAGCGCCGGTTGATCTCCTTGACAATGGCGTGGATTCTGGGTAACCGCAGCCCGAACAGATCTTCGTTCCAGCATTCCAGCGCCTCCGGCATTACGGTATGGTTGGTATAGCTGACCGTGCGCTGCACAATACCCCATGCACTCTCCCACGGATAAGAATAGATGTCCACTAAAATACGCATCAGCTCCGGAATCACAAGAGCGGGATGCGTATCGTTGATATGAATGGCGACCGCGTCCGCAAAGTTATCCAGTGTGCCGTAAAGCGCCAGGTGATCGGCAATAATCGTCTGCAAAGAAGCGCACACCAAAAAATACTGCTGCGACAGGCGCAAAAGCTTTCCCTCGGTATGATTATCCGCCGGATACAACACCTTGGTAAGCACCTCTGCATTGCTTGTTTGCTCCATGGCGCGCTCATATTCTCCCTGCGAAAACAGCTTCATATTGAAATTGCTCTCGCTGCGGGCGCGCCACAGCCGCAGCACATTGACCGTGCCGCAATCCGCGCCGGAAATCATCAAATCATACGGCACGGCGCGAATCTGTTCCGCCCCCTCGGTGATGATATCAAGCTTGCCGTCATGCCATTGCTCGCGGATATGCCCGCCGAAGCTGACCGTGCATGCCTTATCCGGGCGGGGCACAAGGTTGACCTCGCCCTGCGGAAGCCAGTCGTCGGGCAGCTCGATTTGTTCCCCGTCTACGATTCTCTGGCGAAACAGCCCGTATTCGTAAAGAAGCGAATAGCCCATCGCCGCATAATTCTGCGTGGTGAGCGCATCCATATAGCATGCAGCCAGGCGCCCGAGCCCCCCGTTTCCAAGGCCCGGGTCCGGCTCCCGCTCCAAAATCGTGGCAATCGGATAGCCCATCTCCCAAAGCAGCGATTCCATGGCATCGTAAAGGCCGAGATTGCGCAGATTGTTGCACAGCGTTTTTCCAACCAGAAATTCCATGCAGAGATAATAAATGCGCTTGGGCTTTTGTGCGCTCAGCTGCTTTTTATTATCCGCGCGCTTTTGGCTGAGCAGATCCTTCACGCTCATGGCGACCGCGCGATAAATCATATCCGGGTCTGCCTCGGCCGGAGTCACGCCGAAATAGCGCGCAAGCTTCCCCTGCACGCTTTGGCGCAGCATCTCTTTTTGCTTTTCGTTTTCCGTTGCGGCGCCCGCCGCTTTTTTCTCTTTTTCCATGTTTTTAAAAATCCCTTTTTCCGAAAAATTGTTTTGCCGCCGCTCTACTTTGAAAGCGATTTTCCGCACAGCTGCGCATACATTGCAAGATATTGCTTTGCCGATGCCGCCCAGGAAAAATCCATATGCATGGCATTGCGCCGCAGCCTGCGGAACTCTGTCATATCGGTTTCATAAAGGCGCACCGCGCGGTTGACCGCATCCAGCATATCATAGCAGTCATAGCCGTAGAAGGTAATGCCGTTTCCGGTGTGGCGGCTTTGGTCATACGGGAAAATCGTATCGGCAAGCCCGCCCACCTCATGCACGATCGGCACGCAGCCATAGCGCGAAGCAATCATTTGCGAAAGCCCGCAGGGCTCGCTCTTGGAGGGCATCAAAAACAGATCCGCCGCCGCATAGATCTGCTTGGAAAGCGCCTTATCAAAGCGCAGAACGGCGGCAATTTTATCGGGATGGTGCCCCGCCATGGAAGCAAAAAATTCTTCAAATTCCCGCTCGCCGGTGCCGAGCAGAACAAACTGCACATTGCCCGCGGTCATCGTCTCAAGCACCGCGCGCACAAGATCAAGCCCCTTGTGCGCCGTCAGCCGTGTGATCATTGCGATCATCGGCACGCCGGCATCCTCGGGCAGGCCGAGCATGCGCTGCAGCTCGGTCTTGTTTTTATGCTTTACGCGGCTTGCCGTCTGCGCGGTGAAGGGAAATTTGACCTCGGCGGGATTTGCAGGGTCATAATATGCCGTATCGATACCGTTGAGAATGCCGCAGGTCTTATATTCGCTTTGCCGGATGATATGCTCCAGCCCATGCGCAAAATACGGCTCTCTGATCTCGCGCGCATAATGCGGGCTGACCGTAGTGAGCTTATCGCAGCAGACGATCGCCGCCTTTGCAAGGTTAATGCAGCCGTTATAATCCAGCAGCGGCTGCTCCTGGGGACCAAGATCAAACACATCACCCAAAATTTCATGGCCGTATTTGCCCTGATACTCGATATTATGAATGGTATACACCGTTTTGGTGTGCCAAAAGGCGGGGTCGTTTGCAAACTTTGTCCGCAGATAAACAATGCTCAGCGCGCTTTGCCAGTCGTTTGCATGCAGAATATCCGGGAAAAAGCCGACGGTATGCAAAACCTCGGGCACGGCGCGACAGAAAAACGCATAGCGCTCGCCGTCGTCAAAGCTTCCGTACAGCATTTCGCGCTTGAAATAATACTCGTTATCCAAAAAATAATAAAGAACCCCGTCCCGCTCCAGCGAAAAAATGCCACAATACAGGTGCCGCCAGGACAGATTGACGTAAATATCGGTGATGTGCGTCAGCTTTTCCCGATATTCCGCGCGCATTGTGCCGTACAGCGGCAAAATCACGCGCACATCCAGGCCTTCGCCCGCTTCTTTGCGCAGCGCGGCAGGCAGCGACCCCATCACATCGCCAAGCCCCCCGGTGGAGGCGAATGGAATCGCCTCGGAACCGACCATTAAAATTTTCACACTCTCATCTCCTCATCAGGCGGCAAATCGTTCAAATTACACGCCCCTTATCGATAAAGTACGGCAGCGAGGGATGTCCCGCAAGCAGCTGCTCATTGCCGATGATTGCATTCTTATCGGAAACGATACAGCTTAAGAAGCATTCTCTGCCCACCACCGTATTCTGAAACAGCACACAGTTGCGCACAACACTCTCAGGACCGACCTTAACGCCGCGGAAAAGCACGGAATTTTCTACCACGCCCTCGATTTGACAGCCGTCCGCAATGATCGAATTCTTCACAATGGCATCCGGCGCATAATAGGCAGGTGCGGAATTATGCAGCTTTGTATACACCGGGCGATCCTTCACGCCGAACAGCGCGTCGCGCACCTCGGCGCTCTCCAAAAGATCCATGCTGTGCATGTAATAATCGGAAAATGTCGTGATGCAGGCAAAAAAGCCGTCGAATTCCACCGCGCGGAAATCGTATTTTGTGCAATAGCGGGAAATCACATCGCGGTTAAAGCTGTCATAGCCGCGGGCAATCGCCTCGCGCACAACATACTGCAAAAATTCCGTATTGACGACCCAAATGTTCAGGTCTCTGTACCGCTCCCCCGTGACATAGATCGGGTTGACCTGCACGCCGGTAATCCGCCCCTGCTCGTCAAAATCCACCAAAGAGGTCTTATCCTGCACCGCCCCGTGAAATTCCGTGCGGCGGACCAGCATGGTGATTTTTGCGCCGCTTTGCGCATGGCGCTGCAAAAGCTTGCCGATATCGGGATTACAGATCACATCGCAGTCGGACAGGACCACATAGTCGGATTTGATGCGGTCCAGCGCCACGCTGATATTTTTCAGCGATTCCAGACGCGAAGCGGGCACAAGCACCCCGCCGGACTGCTCGTTGATATTCGGCGGCAAAATTTTAATTCCGCCCGAGCGGCGCGCAAGGTCCCAGTCCTTGCCCGAGCCGATATGGTCCATCAGGGAGGAATAATGCGCCTGGGTAATCACGCGGATATCCGTAATGCCCGCGTTGACCATATAGGCAAGCGGAAAATCAATCAGGCGGTATCGCCCACCGAAGGGAACGGACGCCATTGCGCGGATGCGCGTCAGCTCCGGAATGTTTCTTTCATGCAGGTTTGCGAAAATAATACCGACGGCGCTCATTCTGCTTCACCTCCGCTGTGCTTTGCAAGCCATTCTTCGTTGACAAGCTCTCCTTTTCCGATCACCGTGCCGCTTCCCAGATGCAGCCCCGTGCCGACCACGCAAATGCCGCTCTCATCGGCATCGGGCGAGCCGACCACGCAGCCCGAGGTAATCTCCACATCGCTGTCGATAATGGCATGGCTGACGCATGCCCCGCTGCGAATCACCGAGCCGCCCATGACAACGCTGTCCTCCACAACGGCGCCCTGCTCCACCGTAACATCCAAAAACAGCACCGAATTTTTCACATCGCCGTAAATATTGCACCCCTCGGTCAAAAGCGAATTACGGATTTTTGCCATGGGGCCGATATACTGCGCCGGGCTGCCGGAATGGCGGGAATAGATTTTTGCTTTTTTGTCATACAGGCTGAAGGCGGGCTTTTCTCCGAGCAGGTCCATATTTGCCTGCCAAAGAGAGCCGATGGTGCCCACATCCTTCCAGTATCCGTGAAACGCATAGGCATACATTGCTCTGCCGTCGGCAAGCATTTTCGGAATGATATTTTTTCCGAAATCCTTTGCGCTGGTCGGGTCGGCTTCATCCTCGGTGAGATATTGCTTTAAGATCGCCGTGTTGAACACATAAATGCCCATGGATGCAAGATTGCTCTTCGGCTGCTTCGGCTTTTCCGCAAACTCCGTGATGCGGCCCGTTTCATCCGTGCTCATAATGCCGAATCGGCTCGCTTCCTTGATCGGCACCTCGATCACGGCAATGGTGCAGTCCGCCCCGCTTTGCTCATGCGCCTCGATCATTGCGGCATAATCCATCTTATAAATATGGTCGCCCGAGAGAATCAGCACATAGTCCGGGTCGTACCGCTCGATGAAATTGAGATTCTGATAAATGGCATTTGCCGTGCCGGAATACCAGTCCGCCTTATTGTGCCCCTGATACGGCGGCAAAACGGTCACGCCGCCGAAGTTACGGTCAAGATCCCAGGGTTGACCGTTTCCGATGTAATCATTCAGCACAAGGGGCTGATACTGCGTTAAAACGCCGACGGTATCAATGCCGGAATTGATGCAGTTGGACAGCGGAAAATCAATGATGCGATATTTCCCGCCAAAGGGCACCGCCGGCTTTGCCGTCTTTTCCGTCAGCGTATAAAGCCGGCTGCCCTGCCCGCCCGCAAGCAGCATTGCAACGCATTTTTTCTTGACCTTCATAAAATCCGTTTCCTTTCTTCCGTTCCGTGTTATATTTGCACACGGCAAAGCATCGCCGTGTTTTATTTTTCAAAGGGAAAGCTGCGGCGGCTGCACCTCCAGAATCACGGCGCAAAAACCGGGCAGATCCAGCGTGACATAATGCTCCTTTCCCTTGCCAAGGCGCCCCGGGACAAGCGCGCCGATTTTTTGCACATCCGTCTTTCCGCCAAATGCAAGATCATCCGTGTGAAACACAACCTGCACAGGCTTCGTGCCGAGCGTTTTGATCGGGTAGTTCGGGCGGCCAACGGGCGAAAAATTCACCGCGATCAGCAATGCAGCGCCTCCCGCGCCACGGCGGCAATAGGCAATGGTGTTGGTTTCTTTTTGGTCGGCTGCAAGCCAGGTAAAGCCGGACCAGCTCATATCTCTTTGCCAAAGCGCACGGTGCGCAAGATAAAAATGATTGAGCTTTGCGGTAAACAGGCGGTGGTTTCTGTGCGCGGGGTAATCCAGCATAAACCACTCCAGCTCGTTTTCATAGTCCCATTCGCGAAACGGCGCATATTCGCAGCCCATGAACATCATTTTTTTACCGGGCTGCGTCATCATATAGCACTGAAATGCGCGCAGCGCGGCAAATTTCTGCTCATAATCGCCCCACATTTTTCCGAGCAGCGAACCTTTTCCGTGCACCACCTCATCGTGTGAGACGGGGAGAATATAATTCTCGGAGAAAGCATACATCAGCGGAAAAGTCAGCGCCGCATGCTTATACTGCCGATAGATCGGGTCGGAGGCGACATAATCGTAAATATCATGCGCCCACCCCATATTCCACTTGAAATGGAAGCCGAGCCCGCCTGCCGAGACGGGATGCGTCAGCCCGGGAAAATCGCTGGATTCCTCCGCAATCATCACGGCATCGGGAAATTCCGCGCCGACTGCGCTGTTAAGCCGCTTGAAAAAGGCGATAGCCTGGCGGTTAAGATTGGAGCCGTCCTCATTTGGGAGCCAGGTCCCGGGTGCCTTGTCGAAATCAAGATAGAGCATTGCCGCGACCGCATCCACCCGAATGCCGTCCGCATGGAATTCTCTGAGCCAATACAGCGCGTTGGATATGAGGAAGCACTGCACCTCGTTTCGCCCGACATCAAACATGCGCGTGCCCCAGGTGGCATGCTCCTGCCGATCCTGCCCCTGATATTCATAAAGAGGCGAGCCGTCAAATTCAAACAAACCGTGCGCATCTTTGGGAAAATGCGCCGGCACCCAGTCAAGAATCACACCGATGCCGCATTTGTGCAGATATTCGATGAAAAACTTAAAATCCTCCGGCGTGCCGAAGCGCGATGTGGGCGCATAATACGAGCAGATCTGATAACCCCAGGAGCCGTCAAAGGGATGCTCCATCACCGGCAGCAGCTCCACATGGGTATAGCCCATTTCCTTGCAATAGGGTGCAAGCTCCTTTGCGATTTCGCGATAATTCAGATAAGCGTCTCCCTCTTTGGTGCAGCGACCGTCCCGCGTGCGCCAGGAGCCGAGATGCAATTCATAGATATTGAGCGGATAAGGATAATAGCCCGAGCGCTTTGTGCCGAGCAGCTGCGGGCGGCGGCGCATCCATTCGCCGTCGTCAAAGGTAAAATAATTTCCCGTGTGAATAATGCTTGCGGTATGCTCGCGGCATTCCGCATAAACGCAATACGGGTCCGCCTTCAGGCGGATGCCGTTTTCCCCGGTCACACGGTATTTATAGCGCATCCCCTCAAAGGACTTGTCCGTGATATGCCGATAGACCCAAAGCCCGCCTTCGCTCTCCCGCTGCATTTTGAAGCTTGCCTGCCACGCGTTGAAATCCCCCGTGACCTCAATGCTTTTTGCGCGGGGCGCCCAGGTGCGAAAGGTATATTCCGTTTTCCCGTCTGCAAGCGCGCGTGCATGCACACCTAAAAATTCATATGCGCAGAAATTGGTGCCCTGATGAAACAGATATGCCGGCATTGCATCGGTGTTTTTTTGCAGCTGTGTCGCTTTCGTTGTCATAAAAACATCCTCATCAGACAAAAAATCACCCGCCTCGGTCTTTGCGATACGGTTTCTGAAAAAACAAACCGTCCTTATCTGTATTGTAGCATATTCCGCCCCCATATGCAAGAAAAAATCCTCGTTCCCACAGCGAAAATACATAGATTTTACATAGCCTTTGCATCGGGCAAAAGAAGGCGCCGCAGGGATTCATTCCCCCGCGGCGACGGTCTTTTCATAATATGCAACCAAAAGATCGACCACAAGCCCATAGCTGCGGCTGCCCGCGCTCTGCCCCTGGCTTTGCAGATAAGCATTGTTGAGCGCGCCCGAAACATTTGCGGCGACATTTTCGCTGTATTTTTCAAAAAATGCGGAATAGGCGCGCATCTCGCCGCGCGCCTGCGGGCACAGCGCCTGCATGACCTCGGTATAAAGCGCCGCGTCGGTGCGGTAAAGCGGGGAGCGGAAATATTCAAACGCACCCAGATACGCGCAATAGCGCAGATACGGATCCTCGGACTGCGCAAGCACCAAAAACGCCATCAGATTTGCCTCGTTTTCCGGCGCGATTCCGCGCTGATGCGCAAATTCGTGCGCTGTCGTGAACGGCTGCGTATATTCCGGCAGATTGATATTGATATTTGCTTCTCCCGTAAAAAAGGTGTAAATGCCAGCGGTATGGGTATAGGTCCAGGGCTCGCTGAGCAGCACGGGCTTGGCGCGCGAAGAAAACCGCGGCAAAAAGGCATATTGCTCCGCTGCGGCGGAATAAGCGGCAAGCACCTTTTCGCTCATGGCGGAAAAATCATAGGGCATTTCGGAAAAGGCGTCTGGGCCGAACGAAACCTCGCGCGCCGCCTCATTGGTTTTTTCCGCAAGCCAAAGCGCCGTATCCCGCAGCTGCCGCGCGGCGACATCCTGCCTTTGCAGCCCGAGCTTTTCGGAAAGCGCACTGCCGCGATAGCCCGCGCCGTAGGTAAGGCCGAACATACCCAAAAGCAAGAGAAGCGTCGCCAGGATTCCACAGAGAAGCCGCGTCACGCAGAGCCGCCCGCGCCGCGTAAGATACACCGCCGCTGTAATAAGCGCAAACAAAAATATCGGCACACACAGCAGCAGGCATTCCGCCAAAGAGCACGGGAAAACGGAGGAGCAAAAGGCAAGCGCCGCCGAAAGCGCGCTGCCGATGCGGCGCACATAAAAATCGGCAAACGCCGCGGAAAGCCTTGCAGCCGATAAAACCGCCATGCCGAGCAAAAAGACAAAAAAGCCGATCATGCCGTAAACGCCGACGCGCCGCCGCAGCCGCAAAACCGTTTTTTTCATAAATCCAGCACCTCCTGCCGCAGGATAAGCCCCTGCTCGCTCTGCTCGAAAAACCGCGCCGCTTCCTCTTTTTGAAAGCATGCCCGCAGCACCGCCGAAAGATCCGCAGGCAGCGGCGCGCGAAACAAAAGCGGCTCCCCGCTGCCCGGGTGCGCAAAGCGCAGCGCCGCGGCATGCAGCGCCTGCCTTGCAATCAGCGTATGCGCCGCGCCGTATAATGAATCGGAAAGAATCGGGCAACCGATACTCGCAAAATGCACGCGAAGCTGATGCGTTCTCCCCGTAACGGGGCGGGCAAGCACAAGGGCCGACACTCCGCCGCTTGTATCCTCTCCCCGCAAAAGCGTGCGGTATCTTGTCAGCGCGGGGGCGCCGTCCTGCGCGGCGGTGCGCATCATCACGCTATCCTGCCGCCGCGCAAGCGGCAGAGCGATCTCCCCCGCCGCAGGGGCTGGCACGCCGCAAAGCACCGCAAGATAAAACTTTTCCATTGCTCCCGCACGGTGCGCGCGGTAAAAGCAATTCGCCGCCTGCTGATTTTTTGCAATCGGCAAAACGCCGCTGGTGTCGCGGTCAAGACGGCTGCCGCATCGAAACACAAAGGGAACACCCTGTTTTTCATAATAAGCGGCGACGGCATTGGCGGCGGTATCCTCCCTGTGTCCATGGGTCGGGTGGCTCGGCATAAAGGGCGGCTTATTCAGCACCAATAAATCCACATCCTCGTATAAAATCGGCGGCAGATCCCCCGCGGGCACGATATTCTCGGACGGGGCGCTGTCCTCCAGCCGCAGCGAGAGCACCTCTCCCTGCCGCAGCACATGACGCACGCTCACTGTCTGCCCGTTTACTAAAATGCCCTGCCCATCGCTTTGATATTTAAGGCGTTTTACAATTCTTGTGGAAAGATGCAGCATGCCGTATAAATAGCTTTTGACGCTCATGCCGTCCTGCTGCGCCGTAATTTCAATTTGCATCGGCATCTCTCCTTTTGTTTTGAAAAACGTTTTTTACTGCGCCTCTGCGCGGCGATAAAGCAGCATATGCTCCGTGCCGGCAAAGACAAGGCCAGCCGCCGCCGCGGCAGCTGCAGCCGCATGGTTCTGCATCTCGGTGCGGAAAACAGGCACCTCCCCCGCCGCCGCAACCGCACCGCACAGCGACGCGATACATGCCGCGCCCAGGCCCTTGCCGCGCGCGGCGGGCACGGTATACACTCCGATTTGCACAAAGCCGTCCCTCCCACGGGGCGTATTGCATGCGGCAAGGGCACAAATGCGCCCGTTTTGCACAATGCCGTATGCCGCATAAGGCGCGCAGGCATGCGGCAGGGAAAGCGGCGTTTCGTTTGCAATGCCGCATCCGCACCGCAGCGCAAGGCAGAGCTCTTTTGTTTCTTTCGGCACAGCGGGCGCCGCCTGCGGCAAAAACAGCAAAAGGGCGCGCTCTTTTTGCAAAACATACCCTTGCGCCGCGCACGCTGCCTGCGCGCTCTGCCATGCGGCGGAAGCAGCGGCGCCGAAAAAGCAGCCGTCCTTTGTGAAAACCGCCTCCCGCATGCCGCAAAAGCGCCGCGCCGGCACGGCATATTTTCCGCGCCGCTCATAGGAAAACCCGCCGAAAAAGCGCGCGGCAATCGAAAACTGCCGCGCGCACTCGGTCGGACACAACTCCGTTTGCATCTTTATCCGCATAGCTGCTCCGGCAGATACCGTGCATCTATGATCCCCTTTGTATATTCAATCAGCTTTTGCATTGTTATCTGCTCGGAATAGCTGCCGTATGGGGTAAAGCGCCCCTTTGGCGAGCAAACGCACCAATGCTTTGCAAGATCGGCATCGGTAAACTCGGTCATATAAAACACCTTGGTATCCCGATAGCGCGCATTGAAGAAAAACACGGTGGGCGTAAAGGTAACATTCTCTACGCTGACCGCTCCGCCGCGCAAAACAATTTCAAAGCCCGCAAGCCCGCCGACCATATTCTTGGCGGAATCCATCTCGGAAAGAAAATTTCCGAGAGAATAAAAGCACAGCGTTTTATGTCCCTCCTCTCCCTCGATCCACTCGATGGGCTGAATCAAGTGCGGGTGATGCCCGATGATCACATCCACCCCGAGAGAGGCAAACAGCTTTGCATAGGTTTTCTGCGTTTCGTTTACGGGCTGCCCGTTGTCGTCGCCCCAATGCGCGGAAACAATCACAACATCCGCCGCCGCTTTTGCCGCTGCGACCTGCTTTTGCACGGTGGCTTTGTCAAGATAGGGCAAAACGGCGTCCGTATTATAAACGGAAAGCCCGTTTGTGCCGTAGGTATATGCCAAAAAGGCAAACCGCACTCCGTTTTTTTCAAGCGTGCGCACCGTATTGTAATCCGCTTCGTTTTCATATCCACCGATCATCAGCGCGCGGTCGGAAAGGGATTTCCAAAAGGCAATCGTCGCCTCAAGGCCAGCGGCGCCCTTATCCGCCATGTGGTTGTTGGCAATGCTCACGACATCAAACCCAACCTCGCACAGATCATAGCCGAGCTCCTGCGGGGAATTGAAAGTGGGATAGCCGGAGAGCTCAAAGCCCTGCCCCGCCATCAGCGTTTCCTGATTGATAAAGGCAATATCCGCCGCCGCGATCTTTTCGCGCACATTTTCATACATCGGGCGAAAATCATAGGCGCGCCCCTGCCCGAGCGCCGCGGCGCGTTCGCGCGCGTCGATATAAATGCCGGGGTGGATCACATTATCCCCGGCGGCGATAAATGTGACCCGTTTTTCCGGCGTCGGCTCCGCAGTCGTATCGGGCGCAGAGCTCGTATCGGCAGAGGTCGTATCGGCGGAGGACGCATCCGCCTCGCCCTGCGGGAGCGTGACAGCGCCGCCCGTGGGGATCGGGTCACGCTCCTCGCGCGCACATCCGCATACTCCGCAAAGCACTGCAAAAATCAGGGCGGCGCAAACAATCGCCCGTGTCACTCTCCGCACTCTCATGCGCGGAAGGTAATCAGAGATTCATCCCACATTGCGGGGGCTTCATAGCCCATGAGATTTACCATGGTCGCGGCAACATTGCTCAGGCCGAAGGTGCCCTTGTCTTCTTTCATCACCCATTTGTGATCCGGGTTTGCATCGTGAATCACGCAGGGCACGGGATTGAGCGTATGGCTCGTTTTTGCCTTGGGCGCGCCACAGGCGGAATGCTTCACGGCACCCTTTTTGTCAAGCTCATACATTTCATCCGCATTGCCGTGGTCCGCCGTTACCAGCGCCACGCCGTGAAGCTCGTCGATCACTTTCAAAATTCTGCCCAGCTGCAGATCAAGCGCCTCCAAAGAACAGATCGTCGCGCACAGGTTGCCCGTGTGGCCGACCATGTCGCCGTTGGGAAAGTTAACACGGTAATAGCGATATTTGCCTGCGCGCAGCTCTTCGATCAGACGGTCCGCAATCAGGGCGCACTGCATCCACGGGCGCTGGTCAAACGAAACGATATCGGAGGGAATCTCCACATAGGTTTCAAGCTCCTCGGAGAATTTGCCGGAACGGTTGCCGTTCCAGAAATAGGTCACATGACCGAATTTCTGCGTTTCGGAAATGGCAAATTGGCGCACGCCCGTGTTTGCAAGATATTCACCCATGGTATTGGTAATGGCAGGTGGCGCGACGAGATAGTGCTTCGGAATATGCAGATCTCCATCGTATTCAAGCATGCCCGCGTAAAACACCTTGGGCACTCTCACACGGTCAAACGCCTTGAAATCCGCCTCGTCAAAGGCGCGGGAAATTTCAATGGCGCGGTCGCCGCGGAAGTTATAGAAAATAACGCTGTCGCCGTCGTTGATCGTACCGACGGGCCTGCCGTCCTTTGCAATGACAAACGCGCCGAGATCCTGGTCGATCGCGCCCGTCTCATCGCGCAGGGTCTGCACCGCCTCATGGGCGCTTGCAAACTGTCTGCCCTCGCCCAGCACATGCGTGTGCCAGCCGCGCTCCACCATGCTCCAATCCGCCTCATAGCGGTCCATGGTGATCTGCATTCTGCCGCCGCCCGAGGCAATCATCACATCAAAATCGGGAGCGCGCAATTCATTCAGAAATGCTTCAAACGGATCGATATATTCAAATGCGGAGGTCTCTCCGACATCTCTGCCGTCCAGCAGAATATGAATGCGTGCACGGCGCACATCCTCTTTTTTCGCCTGCACAAGCATTGCTTTCAGATGGTCGATATGCGCATGCACATTTCCGTCGGAAAACAGACCGATAAAATGCATGGTGCCGCCGTTTTTGCCGCAGGCAACGGCGCTTTTCCAGGTCTCGCTTTCAAACATTCTGCCGCTTTCGATGGATTCGCCGACCAGCTTTGCGCCCTGGCTGAATACCTGCCCGGAGCCGAGCGCATTGTGCCCGACCTCGCTGTTGCCCATATCGTCATCGGAGGGAAGCCCCACCGCCGTTCCGTGTGCCTTCAGCTTTACCCAGGGGTTCTTTGCCAAAAGCCCTTTCAAAACGGGCATATACGCTCTTTTTACGGCGTCGCCGTCGTCCCCGTGTCCAAGACCGACACCGTCCATCACGATAGTGAGAACAGGGCCGCTGACGCCTTCAAAATTTTTCAGTTTTTCCAGTTTCATATCTTAAACCTCCCTTGGTTTTGCAAAATTTCAATCCATGGTTATTATACCGCGCGCAGCAAAAGAATGCAAGATTTTTCGGCGCTTTTTCACAATTTCGCCCGCTGCGGCACGCCACTGCGCGTTCATGTTTCGTTTTAAAAATGTGCGCCGCATATCTTTCTGCAAGCTTGGCAAAAAATTTGCAAAGCTCTCAAAAAATTTTTTGCACAGTCCTTCAAAAAACGAAAAAGGAGGCGCGCCCGCGGCAGTTCACGGGCTTTGCGCCTCCTTTTTATATGTCGTCTTTCAGAGTATACAGCTTTTTCCTTCCGTCTTTCCCGCATTCGCGGCAAAAGCCCGCATGCTGCATGGCATACACCAAAAAACGCACGGTTTTCTGCTGCCCGCCGACGGCATCGCGCAGTGCCGAAACCGTAAACTCCGCCCCGCATTGCTCCGGGATCAGGGCGCGGTAATCCTGCGCGGCATGCAGCGTACGCTCCCCGAGCAGCTCCGTCGGCACAAAGCCGCGGTTTTCGATTTGTCCCTGCGCGGTGGCGATACGATATTCCTCTCCGGCAAGAAAGAGGAAGCGCAGCGTGAGATTTTCATGGTTCAGAAATTCGCGCAGCCAATACAGCTCCCTTGCGCAGGTATAAATCGTTTCGCGGCGCGGAGAGCGTTTTTTCGCAAGCACCTCTCCGCTCTCCGGATTGATCGTAAGCAACGTTTTTTCATACGGCAACGGATGCACAACCGTCACCGGCGTCAGCGGCAAAAAGGTCGCAAGCTTTTTGCATAGCGGGAAAAAGGAACCGGTCTGCACCTCGGTGATGCCGTTTTCGTTGAAAATATCCGTATAAAATGCACCGATCTTATGCTCATGCAGATCAGGCAGCGGTTCCAGATAATATTTCAGAGTACGATGCAGCAATTTTTCCGCAAGCGTCCCGATGCCGCTTTTTTCGCCGTCCGCATTTTTCGACGCCTGCAACGCCTGCAAAAACAACTGCTTTTGTGCCTGCGTCGCCGCGCGATAGGGCATGTGTGCCTCTTTCATACTCCGTCCCCGCTTTTCCCGCTTTTCCCGCTTTTCGCGTTTTTCTTTATTCCGCCTCGCTTGTCTGTTCGCCCGGCTCCCCTTCCGCCTGCGGCTGTGCGAGCGCGCTGTCTGCAGCGGCGCGGCCGGCAAGCATGCCGCCGAGCAGCGCCGTAAGGTCAATCCCCGTCGATTCCTTCATGCCGTCGATGATCTGCGAGGCGCTTGCCATCACATCCTTTACCATCTTTGTTGCGTTTCCGTCGCCGTACATCACGATCTTATCGGTTTTGGACAGCGGCTCGGCTGCATTTTTCACAATGTCGGGCAGCGCTGCAAGATACATCTCCAGCACCGATGCCTCGCCCATCTTTCTTTGCGCCTGTGCCTTTTTCTCAATGGCTTCCGCCTCGGCAAGCCCCTTGGCGCGGATACCCTGAGCCTGCTGCTCCATGGCATAGCGCAGCGCCTCCGCCTCGGCTTTTTTCGCCTCCGCTTCCTTCAGCGCCTCGAATTTTTTTGCCTCCGCCTCTTTCTGGCGGCGGATCAGCTCCGCCTCCGCCTGCTTTTCCGCCTGGTACTTCATAGCATCGGCCTGCTTGCGCACCTCGGCATCCAGCTTGCGCTCCTGCAGGGCAATTTCCTTTTCCGCAAGCTCTGCTTCTTTTTCGCGTCTTGCAATGTCGGCGTTTGCCTTTGTGATCTCAATGGTCTTGCGCTGACTTTCCTGCTGAATGGAATAGGCGGCATCCGCCTCTGCTTTTTTCGTATCCGCGCGCACCTGCATCTCCGCCTGCTGCACGGCAAGCGCCGCGTTCTGCTCGGCAATTTTTTTATCCGCCTCAACCTTGATGGCGTTGGCTTCCTCCTGTGCTTTCGCGGTTGCAATGGCAATGTCGCGCTGCGCGTTTGCCTTGGCGATCTGGGCATTTTTGCGGATTTGCTCCACATTGTCAATACCCATGTTTTCGATAGTACCGGCGCCGTCCTTGAAGTTCTGAATATTGAAATTCACAACCTCAATGCCGAGCTTCTCCATATCCGGCACAACATTTTCCGTGATTTTTTTTGCAACGCCCTGGCGATCCTGCACCATTTCTTTCAGTCCGACCGAACCGACGATCTCGCGCATATTGCCCTCCAGCACCTGCGTCACAAGGCTGATCAGCTCCTGCTGCTTCATGCCGAGCAGCGCCTCGGCGGCGCGCTTGAGCAGATCCGGGTTGGATGAAATTTTGATGTTGGCGACGCCGTCCACACTGACATTGATAAATTCATTGGTCGGAACCGCCTCCGATGTTTTCACATCGACCTGCATTACCTTGAGAGAAAGCTTATCAACCCGCTCGAAAAACGGCACGCGCCAACCGGCACGGCCGATCAGAATCCGCTTTTTTCCCAGACCGGAGATAATGTAAGCGGTATCCGGCGGCGCTTTGAGATACCCGAGAATCAGCAAAACCACAAACAGTGCCGCCACTGCGATTGCAATGAGAATGGGGGTGGAAAATCCGTTCATTTCAGTTCCTCCGTTGTTGTATTGTGAAAAGGCCGGCATGAAAAAAGACTTTTACGGCATACGCCGCAAAAGTCTTGAAAACCTGTTTTTCGGGACAGGTTCTGCGCTCCGGGCGAACTGCCGTCTTGACGAAACGCAGAGCAAAAACGCACCTCTACTCCCTTTCACTGAGAACAGTATACCATATTGTCTTTCTTTTGTCAAGCAGAATCATACGATCCTGCACCGAAATATTTTCTCCGATTCATAAAAAAGTTGGAAATAAGATGATAAAATTTTAACAATTACAGGCTATAATCGTACTGTTAAGAACTACCCGAAAGAAAGGACTGTGCACGATGGAAAAAACGATACAGCGTCGGCTTTTGCTGTTTTATCTTCTGCTTGCGAGTGCGGCAGGCGTTGTTTTGGCGGGTGGGCGCGCCTTTATGATGTACCAATGGTATGACCCAACCAAGCAAATGTATGAAAGAGGCACCTCCTTTCCCCTTTTGTTCCGCATTCTCTGCGGCGTAATCTGCATGGTTTTGTGCACATCGTTTTTTGTGTTCCGCAAAAAACGTATCAGTGTCGATTTCCGCTCCACAACACTATTCACCGTGTTTTCAAGTTCTTTGTGCAGCTTTATGATGCTGGCGTATCTCTTTGTTTCGGTTTATCAGCTTTACAGCACAAGCTTTGTCACCCTGTCCGTGCTGCGCAGCGGCTCCGGTGCGGCATCCAACGAAAAGCTGTGCGCGCTGTTCGTGATTTTGCAGCTGTGTTTGCTTGTGCCCGCGGCGCTGTATTTCTTCCGTGTTGCCGCCGTCAACCGGGGCAGCGGAAACGGCTTTTGCCTGCTCTCCATGGTGCCAATTGTCTGGGCGACCGTCCTTTTGATCGCAACCTATCTCGACATTTCCGTTTCGTTCAACAGCCCGGATAAGCTGCTCAGCCAGCTTGTTCTGATCTGCCTGATGCTGTATTTCGTTTATGAAACGCGCTATAACATGGGAGCGCCGCGGCCGCGGCTGTATTTCCCCTGCGCTTTTCTCTGCATCGTTTTGATTCTTGTTTACGCATTGCCGGATCTTTTGCTCGGCAGCATCGGCATCTGGCGCGTGCTCGGGGACAGCGCTTCCTCCGTCAGCAGCGAAAATACCGTCTTTTATATCATGCTGCTCTCGTTTGCGGTTTATATTTTCTCCCGCTGCCTCTCCTTTTTGCGCACGGGCGAAAAAGCGATGTCTCTTGCCTGAAGCAAAAAAAGAAAATGCGATTTTGCCGCATGGCAGAATCGCATTTTTTGATTGTGCATTTATTGCGCTTCTTCCTCCAAAAGCGCGCGATACACCTGCGCCTTCGGCATGCCGCGGTCCTTTGCGACAAGCTTAAGTGCATCGTTTTTGCGCAGGGTGGGATCCTCTTCCATATAATGCTTTACATGCTCCGCTATGCGCATACCGCTCCAGAATGCCTCCGCCTGCGCCGCTTTCGTTTGCGCGCCGCCAACCACCAGCACATATTCTCCGCGCGGCGGCGTCTGCTCGCACAGCGCTAAGGCGGCGGAAAGCGTCAGGCGGAGCGTTTGTTCATTGAGCTTTGTCAGCTCGCGGCAAAGCGCGATCTCCCGCTCGCCAAACGCCTCATAAAGCTGCTCCAGCGTCTTTTGCAGCCGATGCGGCGCCTCGTAAAAAAGCATCGTCCTCTCTTCGCGGCGCAGCGCCTCAAGGCGCGCGGCGCGCTCTTTTTTGTCCTGCGGCAAAAAACCCTCAAAGGCAAAACGCGTGCTGTCCATGCCGGAGAGGGCAAGCGCCGTCGGCGCGGCGCAGCAGCCGGGCACACAGCGCACGGGAATACCTCTCTCCCGGCAAAGCGCCACAAGGTCCTGCCCGGGGTCACTGATGGCAGGCATGCCCGCGTCCGTCACCAAAGCGCAGGATTCTCCGCCCAGCAGCCGCTCGCAGATCAGCGGGCCGCGCTGATGCTTGTTGTGTTCAAAATAGCACAAAAGCGGTTTTTCTATGCCGTAAAAAGAGAGCAGCCGCCCCGTCACGCGGGTATCCTCCGCAGCGATAAAGCTGACCCCTGCCAAAATGCGCAGCGCCCGCGCGGTGATATCCATGGTGTTTCCGATGGGGGTCGCCGTGAGATACAGCGTTCCGCTTTCCACCCGATTTTTCTCGGGATGTGCCGAAAACAGTTCATCAAGGCTTTTCATATTCCTGCAAAAACGCTCCTTCCCGATAAATATAGGCAAGCTGCGGCGTATCGCGCAGCTGCCCGTCCTCGCCCCGCTGCTGCATGAGCAGCGGCTTTGTCACATACAGTGAGGGGGCGGCGTCCTTTTTCCCCTCCGCAAGGACAAGGCTCGGCCGATGCGCCTCGGTCGGATATACAAGCGTCAGGCGCTTGGGCTCAATGCAATTTTGCCGCATGGCAAAAAGAAGATCCGTCAGCCTTGCCGGCAAAAAACAGACATAAAAATATCCGCCGCTGCGCAGCAGCCGCGCGGCACATGCGCAAAAATCCGCAATACCGCCCTCAATTTCCCTGCGCGCGATTTCGCTTTCCGTATGGCGGCGGGCAAAGCCGCTTTGCGCCGCAAGATACGGCGGATTGCAGAATACAACATCTGCCGCCTCTTCGCCCGGGCGCAGCTTTGCGCGGCGCACATCGCAAAGCAATGGTTCAATGCGCCCTTCAAAGCCGTTATCCGTTATATTTTCGCAAAGCAGAGAGAAAGAATGCGCCTGGAGTTCAAGCGCCGTGATTTTGGAAAATGCGCGGTTTTTTGCAGCCAGCAGAGAAACGGCGCCGCTGCCGCTGCCAAGATCATATGCGCGCCCCGAAGCGTTGCGTCGCAGATATGCCGCCAAAAGATAAGCGTCGGTACCGAAGAGCAAGCCGTTTTGGCTTTGGCGCATCCGAAGCGCGTCGTTGATCGGGGTAATCGATTCAGCCTCCATCTCTCCCCCTCCTTTCGCACGGTGTCATTCTGATGATAAAAAAAGGATCGTTTGCAAACGGATAGCCATTCGAAACGACCCTCTTTCATTGTTGCGTCTGCATTACTCAGCCTTGGGAGCCTCAACAGGGCAAACGCCTGCGCAGGTACCGCAATCGATGCACTCATCTGCATTGATTTCGTACTTGCCGCCGTTTTCGGAAATTGCATTGACGGGACATTCGCTTGCGCAAGCGCCGCAGCCAAGGCATTCTTCACCGATCTTGTATGCCATGATAACTACCTCCACTTTATAGGATACCGTTATTGTATCACACATTTTCACTTTGTCAAGACCCCGCGCGGAGCTTTTACAGAAATGTAAAAAAGTGTGGACTTTCCGCGAAATTCGTAGTATGATAAATACGGAAAACAAAAAAGGAGGCACGCCCTTTGGAAAAAATCGAAACGGTTTTGATCATCCCCTCCCTCAATCCGGATAAGACGCTGCTGCAGGTGGTCGATTCCGCGCTTGCGGCGGGCTTTGTGCATGCGGTCGTCGTCAACGACGGCTCAGACAATGCCCACACTCCGATTTTTGCGCAGATTGCCGCGCTGCGCGGCTGCTCGGTGCTGCATCACGAAGAAAATAAGGGCAAGGGCGCTGCGCTGAAGACGGCGTTTGCCTATTGCCTCGCACATTTTGAAAAGGCGCCCGGCGTCGTCACGGCGGACGGGGACGGACAGCATAAAACCGCCGATATCTGCACCTGCGCCCGTCGCATGGAGCAACAGCATAAAATCATTTTCGGCGTGCGCGATTTCTCTTTGCCCGATGTTCCGCCGAAAAGCCGCTTCGGCAACCGCCTCACAAGCTTCGTCTTCCGCACGGGCTGCGGCCTGCGCCTGAGCGATACGCAAACGGGGCTGCGCGCCATCCCGACGGAATATTTGGACCGCTTCTGCCGCACCCGGGGCGACCGCTTCGAATATGAAACGCAAATGCTGCTGGACCTTTGCCGCGACTGCATCCCCTATGAAGAGCAAACCATCGAAACGGTGTATGAAGGCGGCAACAGCGGCACACATTTCCGCCCGCTGCGCGATTCCGTCTCCATTTATTTTCAGATTCTGAAATTTTTCAGCGCCTCGCTGCTCAGCACCGGCGCGGAATGGCTTTGCAATTTTTTGCTGCTGCATCTTTTGCTGCACACTGCCGTTCCCGCGCATCTGCACATCTGGCTTGCCGGCGGCATCAGCCGCGCCTGCTCCTCCGCGCTCAATCTCACTCTGAATAAAAAGCTTGTCTTTTCCTGCCGAAGCGGCTGGGGCACGACCGTTTTGCGCTATTATGCGCTTTGCATCCCGCAAACCGTGCTGACCCTGCTCTGCACCAAGGGCATCTCGCAGCTTTTGAAAACAACGAGCCCCGCGCTCAATACCCTGGCGCTTGCGCTTGTCAGCACCGTGTTCTTTTTCCTGAGCTATTCCATTCAGAAAAACTGGGTGTTCAAAAAGGAAAAAAGCGCCCCGCGCGGGTAAAAGTCAACACACCGAGAGCCTGCGGAATAAAAACCGTATAATTTTCACAAGCAATCCTTTCAAAAAGCACCCGGGACGATTCAATACCGATCACAAAATACTTCTCCGACAACGGCACCGTGAAAAGATTCCGAAAATTTTCAGGCGGTAGTTATGACAAAGATCGAATTTCTGAAACGTCTGAAAAAACATAATATAAATGAAAACCTTGTGGTATTTGATGATACGGCGAAAGATGGATACTGTGTCAGGAAGAATTATTATCGTTGGGAAGTTTTTTGCCGGGAAAGAGGGAAGGAGTATAATTGTATCGGTTTTCCGTCCGAGAGCAATGCCTTGCAGTATTTGTATGATGAGCTTTACCGCCTGTATGTAAAATGAAAGCTTTCATCGCGGCAGGCGCCGTCGCTCCCGAGACTCTGGTTCAGGAGCCATGGAATTCAATTTATTTCGGAGAATAGAAATGAGAATTACCGTATCAAATTGCGAAGTCATAAATTCAAAAGACATTTATATTCACGACTGCATTTTGGAAGACTTTCGCTTTTTCCGCAATGAAAAGATTTTGCATCTTGAATTTTCCGAAGATAAACAAGAGCAACCGGCTGCAAACAGAAAATTTTCTGTTGATTTTTTAACGGTTATCGGTTTCGAAATGACCTCGGGCGATTTTTGGGGAAGCTCTCCATATGTTTTGGATTTCGAATATATCGATCGAAAATCGATGACATTGATTCCAAAGCTGTTTGATAAGAAACATCAAAACAACTATCAATTTTGCCCCTTGACGGATCAAGCTGATTATTTTGAAACCGTAATCACATTTACCTCCGGTGATCAATTATGCATAGCATGCAAAGAAATCGTTTTGTAATATATATAGTCTCAATACATGCCGTTTGGATCCACATACCGAAACCAAAAGAAAAATAAAAAACGGAAGCGAAAAAACACACTACAGGACAGGATATCAGGATGAATACGGAAAAAGAGGAGCTTCTCCGGGGCAATAAAATTGAAATACTTGAAATGCTGTTGAAATGCATTGATCGTCAGCTTGTCTTATCCTGGAAAATATGCGTTGAAAATAAGCTGTTTCAAATGACATTTTTTAATGTTTCCCGATTCAGAATCAGCGAGACATCGGCACCGTTTGAGATACACGGTTTTGAAATTATCAACCATTCTCAAAACGGTTGGGAGAAGGATTCCACATACGAAATTTGTGATTTTGAAGAGGATCGTATCAGCTTTTTTTGCGAATGGTTCAAACTGGATGAGAAATAAAAACCAGGATTGTTGTTGCTTCATACCCACAAACAAAATTTTAGAATGACGAGTAGCCGAACTTGTCGGTCGTTTTCGCCCATCTATAACAGTGCGCAGGCAGTATCTATGGCAACGACTTTCAGATTAGACAAGCTTTGCGCACCGCAACCCCCTGCACTACCGCGGTTATTTTTAGACAGAAACCCGATTCATCAAAGAGAGGGCAGAATTGATGAAATTTTCTTTCCAAAAGGCATCTTTTCTCAGAGTGTTTGCTGAAATCATTTTTATGCTTCAGGTGCTGTACCTTGCATGCTTCCTCTCATTTGATTGGATGAGCGGAGCATTTTGGCGTGATGCTTTGGGGCATGCCGAGCAAATTGCACCGGAAACGCTTTTTCGGTGGTGGGTACCGTTTTTGTTGCTTCTTGCGATAAATGCTGTTTTTTGTTCTTTCTGCCTGAAGAAAGGGCTCTGGTCGTTCGGGAAAAAGATAACATTTTCTGTCGTTTCCGTTGCGGCATCGCTGTTTCAAATATATGCTGTTGTTGCAACCATTTTATCCTACTGCGCAAACAAAGCCCTTCTTCTTCCGCTTATCCTTTATATAAGTGTCGGATGCGGAGATTTGTGTTTTCGTGCTGTCTGGCTGGTTGCATGGATTGCTTTGGAAAAACAAATAAAAGCGGAACGAAAAGGTACAGATGGAATCGCCTCGGTTTGCCTGATGAGTGAAGCGGCGTTTGCAATTTGGTTTTTGCCGTCGGCATTGGGGCAAAACATGAACCCGGCCGTCTTATTGCCGGAAGGGGTATCTTTGACCGCGGCAGATGCTTTTTGCAAAAATCTTCCGCTTCTAATTTGGCTATTGTTCCATATTGCAATATGTCTGCTTTGCTCACAAAAGCAAATGTGGTCTGCCGACACCGTGACAGCACATTGCATTTGCTTTGCTGCCGCGGCGCTGTTTCCGGCGATTGAGCTCATTCACAAAACTGTGACCGGAATAAAAGGTCCGCAACAACACACTTCCCCTACTGCAATATGGCTGTTAACCGCGGGCTACTTTGTTTCTGAGGTTATTTGGGTTTTTCTTTGGAGAAGGCGGCAGCATAATCGAAACATTGCGCAAAAGTGACCGGCAAGCGGGATGTTTGCACGATAAAGCGTCTCAATTTAGAAACGAAAACAGACGCTTTCTTTTCCGAAACACAGAAATAATCCGGCAAATTGGAGTTGAAAATGAAAATCAGCGATATCAGCGTAAAAAGCGAAGGAACTGTTTTCTGCAAATCGATGTTTTATTCTGCCAGAGACAGTTTATCGGGGCGGTCGCGCTATTCCTTCTCGCAAGGCGTAAACAAGTTGATCGGCGAAATTGATTCCGGCAATTGGGCGATAAGTTACCTGCTGTCTATGTATAAATATCGACCGAAAGATTTTGTTCTGCTTGATCAACCTGAGGTTACGGTAAACAACAAGCATATTTTCATCTCTGAATTATCAGAGTTTTCCTGCTATATGGATCGATTGTATCCGTTGTTTTCCACTGCCGATTCCGTAAAAACGCAGATACGGCGAGGCTTAAATCAAAGCAAACTGAGCTGTTCCTATGACGATATTAAAAATTTGTTTTTCCTTGACAATGAGCGCGTTGAACAACCGCTGAGCGGAGTCGGAAATGAAATTTTCAGATCAATGGCGGCGATAGGCTTTTCCTATGAAAAAGAAATTTTTTGTTTTCCGTGGTTCAGCAACAGTCGCTTTGAATACTATCACAAGAACTTGACTTCTTTGTTGCAGATATTGGAAAACCTGAGAAAAACCGTTATTATCCCCATCGGCATACCACCAACCAGCTAAAATGTTAGAGATAAAGCTATGACAATAAAACAATTCATTCTTTGCATGGTGATTCTCTATGGCTTAACTTTTTTTGTGATCAGAGGTTTTATCTCTGGGCAAAAGGTTTATCAATTGAATCGCAGCGCTCTTCGCAAAAGAGAAAAGGGGCAACCGCAAAAAAGACATAAGAAAAATCATTGAAGCAAAAGCCCTGCTTTCAACCGACACAAGCCGTAAAATATTCTATCAAGAGCGTTATTCTGTAAAAAAAGCGCTGCGCCCTGCGGGGCGCAGCGTTCTTTTCAGGAGCCGATGCGGTGATAGATCACCAAATAGCCGGGCACATAGGCGCATTGCTCAAAGTTGCCGTTTTGTTCGTAAGCAAGGCTGCGGTCGCGCTCTCCCTCATAGCGCAGATCCAAAACGATATATTCCGTATCGTACGCGCAGGGGTATGCCTCAAACGAATAAATTTCGCTGCGCTGCGCAAGCGGGACGGCATAGCAGGTGGAAGCGCTGACGGAGGCATCGCGCGGAAGCGCGGCAAGCGCCGCAGCAACGGCATCGTATTTTTTTGCCTGCGCATCATATTTGGAATATACCGCGGCGCGCTGCGGCAACAGCCCGACGGCAAGCCAAAGGCTGCACAGCACGCAAAGCATGCTGAAAAAGCGGCGCCTCTGCCCGCCGAGGTCGGCAAGATTCAAAATTGCGGCAAATGCCAAAAAAGCAAAGGGGCCGAACGAATACTGGAAAAACAGCTGATGCTGATATTCATAGCCCGGCATCAGATTGCAAAGCACCAGGGGGCAAAGCAGAACAAACCGCTCCCATTTTTTCGTCAAAAGCGGCAAAGCGCCCAGCGGCAAAAGCACAAGCAGCACATAGGTAATTTTATCGCCCTGGTCGCAAAGGCTGCGCAAAATCGCATCCGGATTTGTAAAGGCGATGCGGATCAGATCAACAAGACTGCCCTGCTTTCCGATCAGGCTTTCATAGCGATTTGACATAATGCCGTTTCCGAATTGCTTCATCAGTGCCGTTACCGTGAAAAAGACCCCTACGGAAAACAAAAACAGCATTCCCGCCGCAGCGGCCTGACGCCTGCGCGCCCGCTTTTGCAAAAGGCGCGGCGCGCTGAGCAAAAAATACAGCGCCGCGAACGCCAAATAAACAGGCGCATCCTCTTTAACGCACATTGTCAATGCGGCAAAGAGAAATGCCGGGAAATATTTCCCGCGCCCAAAGAAATAAAACAGCCATAAAAGCAGCACGGGCAAAAAACAGTTTTCATGCAGGTCATACAAACAGCCGCCGCCGAGCACCGGAGAAACCAAAAGCGCCGCGCAGAAAAGCCCCGTCATCGCCTTGGAAAGCCCCTTTTCCCGACAAAGCAAATATGCAGGGACAATGCTTGCCGCCGTGGTTAAAACCTGCAGGATCAGCAGGGTCAGCGCCGCGGGAAATACTGCATAAAAGGGCAAAAACAGATAATAAATCGGCGAGAAATGCACGGAAAAATGGCTCATGAGCGTATTGCGCTCAAGCGTTGTCACCATGCCGAGGCCCTGCCGCATGGAATGAAACATTTGCACGAAAATACCGAAATCAAAGCAAACGCTGGAATAGCTTTTCAGCCGATACACCGCGCAGAACACATAAAACGCAAGATAAAACAGAACCGCGCCGACAAACACCGCCGCGCCGACAGCACGATGCAGCCGAAAATAATTTCCCTCTTTTTCAAAAGAAAGCAGAAGATACAGCGCAATGCCGAGCAGCGCCGTATACAGCGCATACAGCGGCGCGGAAAATTCGCCCCCAAGGGAAATTGCCCCGTAGAAAAACAGGGCGCCGAGCAAAACGGCGGGGCAAAGCATCCGGTTTTTCCCGCCGCGGCAGAAAAAGCTGAGAAGCGCAAAGCAAAGCACGGCGCAAAGAAGCACCGCAAACAAATTTTTTGCCGGCGGAACCGCCGTACCGCCCAGGCACCCGACCGCAAAAGATGCAAAAAGGCGCAGAGCCGTACGCCCGAGGATGCCCTGCTGCTTTCTTTGTGCCTGCATGTTCTTTCTCCCTGTGCAAAAAATTTTCCTGCTTGCATTATAGCAAAGAGGCGGCGTAAAGTCAACCGCTTCCTAAAATGCAAAAAAAGCGCCGCCCCTGCCGAAATTTCCGTGCAGGGGCGGCGCTTTTGCGGTTTTAGTGCCAAGGAAAACTCTGCCGAGTTATGCCTTTGTGTCAGTCCTCATCATCCACATCGAAGAAATCATCATCGTCTGTGGTGAGAAGGCTCTTCAGCGTCCGGTGATAGGTATACACCAGATACAGCAGCGCGCCTGCCGCGGCAAGCACTGCGGCGACGGCACCCAGCACCGGGGCTGCGCTTTTCTTCTTCTGCAGTTCGTTGTTTTTCATACGATATACTCCTCTCTGTAATTCTCCGCTTCTTTGCGTTTGATTTTCTGTGTGGTGGTGCGCACAAAATTTTCCGTGCGCAAAACGATACGCGTCATCGCCTTATAGGAGGGGAACATAGCGTTTACCCGCGCAACCTCCTTTTTCACAAGCGGCGCAACGGCATCCAGATATTCCTTTTCGGGCGGCTTTTGCTCTGTGCCGAGCAGCCGCAGCGCCTCCGCCTCATTCGGATATACCGAAACGGTAACGGAGCCGTCCTTGCCCTCATATACAAGGCTTTCCTCAATCAAAGACGATTGATTCAGAAAATGCTCCAGCTCTTCGGGAAAGATCTTTTTCCCGTTTTTCGCAACGATCATGCTCTTGCGCCGCCCGCAGATGCGGTATGCTCCGTTCGGCAGCTTCTGCGCAAGGTCGCCCGTGTGGAAAAAGCCGTCCTTCAGCACCTGCGCCGTCTGCTCCGGGTCGTGATAATAGCCGAGCATCACATTCGGTCCGCAAACGCACAACTCGCCCACGCCCTCTTCGTCCGGGTCATCGATAATCACCGTCTGCCCCGGCAGCGGGAAGCCGACATCGTTTGCGCTGTGATACCAATCATCGTGCACGGTAATCACGGGGGAAGTTTCTGTGAGCCCATACCCAAGATATACCCGATATCCAAAGCGCTCATATGCCTCAAAAATATGCGGCGGAAGCGGCGCCGCCCCAACCAGAATACGGGTCAGCTTTCCGCCGAATGCCGCGCTGACCGCGGAAAACAGCTTGCGGCGCGCCGAAGCGGAGGGCAGCGTTTTGGCAAGGGCAAACTGCGTGCGCATCAGCGCCTCGCCGCCTTTCATTTTTTTATACTTGCGGCTGACCGCGGAATAGAATGTTTCCAGCACAAGCGGCACACACACAAGTACCGTGGGCGAAAAAATGGAAAGATCCGCCTGCAACGTTTTCAAAGAGCGGTTATAGGCAATGGATGCGCCGGAATAGAAAAAGGTGAGGAAGCCCGCCATGCATTCAAAGGTATGATGCAGCGGCAGCATGGAAAGAGAGCGATCCTGCGGGCCAAGGTCAATGCGGCTGCGCACCGCCATGATATTGCTGCAGATATTATATTGGGAAAGCATAACGCCCTTGCCCACGCCCGTGGTGCCGGAGGTGTAAAGCAAAATGGAAAGTGCCGTCGGATCCACCGTGTGCTTTTCAAAGCTGCGGTCGCCCTCGCGGCGGAGCTCACGCCCGCGGCCTAGGAAAAGATCGATCTCATCCAAAGCAATCAGCTTGCATTCTTCGGCAAGCGGCGCAACCTTTTGCTCCTCTTCATGCGTATAAATAATCGCAGCCGCCTCGCTGTCTCGGACCAGGGAGGCAACCTCGTCTGCCCGCAGATCCTTATCCAGCGGAACGATCGAGCCGACACCGGAAAGCACCGTCAGATAAGAAAGTGCCCAACCGTAACAATTTTTTCCGATCAGCGCGATACGCTTGCCGGAAAGCCCCTGCTCGTGCAGATAGGAGGTAAATGCCAAAATTTCTTCATATACTTCGCGATAGTGCACCGTGACAACGCCGCCTGCCGCCCAATATAAAAATGCAGGGCGATCCGTATACAGCCGGCAGCTGCTTTGCACCAGGTCCCGCATGGAAACAAGCGGGCGAACACTGTAACTGAGATTTGTTTTTTCTTTCATGTGCAATCCCTGATTTCTTTTTAAATTTCTTTTCGCCGTCAGAATCGCGGCAAAAGGTCAAGATCCGCTATATTCACGGCATCCTCGCAAATCGGATACAGCGCATACAGCGCATGATTTTCATCCAGCTCGATCACGGGGAAGCCCTGCCCCTCGCAACCGTGCCCGAGCCAGTTGACAAGAAGAATGTGCCCCGAGGGCAACGTGCGGAAGTTCAGCGCCCAGCAAAGCCCCGCGGGCAGAATGTCGGCGGAGTCCACCCGCCAAAGCTCCCGCCCGGCAGAGTCAATCTCGCAAAGCGCGGTATGCTGCGTATAAATCAGATTGCCGTTCTCTTTTTCTTCCATTCCGAAGGTGTCCGGCCCGGTCGGAATTTCGGCAAGCACCGTGCCGGAATAATCATATTTGCGAATCATCCGGTCCCCGGGCTGCACGACAAACACATTGCCGTCACGCGCGGGATAAACGCCGCGCATAACCTCATGCAGATTCTCCCCGCTATACTTTACGGGAAAACGGGAAACCACCTGCAAAGAGGCATCCAGCCTTGTCACGCACTTTCCGCTAAGCTCGCCGACAAGATAGCCGCCCTGCGGCAGCTCATGCACGCCGAACACTTCGTTTTCGGTGCGGTAGCGCGCGAGGGTATTGCCTGCGCGGTCGCAAAGCACAAGGCCGCTGGTCGTTCCGTCGCAAATGGAGGAATATAAAATCGTTCCGTCGCGGCGGGCAAAGACCGAGAAGGCACAGCCCACGGTCGGCAAAGCGCGAATTTTACCATTCTCGCACAAAAACAGCTTCCTGCCGGAATCGGCAATCACCGCATCATAGGGAAATATTTTTTGAACCCGTTCCGTCATTTTGTATCCCCGCCTCCCGTTTGTTCCTTTTCCGTTTCTGTATCGGCGGCGCTCTTTTCCTTTTGCGGTGCGTCCGTATCCGCAGAATACGGAATGGAAACACCGCCCACACCCTGCAGGGTGTTTTCTTCTGTCATATCGTCAAGCGGATCTTTTTCTTCTCCTTTTTTTCGCTTGCCGCGTTTGCGGTCCCCCTCTTCGATCAACGGCAGATTTGCCGTGAAGCGGAATCCGCACTTTTCGCAAACCCGCGCATTCTTGCGGCAGCCCTTGCCGCAGCGCGGGCAGCTCTTCTTTTGCGCAAGAAAACGAATAAGAATGGCGATCATGGCAATCACGGCGATCACCAAAACGGCACCGAGCCAAATGAAAATGCAAATGCCGAGCGGCTGCGAGCAATGCCCGCAGATCGGGCATGCGCCGTATTTTGAAGCAACCGTTACCTCTGCCTCGGTTGCCGATTCGACCTGCTCCTGCGGCGCCGTCGTCACATCTTCATGCGCCTGCGCCTTGGCAAAAATGGTTTGCGAGGGATCGGTCGGCTGGCTTGTGCCGTCCGGGAGAGTTACGGTGTAATACATTCGGAGCTGGGCAAAGGAATAATCCTGTAATGTCCCCTGCGGCAGCGGCACGGTGACTTTTTCCGAGACAAGCAGCCCCGTATTTTCGGGCAACTCCGCCTCCGCAAATTCCGCGGAATTGACGGAATATTCAAAATGCGGTGCAATCGCGCCCGCTTCTCCATCCTCACGAATCAAAAGAAGCGCCGCATAGGTGCGAATCTGGGGCGGAACACTCAAAAAGAATGAAATGCTTTGGTCTTCGATCGAGAGCTCCGCATCGGAAATGCTCGGCGCGGAAAAGCTTGAAGGAAATGCGGGAAGCTCTGTTGTCTGTGCGCCAAAGCACACCGCCTGCGACCACTCGCCCGTCTGCTCTGCGACCACTATGCGCATTCTTGCATACAGTGTAACATCCTCATTGAGATACCAAACCGTCACGCGGGAGGAACCGCTGCGCTGCGTTTTATAGGAAAAATATGCCTCGCCGAGTTGGCTGCGGGTCGTTTCCGTCTGAATATCGCCGAAGGAAAACTGCGTCAGCGGCTGAATTCCCTCATCAAAGGTGAGATAGCTTGCCTCATCCGTATGAAACGAATTCTCGTTTGCCGCAAAATCCAGCTGCACACGAAGCTCTTTCTGCTCCGAAAGCTGCAAGAGCGTTTCTTCGGAAAGCAGATAGGAAACGGTAATATCCTTGCCGCCCTCCTCGTTTTGTGCAGGGTCATGCGGCGCATAGGAAAGCACAAACAGCTCCGGCGCCGCAAGTGCCGCCTCCTGCGGCTCCGGCTCCGCGGCAAATACGCCAACCGCCGAAAAAAGCATCAGACAGCCTGACAGGAAACCGCAAAGAAAGCGCTTTTTGCGTGTCATATTGCATCATCCTTTCGGTCAAAATCTTATGTTCTGCTCTCAGTATAGCAGAAAATCATGTCGCTGGCAACGATTTTGAATGAATAAATTTCAAACAAAAGCCGCATCACTTTTTTCTTTCCAGCGCGAAGAAATACGGCGCATCCGGCGAATTGACGATACGAAGGCAACTCACGCTGTATTCAAAACGGGAAAGCGCCGCAAACCATGCGCCGAGCGCCTCCCCATCCGCGCGCCCCTCCGCATGCCCCGGATACACCGCAACAAGCAGCAGCCCGCCCGGCGCAACCAGGCTGACCGCATCGCGCACGGCGGGCAGCGTCGTGCGGCGGTCGGTGGTTACGTTTTTATCCGAACCGGGCAGCCAGCCGAGGTTAAACACGCCGGCGTCAAACGGCTCGTCAATGTAGGAAAGCACCTTATCATGCGAATCATGAATCAGACGGCAGCGCAAAAGCACCCCCGCCTCCAAGAGGCGCTGCTTTGTATGCTCCACAGCGGCGCTTTGAATATCAAAGGCATCCACATGGCCCGTCGGCCCGACCGCCTGCGCAAGCCAAAGGGTATCATGCCCGTTGCCCATGGTAAAATCCACCGCATGGCTGCCCGGGGAAAGATGTGCCTGCAAAAATTGTTTATGCATCGAGAGCAAATCCATCATTTCGGCTTTCTTCCTTTCTTTTATTTCTTGCGCAAAGCCGCGACCTTTTCTTCTTCCGGCGTGACATAAGCGCTCCAATAAGTGTGATAGATCACCATGCCCGGTTTTGCACCCGCGGGCTTTTTCAGATAGCGCACCTTTGTATAATCCACGGGAATATTTTTGGTCTCCTTTGCATCGCTGTACCACGCGGCAATCATGGCAGCCTGCGTGAAATCCAGCTCGGAGGGCTCCTCCATCCCCGCGCAGAAAAGAACAACATGCCCGCCGGGGCGATCCTTTGCATGAAACCAATAATCGTCTCTGCCTGCAAGGCGATGCGACAGATATTCGTTTTGCCGATTGTTTTTGCCCGCCAAAACACGATATCCGCCGCTTGTGCGATATTCGGCAAGGCGCATCGGCGGCAGCTTTTTCTTTTGATATTGCTTCATGCGGGAGGCGTAGCCGCTTTCATACAGCTCCGCGCGGATCTCGTCCAGATCGCTCTGCCCCTCGGCATGCCGCAATGATTCCGCGACGCTTGCAAGATAGGAGAGCTCTTCTTCCGCCGCAGCCACCTGGCGCGTGAGCTGCTCCTTTGCCGTCTTTGCCTTTTGATAGCGCTTATAATACCGCTGTGCATTTTGCGCGGGCGTCAGGCGCGCGTCCAGCGTGACCTGAATTTCGGTGACCGGGTCGGCATCGTAATCGCAAAGTGTTGCTGTTTCCATGCCGCGCCGCAGCTGCCAGATCCCCGCCGTGATCGCATCGCCCCGACGACGGTATTCGTCCATTTTTTCGCATTCGGCAAGCTCCTGTCGCTGCGCCGCAAGCTTGCGCTCCAGCCGCGCGGTGGCGGTGGAAAGCAAGTGAGAAATATCCTTTGCGCGCAGGCGCATACGGTCGATTTGGTCACGCCGAGTGAAATAGCGATCCAGCAAAGCGCAAAATGACGGCATGGTTTCCGCCGCGGCTGCATCGCCGTATTGCAAAATGGGGAAAAAGCTATATTCCATAGGTCTGCCGTCTCCGTCGCTGAGAAGCATCGGTGAAAATTTCCCGGTGCGTATCCGCGTGCAAACCTTTGCAAAGCTCTCCCAAAGCATCCGCAAAATGCATGCATCAAGCGCCGCGTCCGTCCGCTTTGCCGCACAAAACACAATCTCTCTTGCGCTCAGCGCGCTCAGCCCCGCATATGCGGCTGTTAAAAATTTGGCAGCCGGCATGGTGCCGTCCGCCGCGCGCGCAGCGGCAAAAAAGCCTTCCTGTGTCTCCGTGAGCGGGTTTTTCTTCTCCTGCGCCGGCGGCAGCTCATAGCGCATGCCCGGCAGAAGCTGCCGCTTTTGGCTCATGCTGAAATCCACGGGGCGCAAAACGCCGAGAATTTTATCGCTCTCATCCAAAAGCGAAAGGTTGGAGTATTTCCCCATGATCTCAAGGATAAGAAAACGCTGCACAGCAAAGCCGAGCTCATCCTTTGTGCCGAAGGTAAAGCGCACGGCGCGCTCAAAGCCGATCTGCTCGATCTGCAGAAGCCTTGCGCCGCCGAGATGCTTGCGCAAAAGCATGCAGAACATCGGCGCCGCAATCGGGTTTTCCTTCACGGTTTCGGTAAAGCCGAAGCGCGGATTGGAAGCGCCTGCCGCCAAAACAAGCCGCCTGTTTCCGTCGGCGGTATGCAGCAGTAAAACAATTTCGTCGCGGTCCGGCTGAAGCACCTTTTCCACGCGCGAGGGCACCGCCGCCTGCAGCTCCGCCGTAATTGCGGCGACCATTCCCGCATCAAATGCCATAATTCTGTTCCCCTCCGTGGTTTTGATCGGTGCCTCGCTTTAACAAAAGCAAAGCGGCGCGGGCAAATCGCTTGCAATCACGCGCAGCTGCGGGAAAGCCGCCCGAAGCTCTTTTTCAAAAAAGGCGCAGCAGACCCGCTCCGTTTCGAAATGCCCCGCTTCCACCGCGTTCATACCGAGCGCCTGTGCGTCCAACATGGCGTCATAGCTCATTTCTCCCGTCAAAAAGACATCTGCGCCCGCGGCGGCAGCCGCCGCAAAAAAATCTTTTCCGCTGCCGCCGAGCACCGCAACGCGCGCCACATGCGCCCGTGGCGCAACATATCGCAGCACCGCGGTGCCGAACACCTTTTTTACCTGTGTGCAAAATGCGGAAAACGGCATTTCTTTGACAGAGCCGATCCGCCCGAGCGTTTCTCCCTCCGGGCCGAACGCCCTCACGGCATCAAGGCCGAGCCTTTGCGCAAGCAGATCGTTGATGCCGCCTGCGGCTGCATCCAGCCTTGTGTGATAAGAAAGCACCGAGATGCCCGCCTCAAGCAGCGCGATCACCTGCCGCGAAGCAACGCCCTGCGGCGTGATGCTTTTCGCGGGATGAAACAAAAGCGGGTGGTGCGTCAGCAGCAGCTGCGCGCCGCATTCCTTCGCCTTGGCAATGGTTTGCGGCGTGACATCCACGGCGGTCAAAACCGTATCAACGGGAGCCGAAAGGTCAGCGCAGACCATGAGCCCGTCGTTGTCCCACGGCATGCGGTCGCAAAGGGGCAGCCGCCGCTCAAAATACGCATAAATTTCCGCAATACTCGGCATCGTTTTTTCTCCTTTATCAAGCATTTGCTTTTTCAAACATCAACGGTGCTGCATCCGATAGAAAAATGCAGACCAGCTTTTCCCAAAGGCAAACCAGACCGCGCCGCACAAAAGCACCGCCGCGCGCAGCGCGAGCAGCAAAACGGCGCCCCCCTGCCCTTTACTGACAAAATACAGAACCGACCATAAAAGCAGCGCCGCCTGCGAAACATTCACGGCAGCCAAAAGATATTTTGCCCATTCCCCCGCAAGGAACAAAAGGGCAAAGCAAACGGCATGGCTGATCAGCTGCCACCATTGTCCGTCTCCTAAAATTGCAAGCACATCGCTGCCCAGAAACAAAGCGGTGCAGAGCAAAAACAGGAAAAATCCGAGACGCGCCTGCTTTTGTTGCTTCTTGCGTGCATTTTCCGTTTTTTCATTGCTTTCCCGCGGCAATGCCGCAAGCCCCGCGCAAAAAAGCGGGAGCGGATCCTGCGCATGCGCCTTCAAAAAGCCAAAAAGCACGCTTGTGCGCCGCACCCGCGGCAAAAGCGCCTCCGTTTCCTTTGCAAGGCAATCCTCGCTATGCAAAATCCGCGCGGCCGCCTCTGCGGAAAAGCCCGCGCCGCGCAATATCTCGGCTTGCCGCAGCGCCTCTGCCGCAGCGCTTTCCTCTGCATCATTCCCGATGCCCCGCGCACGGTAATACCGCAAAAGAGGCACGCTGATGCCCGCCGCCGCGGCAAGCGCCTTTTCTCCGTTTTTCTTTTTCATGGCTTCTCTCTCCTTTTCGAAAGAGCGGTCAGCTCGCGGAGCAGACCGTCCGTTTCCTCGTTGGAAAGGCCCGCCGCCGCTCTGCCCTGCCGCTGCAATAAAAGCGCATGCAGCCGCCTTTCCAGCAGCTCGGAAAACAGCGCATCCGTGCCGTCATAGCGGTCAATATGATATTTCCCGAGCAAAAGCTCCGCTTTCGTATACTGCTGCACCTCTCCCGTATAGCCGGCGCAAATTACGGTATAAACCCGCCCCTGTGCGCGGCAAAGGCGCTCCTGCAAAATCGTATACCCTTGTGCAAGTAAAAAAGCGCGCAGACGGTCGGGCTGCGTCATGGGCTGCAAAATCAGCCGCACGGCTTCGTCCCTGCAAAACGGCGCGCGCGCAAGGATCCCCGCAATGGTTTCCCCGCTCATGCCGAGAATGCAGATATCACGCAGCCCCCTCCCCTCAAGCCCCGCAAGGCCGTCGCAAAGCACGGTCTCCACCCGCGCGGAATACCCTGCCGCCGCAAGGGAGCGCCGCGCCGCGGCAAGCGGACCCGGGCGCAGATCCGAGGCAATTCCGCGTGCCGTTTCATCGCGGCTGCACAAATAGCAGCTCAGATATGCATGGTCGCACCCGACATCCGCAAAAAAAGTGCCGCGGCGCACAAATTCCGCTGCCGCCCTCAGCCGTGCATCCGGCCCCTTATAAAGCTTACGCGGGATGCTTTGCAGCGCCTGCTTTTTTTCTTCCATGGAATTACCTCCTTTCTGCCCTGTTTTTCGGAATTTTCAGAAAAAGAGCCAAAGTGCCCGCTGGGCGCTTTGGCTCGGCTCTTTACTGCTTTGCGGCAAGATACGCGTTGATCTTTTCGATCAGCTCGTCCGCATCCGTCCCGTGCACCGCACAGGCATCCTCAATGGATTCCCCGCGGGAGGCAGGGCAGCCGAGGCAATGCATGCCGATGGCGAAAAAGAATTCCGCGCAGCCCTCATCCATATCCAAAACGTCTCCGATCAAACTATCCTTTGTCACTTTCATGATTTTTTCTCCTTTCGAATTTACAAACAGCATTTTATTGTGCACGGGCTCAGCCCGGACGATACAGCTTTTTGGTTTGATACATCGGCTCGCAGGTGACCTGCACGCCGAGCTTATGCAGTGTTGCATCATCGCGGGAGGAAAGCACAACGGAGGAATGCACCTCTGTGCCGCGCAGCCCGCCGAGCCGGTCAAGGGCAGCCTTTGCCGTTTTGTTCTCCACTGCGCTCATGGCAAGCGCCGTGAGCACCTCATCGATATGCAGCCTCGGGTTTTTGTTTCCGAGATAACCCGTTTTCAGCGCCTGAATCGGCTCGATGACCTCGCGCGCAATCAGCAGCGCCGCGTCGTCGACCCCCGCTAAGGCTTTCAGCGCATTCAGCACCATTGCCGAGGTCGGCCCCATGAGCAGCGAGGAACGGCCCGTGATAATTCTGCCGTCCTTGAGCTCCATTGCAGCTGCCGGCTGCCCGGTCTCCTCTGCCTTTTGCAGCGCCGCACCGACCACACGGCGGCGGGAGGGCTCGATGCCAGCCTGTTTCATCACCGCTTCGATCTTATAAACCGCGCTGTCGTCACAGCGGCCGATCAGCCTGTCGCAGCAGGTTTTATAATAGCGCCGCACGATCTCATCCTTGGAGGCTTCGCAGCAGACCTCGTCGTCAATGATGCAAAAGCCCGCCATATTCACGCCCATATCGGTCGGGGATTTATACGGGCTCTCTCCGAGAATGCGCTCAAACATCGCATTGAGCACGGGAAATGCCTCGATATCGCGGTTGTAATTCACCGTCATTTCCCCGTAAGCTTCCAAATGGTAGGAATCAATCATGTTCAGATCGTTCAGATCTGCCGTGGCTGCCTCATATGCCAGATTCACGGGGTGCTTCAGCGGCAGATTCCAAATCGGGAAGGTTTCGAATTTCGCATAGCCCGCCGCAACGCCGCGCTTATGCTCGTGATAAAGCTGCGAGAGGCAGGTCGCCATTTTTCCGCTGCCGGGGCCCGGCGCCGTCACAATGACAAGGGGGCGAGAAGTACGGACATATTCGTTTCTGCCATAGCCCTCTTCGCTGACGATATGACGGATATTATGCGGATAATCCGCAATCGGATAATGCAGAAATACGGGAATGCCGAGATGCTCAAGGCGCTTACGGAAGGTATCCGCCGCATATTGCCCCGCATATTGCGTGATCACAACAGAGCCGACATAAAGCCCGATGCCGCGGAATGCATCGATCAGGCGCAGCGCGTCCAGATCATAGGTGATGCCGAGATCCCCGCGCACCTTGTTTTTTTCGATATCCACCGCATTGATCACAATCACGATCTCTGCCTGGTCCTTCAGAGACATCAGCATTTTCACCTTGCTGTCCGGACGAAACCCCGGTAAAACGCGGGAGGCATGATAATCATCAAAGAGCTTGCCTCCGAGCTCCAAATACAGTTTATCCCCGAAGCGCCCGATGCGCTGCATGATATGCTCGGATTGCAGTGCAATATATTTGTCGTTATCAAATCCTACAGCGTCTCTCATGGCTCTCTCCCGATCTATGCTTTTTCTTTTTCGCTTTTGATATCAAATTCATATTTCAGTATACCATAGTTTGTCCGTTTGGGCAAGTATTTTTTCTTGTTTTTTTGCATATTTCGCCTGCACACACGGAAAACTGCCATGGAAAGAAATTTATCAAAAAAGGAGAAAACCATGTATCGCCTTCGCTTTCTTTTCTCTGCAGCGCTGCTTTTTTGCACCTTGCAATTTTCTGCGGCGGCAGCCTTTGAAACAACGCCCACACCCGTCTCGCACGGGGTTGAGGTGCTTTCAAACCGCCTCCTTGTATTTCATACCTGAATGCGAGAAAACAGGCAGGGCAAGCCTTGCCTGTTTTGCTTTATTCCCGCAGCTTTTCAAGGTCATAGGGCGTTTTTTGATAAACATAATAGTTCAGCCGGCCGGAAAACAAAGGGTTCGCATGCCCGCGCCGGAATTCCGATCGGCACCGATTTTTCCCCGTTTCGTTTTCTTTTTTGCGCGGTGCAAAAGCGAGCTCAGCCCTGCCCCTTTTTCCCATCGTTGCGCGCCGCCGGAGCTGTCGGGATTTCGAGATAGGGCAGTTCAAACCCCTCGCCGATGACCTCGTGCGCCTCGCTCACCACGACAAATGCGCGCGCATCGCAGCTCTTCACAATCTCTTTGATGCGATACAGCTCTGCCGGGCGCACCGCGCACAGCAAAACCCGCTTGCGCTCGCCGGAATACCAGCCGTAGCCGTCGATTATTGTGATGCCGCGACCGAGCAAACGGTTGATTTCCGCGCTGATTTTTACATGCTCTTCGGAGATAATCCAGATCAGCTTTGCTTTGCCTGCGCCGTCGATCATCAGATCAATCACATAGCCGAACAGATAAATGCTGATCAGGGAATAAAAAACGCTCTCATAGCTGTGCTTGGCAAGCGCCGCAAGCAGCACAATGCCAAGATCGCAAAGAGAAATCAGCTTGCCCGTCGGCACGCGGCGCCAGAAATAGCGGATCGTCCATGCCATAAGATCGGTGCCGCCGGTGGTATAGCCGCGCGTGAACATCAGCCCGCAGCCGATTCCCATGGTGACAGAGCCGAATATGGTGCACAGCAGCGGGTCGGTCGTTGTGATGGGGAAAAATTGCAGAAATTCCACCGCCGCCGAGGTTGCAACAACGCCGATCGCCGTCTTCAGGCAAAACCGAATGCCGTACAGCTTCATATTTACCGCGATAAACGGCAGATTGAACAGCAGAATCACAAGGCTAACATTGATACCGAACATCGAATTCAGAGCAACACCGAGCCCCGATGCGCCGCCCAGCACAATGCTTGCCGGAATCAGAAACTGATTCATCGACATGGCATACAGCACAGAGCCGATCAAAACAAGCGCCGCATCCGCGGCAATTCTTTTCCAAAGCGGTTTTTCCATGCAAAATTCCTCCAGGGTTTGATTTTGGTGCCGCCGCGCTTCATATCCGGCAGATAAGCAAGCATACACTGTTTGCGTCACGGGGGTGAATCAAAATGCGCCGCACGCAGCGTTTTTTTCTCAACGGAGCGGTCAACGCCCTTTCCTCGCTGCTTTTGCGCGGAATCGGCATGGGCTTTTCCGTTTATCTTGCGCGCCGCATCGGCGCTGATGGGATCGGGCTGTTTTCTCTTGTGATGTCCGTGTATTCTCTTGCGGTCACCTTTGCCGCTTCGGGCATCAACCTCGGAACAACGCGCATCGTTGCGGAAGAATACGGAAATTGCAATCTCCCCGCCGCCCGGCGCGCCCTGAAAAGCGCGCTTTGCTATGCGGCGTTTTTCGGCAGTCTTGCCTGCGTGCTTTTATATTGCCTCAGCCCGCTGCTCGGGCAGCGCTGGCTATGCGATGCGCGCACGATTCCTGCGCTGCGGCTGCTTGCCTTTTCGCTCCCGCCCCTTGCCTTTTCCAATGTGTGCAGCGGCTATTTCACCGCAAAACGCCATGCCTATAAAAATGCGCTGTTTGGCATTCTGTCGGAATGTGTCCGCATCGCTTTTGCGGTGGCGCTGCTCCTTTTGCCTCATTTTCACGGTATGCAGGGCGCTTGTCTTGCGCTTGCGGCTGCTAGCACCGCCGCCGAGAGCATTTGCGCGGTGTTTTGTGTTTTTTTGCTTATTTTTGAACTGAAGCGGGAAACAAGATCATCCCCCAAAATGTGCAGCAGGGGCGTGACGCGCCGTTTGCTGCGGGTTTCCCTGCCCATCGCCCTGACTGCCTATGTGCGCGCCGCCCTTTTAACCGTTGAGCATATTCTCATTCCCCTGGGGCTGCGGCGCAGCGGGGCGCAGGCATCTGCGGCGCTTGCAGCATACGGCACGGTGCATGGCATGGTGCTTCCCGTGATTCTCTTCCCGCTCTCGTTTCTCAGCGCCTTTGCGGCGCTTTTGGTGCCGGAGCTTGCGGAATATCATGTGCGCGGCGACAAAGAAGCGATTCGCCGCTTATGCAGCCGCAGCTGCACGGTAACACTGTGGTTTTCCTTCGGGGTCTGCGGCATTTTTCTCTCTTTTTCCGTCGGGCTCGGCACCGTTTTATACGACAGCAAAAGCGCGGGACAATATCTTTATTCTCTCGCCCTTTTGGTTCCTCTGATGTATTTTGATCACATTGTCGATGCCATGCTCAAAGGACTGGACGAACAGTTTGCCTCCATGCGCTATAATATCATCGATGCCGCACTTTGCGTGGCGGCGGTTTGGCTTTTGCTGCCGCGCTTTGGCATTGCCGCGTATCTGTGGATTCTCATCGGCTCGGAGCTGTTCAATCTCTCCCTCTCCGCCTCGCGGCTTTTCCGCGTGGTAAAGATTTCGTTTCAGCCGATGCGCCTTTTGGTTTTGCCCATTCTCTGCTGTGCCGGCGCGCTCGGAATAACAAGATTTCTCATGCGGCGGCTGGATGCATTCTTTTCCTACGAGGGATGGGCGTTATTTGCGCATATAGGCGCTTCGTTTGTGCTGTATTTTGTGCTGATGCGCCTTTGCGGCTGCATCCGCAGGGAAGACGTAGACTGGGCGCTGCATCTGTTTTTTCCGCAGCGCGGCAAGAAAAATCCGCAAAACGCTTCGCCTCAGGCAGCGCCGAGCGGAAGCACGGAAAGCAAAAAGCTGAACAGGCAAACAATTACATAACAAATAAAACCGACATTGCCGTACAGAACACGGGCGGCGCGCCGCCCGCAAAGCGGCAAAGCTTCCTGCGCACCCGCCGTCGGATCGAATTCCGATGCCTCCGGCGGCACAAATGCCTGCCGGCTTGTTTGCGCCGCCTGCAAATTTCGCGCCGCTTTGCCGCGCACGGCCGCACAAATACGGCGGCAGAGCCACACCGCGCAAAGCACCATGCCGCCAAAGGCAAGCAGGGAAAGCAGCATCGAAAAAACGACGGAGAGAATTGCATATTCTCTTTGCCCCGGCGCAAGGGCAAACAGCTGCTCCGGCAAAACATCGCCCTGCAGCAAGGTTTGCGTTTCCTCACTCAGCTTGGTATCCAGCAAAATCGGCATAAATCCGCCGCAGAAATTCGCAACGGCATGCAGCAAAACGGTATAGTGCAGCTTTCCCGTTTTCAGATAGACCGCCGCAAACAGGCATCCCATGAAAAACGCATAATAAAACTGTGAAACATTGCCGTGTAAAAGCCCGAAGGCAAGCCCGCAGGCAATCACGGCGACCCTTCGGCTGACAAAGCCGAGGCGATCCAAAAAGAGTTTTCGAAAGAAGAGCTCTTCCAGAATCGGCGCCAAAATCACAACAAGAATCAGAACCACGCCGGGTGAAATACCACCCAGCATCTGCTCCACAACATTCTTCCCGACAAGCCCCGGGATTCGGTCGATCAGTCTTTCGCTGATCGTGCCGAGCACACTGCCCGCCTCCATCAGGAAAATCGTTACGGCGCACAGCCCGAGAAATTTCGCCGCCGTAAGGCGATGTTTTTGCGGCGCGCTGTGCGGAATGGAGCGCAAAAAGAAATAAATCGGCGGGAGAACAAACAAATACGTCGGCACCGAGCCGAGCAGCGTCAGCGCAGTCGGGTTATCAAACAGCTGCGGCGCCGCAAGCAGGAGAATAAGCTCGCAGAGAAAAGCCGCCGTTTGGCTTCCGATGATATATAAAAGATAGCCGCTCCAAAAGTGCGCGCTGCGGCGGCGTAAAACAGACTGAATATAGCGCATTGCATCATCCTCCGGGCATTTTTAATCGTCAAAGCGGGCACTCATTGAGAGCATTGCCGAAAACCTGGCGCAGCAGTCGGGCAAGGCACATTTTCAAGAAAGCGGTGTGCATTTTCCCGCAAAATTTTTTCGGCAAAATCTTCAGGCAAATCGAGGCGGTCAAACAGCGAAAGCTCATCGCGTATCCGAAACACGGGATAATCCGTTCCGAAGCAGATATGCTCCGAGTCCATGCGGTGCAGCAGCTTTTTTGCCGTTTGCGGCGGCAGATACCACAGCGTGCTGGAGGTGTCAAAAAACAATTCCTTTTCTCCGTACAGCACCTCGGCCGCATGCTCCGCTTCCCGATACCCGCCGAAATGCGAGGCAAGCACGCGCAGCTTCGGAAAATCCCGCAGCAGCGCCCGCAGCTTCTCCGGCGCGGAGAACCGAAATGCCGGTCGATCGTCCCCCATATGCAGGCAAAGCGGCAGATGATTCTGACACAGATAATCATAGGCAGGATAAAACCGCCTGTCGTTGATATCGGCGCCCTGAATATCCGGATGCAGCTTCAATCCGCACAGCCCGTCGGCACGCGCGCTTTCCAGCGCCGCCGCCATATCCGGCGTATCCTGATGCAGCCCCGCAAAGCCATATGCCGCATAGCCCTGCGCACAGGCGCTGCGAACGCATTGCGCCAAAAAGCGATTGACGCTTGCCACCTGGTGCGCGTTCGTTGCAACGCCGAGCAGCAAAAAGCCCTGCCGCATACCGCTGCTGTCCTGCAGAAAATCGGAAAAGGTCCCTCCGCCGCGCGGCTCAAACCGATAAAACGCCCCCAGCGCCTGCGCCGCCCTTTGCGCTATGGCGTCCGGGTAAACATGCGTATGAATATCAAAAATTTTTCGCATTACTCTTCAAATCATTCGAACGGAAAGTGCAGTGCCGCGCACTGCCGCAACAAAAAACAAAAGTGCCGCACCCGGAACATGGGTGCGGCACCGCAGCGTTCAAAGCAGAAACCTCATTTCGTGCCGAACAAACGGTCTCCGGCATCGCCAAGACCCGGAAGGATATAGCCGTGCTCATTCAGACGCTCATCGACGCAGCCGGTATAGATCTGCACATCGGGATGATCCTTGGCAAGGCGCTCAAGCCCCTCGGGCGCTGCGATGATGGACATGAATTTGATATTATTGCAGCCCTTCTGCTTAATAAAGGAGACTGCGGCAGAGCCGGAGCCGCCCGTTGCAAGCATCGGGTCAAGCATGATAACGGTTCTTTGATCAATATCGCTCGGCAGCTTGCAGTAGTATTCGTGCGGCTCCAGCGTCTGCTCGTCGCGATACAAGCCGACATGGCCGACCTTTGCAGAGGGAACCAGCGCCAGAACGCCGTCCAGCATGCCGAGCCCTGCGCGCAAAATCGGAACAAAGGCAAGCTTCTTTCCGGCAATCATGCGGACCTTGGTGCGCGTCAGAGGCGTTTGAATCTCAACAAGCTCCGTCGGCAGGTCGCGCATCGCTTCATAGCCCATCAGCATTGCAATCTCGTTGACAAGCTCGCGGAACTGCTTGGAGCCCGTCGTCTCCTGACGCAAAATTGCCAGCTTATGCGCAATCAGCGGATGATCAAATACCGTTACATTCTGAAATTCCATTGGTTTTCGTCCTTTCTTTTTCCTTTCCGCTCCCTGCGGAAAATTTGCTCCGGAGCCCGCCCGGAGCCCCGCGCCGCCAAAGCGGCTCTATCCCCGAAAAACGGGTGCCGCACCCTGCGGTGCGTCACCCGTTTCATCAAGAAACAAATCCGTTTTCGACCAGCGCCTGCAGCGCCGCCGTATCCTCACAGGTGCAAAAAACCACAGCATTTTCAAACTTATATACAAATGCATTTTCCAGTTTCTTCACCTGATCGGCGCGATAGTCCTTCCAATAGCCGATCTGCTCCGTTTGATAGGCGCGGAGCGCTTTTTCCACCGCACCGGCGGCAGCGGCGTCCTTTGTCACAAAAACGGCGACACTGTCGGCATATGCGCCGCTGGGGCTGCAAAAAGCCGCGGCAGAGACAAAATCCGTATCCTCAATTTCATAAACGACGGAAATTCGGCTTTCCTTCAGCGCAACAAGCTCCTCCGCCCAAACACCGGTATCCGCAAGCTTTTGCGCCGCTTCTTCGGCGGTAAGAGAAAGGGTTTTGGCAGGTGCGGCAGAAGATGCGCCCGTCTCGGAGTCGGACGAGACGTCCCCGCCTTTTCCGCAGCCGACAAAAAGGCAACCGATACATGCAAGCGCCGCAAGCAGCAGCGCGATTTGTCCTTTCCGTCCAAACATTATAGTCTCCTCATTTCTCACAGCATAAACGGTAAAGACGGTTGCAAAGAGCCGCAGCCGCTGCAATTCGTTTACTGTGCCGTATGTGTTTTCAGATAATCGCTCCACATCGCAACGCAGGCGCGATTGACATGCAGCCCGTCCGAAGAATTGGCAACGGGCATCTTCCCGTCCTCGCCCACAAAAAGGGAGTGAATATCAAGATAGTAAACACCCAGGCGCTCGCACATGGCATAAAGCGCCTCGTTAAATTTAGCGACATTTCCGTTGTTGACATTGGTGCCGTATCCGTTTGACTGCGCCAAAAATTCGTTGACGGGAAGAACGGATTCGACATAAATGATCATATTCGGGTTATTTTCGCGCAGCGTCGCAATGACCTGCTCGTATTTTGCAACAAACGCATTGACGGAACTCCATCCGAATTCGTTGACGCCGAACAGAACATATGCCTTGGAAAAGCTTTGTCCGCGCAATGCCTGCGGAATGGTTACCTTCCCGGCGGAAGTCTTCGCAACCGGGGAGGTGAAGAAGGAGCTTGCATTAAGCCCGACGGCGCAATAATAGGTACCGGAAAGATCGGTGCTGTTGGCAAAGCCGACCATCTGCGAATTGCCGATGAATACCGCATCGTCAAAATAGGAGGCATCCGCGGCTGCGCTCTGCGCAACCAAAGTGCTCCCGCTCGGAACAAACGGGGTAACCGGCGCGGGATCCACCGTCGGCTCGACGGGCTCCGGCTCCGGCTCCGGCTCCGGAACAGGCTCGGTCTGCGGCTCCTCCACTCTCGAGAGCACAGCTTCGGTTCCCAGCGCGGAAAGCGGCTTCATCTGGAGCGTGCGCGGCAGGGAAAGATCTTCCCCCTTTTCCACATCGGCTGCGATTGCCCCCTCGCCGCCCAGCGGCAGGCGAACGGCAATCAGGGCGACTGCAAGCGTAACAAGCAACACCGCAGGGCCCTTGAGCAGTCTGCGGCGGCGTCTGAACTTGCGATATTGCATTTTGCGGGCATTGCCCTGCAAGTTTTTGTCCATTCGCATTCGCCTCACTTATCGAAAAAACGGGAAAAAGCGTCGCCATTCTCCCTTGTTTTTTTCTTTTGTTTATTATACCACACTTTTCTGTGCAAAGCAACAAATTTCGAGAAATAATTTTCACGGATTGTGCCGCCTTTTTTTGTGAAATTTCACCGCAAATCGCCTCTGCCGTATGAAAAATTCCGAGGGGAAATGGAATAAGGGCCCTGCGAGCATCTTTTTCGCGGACCCTTATTTTTCATGCAATGTGAAACAACCGCCGCAAAAGCCCCGCCAAAAAGCGCGGCGACTTCCAAACAACGACTTTCATGTAATTACCCCCTCCGCAGACGCTGCTGTTTTCAGTATATGCGCCGTTTCCCAGCTCTGTTCCTCAAACAAACGCTCCGCCATGTGCCGCAAGCGGCTCCGTGCGTTCGGCACCAAGCCCGAAGCTGACGGCAATCGCCCCGTTTACTCTTGCCATCGCCCGCTCATCCAAATGCCCGATATGCTCCCGCAGGCGGCGTTTATCTATGGTTCTGATTTGCTCCAGAAGGATCACGCTGTCCTTTGCCAGCCCGCAGCGTGCGGCATATACATTGATGTGCGTCGGCAAATGCGCCTTTGCCTGCTGCGATGTGATCGCCGCGGCAATCACCGTCGGGCTGTAACGGTTTCCCACATCGTTTTGTACGATCAAAACCGGACGCAGTCCCCCCTGCTCCGAGCCGACCACCGGGCTCAGATCCGCATAAAAGATATCTCCGCGTTTTACGGTCACTTTCTTCTCACTCCAACTTTTCCGCGGACCGCAGTCCGCTTTCTTCATGCCACTGATAGTATTACCGCGCGGAGGGGGAAAATAAACATTGCTTTTACATTCTTTTTGAAAAAACTTTTCCTGTGAGGACCGCGGTCCTCTTTTTCAGTATATGCAAAAATTTCGGCGGCGCGCCGCGCCGCGGCACAAAAAAAGAGCGTCGGCAAGCAGCGCCGACGCCCGTATGTTTTGTCCCGGCAGCCGCCGCGACATCGGCTGATTGTCAGCCGTTGCACATGCAGCAAAGAATCACAAGTGCAAGCAGAATGATCCACATGCAGTTATCCCCGTCAAACAGATTGCAAAGGCAGTTCATACTATCGTCCTCCCGTAACAAAATCTCGTTTTCAAAGAGCCTTGCGCTCTTCGATAGCAGCATATGCCGGGGCGCGCGCTTTGGTGCGGCGCCTCCGAAAATGCCGTAAAGACGCAAAAAAACGATTGACAAATGCTTTGGCGGTGTGGTATAATGGCTTTCGCGATGGGATATAGCCAAGTTGGTTAAGGCACAAGACTTTGACTCTTGCATTTCGCTGGTTCGAGTCCAGCTATCCCAGCCAAAAGAAGGGACGCTTTTCTTCCGAAAAGCGTCCCTTCTTTTTTGTTTTTCCCGTGTCGCTTTCTCCGGGGTCCCCGCCCTCTCTGAAAAGAAAATGCGCAACCGTTTTTCTCTTTACAAAACGCGCTTTCTATGGTATACTTTCCTTACAAAATCCCCAAAACCAATCAGATTTCGGAGGTTTTCCATGAAAAGAATCAGTGTTTTTCTGTCTTTGATCCTGCTTTTGACTTCTCTTTCCTCCTGCGCTGTGATATCCGACCGTTCCAATCCCTCATCGGAATCCGATTCCAACACCATCGACAGCCGGACACAAACCGCGCCCGGGCAAACGGCGGAATCCTCCGCAACAACCGACACGGCACATACGGATATTACCTCCTATCTGCAATATTTTGTGAGCTATTTTCACGAGCCGTATCAGCGCGGCGACGCCGTTACGCAGAACAACCTCTTATATCTGAGTTTTCTCTTCTGCTTTTCCAATCGGGACTTGCTCGACTTTGTTGAAATCGATGAAGAGAAATCCCTGATGAGCATTCCGGGAAAAGAGCTGGAACGCATTTCCTCGGATCTGATTTCCCATTCGGGCGACCTCTCGGCATACCGCACGACCATGGAGAATACCTCCGATTCCTACTCCACCGAAACCGGCACATACACCGTCTGCTGTGCGCGGGACTATTGGAACGAGGATCCCTATTATCTCGATTTTGATGAAAACGAAAAGGTCAAAAAACCGCAAATCAGCGAAACCGAGACCGAGTTGGCCGCAATCGTTGAAACATACTATGCTCCCGATTTGGGCATGCATGAAACCGTTCGAAAAATGGAGTATAAATTCGAAAAGGTAATTGACAACGATTTTCTGTTTTACCGTCTTTTAAGTATTCGGGAAGTATCGTAAAAAACGGCCTGCACGCTTTTGCCGTTTGCCGGAATACTTTACCCGCGCCGTGCAACCATATATCGCCGCCCTTTCCCGAAATATCGGCGCCCCGCAGAGTCGCGGGGCGCCGATATTTGTTAAAGAACCAGGGGTTTATCCCTTGATTTTTGCGCATTGAGGTTGAAAAATGATCGATATTTGCGAGAAAAGGAGATTAGAAATGAAAATAAAAAATGTTTTGACACTCATTAATAATTCCAGGTTAGAGCTTCTCCGAACTGCAACCAGGAGAAGATTTACAGTATTTTCTTTAATGCTGAATGATATTTGATGTAATAACAAACCCAAGCACTATTTTATAATTATCGCTTTTTACAGTTAACACTATTGAGTATTCTTCTAAAGTCCATTTGGCTTGTCTTGCATATTCTTCCAGCGTCAACGCCTCGCCTTTACTATCGCAATATCCATACAAACTGCCTTTGGATTCATAATCACTCGTTGCCTTCCCAAAAATTCCAGTAAGACATTCCTTATATTTTTCAAAATCAGATAAGTACGCATCCCCTCCTGTATGCACACTTTCAGACAGACACCCAATAGAATATAACTGACCGTTTTTATTGAGGCTGTAAATTATCCGCGATTCTATTCCTCCTATATAATCTTCAAAAGCGAGCAATTCTTCGCTTGCAAGTGTTTGATTAGCCGTTTCATATCTCTCTATTTCATCTCTTGTATCTCCAAACTTTGCATTACGAAAATCAGTTTTGTCCCGATTTTCAACGATAACATTAATTGGTTCGCTTATTGTTTTATTTCCACTTTTATCCGTTACGGAAGCCTGAATTTCGTATTCCCCTGCTGTATCAATGTCCACTGTGCCTTCTGTCTTGATCTCACACATTCCGCTTTTGTCCGTATATTCCACAAAATCTGATATATCAAAAGTATTCCCTCTAGCAACATAAATATCAGTTTCAATGGATACAATATTTGGCGCCGTAGTATCTTCAACAGTAAATGAGAAACTTTTGTCTGCACTTCTATTATTCGATAGTTTTGTTATTCTATAGGTAATCGTATATGTCCCCACTGCATTTACATTAAAGCCACCATCATCCACCACCTTTACTGAATACTTGTCAGTCGGAAATTCCACATAGTCCAAAGGAGAACTATCTTCACCTAATTCAATTGTTTGAATACCTTGATTTAGTACATTTCCCACGCTACATCCGCAGCAACATCCGATTACTAACAAAAAAAGCAAAACAAGTGTTTTTTTCATAATATCCCCTTCTTCAACATATTTCAACGTCCAACATTCTTACGACTATACATATTATACTTGCAATTCTTATTTTTGTCAAATTTTGCGTTTTACATAGTAGTGTTAACCGTTTCAATCCCGATATTCAGCATATATTGTCTCCCTCTTCACTGCTTTAATGGTTCAACTAATTGAAATTTTTCTGCAACATCTTCAAAATCACAATTCAAGGATTCTTGCTGTTTCATAAATTATCTTTGTTTGTTGACTTCATATGAGCAATCTGGATGTCAACTTGCATATTAGAAAACATCTAGTTCAACCCTTTCTTTGAAATCACAATATTATTAGATTAGTATTTTCTTAGTATTTTCTCGCTTCCATAAGAAAACATTACATATCCCTCAAAATTACCGTAAGCAGAATTACAATGAAAAATATGCCTACAAATACGCCAATTGACCCTGTAAAAATTACATCTGGTGCAATTTTGCCACGATGTGGGAATTGCCGCAAAGGTCGGGGAACAATTTAATTTCGGCATGGGCTATCTCTCCTCCCGCAATTTTGACAATGCCGCAATGAACTGGATTGCCGAAGGCGTCAACACCGTCGGGCAAGGCGCCCTTTTCGTCGGCTCTGTTTTGCTGCACAAAAACGGGCTTGCAGCCTCTCGACCGCGCCGGGAAGAAATCGCATAAGGTTTTTTCAAAAAAATCCCCGCCCCCGTGCATGGGAGCGGGAATTTCTTTTTTTCACGGTTTATGCAAGCTTTGCAAGATCGGCAAAGCAGCCAAGGCGCGGCACCGGCTCGCGAACGGTTCCGAACCCGTAGGCAGCATGATAAAATGCAACGCCCGCCTGCTTTGCCGCATCATAATCGGCTTGTATATCGCCGACATACGCTGCGCTGTCCAGCCCGTTGCGGCGCACGACCAGCGCAATATTCTCTCCCTTGGAAAGGCCGTTATTGCCGAAGCATTCCGTATCCTCGAAATACTTCGCAAAGCCGTATTTCTGCAAAAATGCCTCGATATAGCCTGCCTGGCAGTTGCTCACAATGTAAAGATGATATCCTTTTTTCTGCAGCGCCTGCCATGTTTTTTCAAGGTCGGGGTACAGCTGTCCGCCCTCGCGCGCGATGTATTCGTTTTCCAGGGTGCAGCAGCGGCGCAGCAGCTTTTCCCGCTCGGGCAGATCGGGAAAGAGGATATCCGCAATGGTATCCATGGTAAGCCCCATCACACCGCGGATCTGCTCCTCGGTCACAACGCGGTCGATGCCCTCCACGCGATGCAGAATATCGGTCCATGCCTGCGCAACGGTTTTTGCGGAATCCCACAGGGTTCCGTCCATATCAAAAAGAATGCCCTTTTTCACTTCTTCTCCTTTTCCGTTGTGCGTTTTATTCCGCGGTCAGCTCGCCGTTTGCCTCAGCCTGTGCGACAAGTTGACGCATCCAAAGCGTTTTCGTCGTCGTCTGGTAGGGGGAAACATAAAAGATCGAGAGCACGCCGCAGGTCAGGCCGCTGAGCAAAATCCAGCCGAGGAAGCTCAGATCCAGCACAAACAGTTCGCCCTTTTTCCCGTTCATCAGCTTCATGGAAACCTTCAGCGCCTGCTTTGCGCCGATTTCTGGATGCGTTGCCAAAAGATACGGGGTAAGCGCATATGAATAGCTCTTTACAATGCCCGGGATAAAAAACAGCAACGACCACAAAAACGAAAACAGATACATCCAGGCAATTCCGCCCACGCGGCGCAGATAATATTCACCGCGAAAGCCCTCGGAAAACAGCGTGGAAAATGCCGCGCGCTGCCCCTGCGCCATGGAAACGATATAGCACAAAAGCCCCATCGAAACGGGCGCGACAAAAACCGCGCCGACCGCGCCGGCATAGGAGGCAGCCGCCAAAATTTCGCCCGCAACCAAAATTGCACCGAGCAACGGCCAGTAATTCTGCCCCATGAGCTGCTTTGCAGCTGCTTTCAGTTCTTTTCTAGACATAGCACTTCACTCCTTCTTTCATCTATATAAAAACTATACTGCTTTTTGCGTCGTTTGTCAATCGCTTCGCGGTGCGCCGCCTCAATTTTTTTGCAAAAAAACGACGGGCAAATTCCACCGGAAATTGTATAAAATCACAAAATTCCCTTGACGATTTTTCCGGATTCGTGTAGAATATTCATGGTATTTTGCAAGCAAACAGGAGGAAACGGCATCATGGCGCAGGACCCGAAAAATCCAAAAAAGAAAAATGTGCACCAAGATCACAGAGAGCGGATGCGCCGGCGGTTCTTTTCCTCGGGGGCAGACGGCTTTGCCGATCATGAGCTGCTCGAGATGCTGCTTTATTATGCCATTCCGCGGCGCAATACCAACGAGCAGGCACACGAGCTGCTCGATACCTTCGGCTCCTTCGAAAAAATCTTTGAAACCGACGCGGATACCCTTTCGCAGATCGGCGGCATCGGGCAGTCCACCGCGATTTATCTCACGCTGCTTTCCGCCACAATCGCGCGCTATGAAGTGCGGAAAAGCGAGGCGGAAAACCCGGTTGAGGTGGTGGATTATGCCAATGTCGACCGTTTTTTGATCAACTATTATACCGCCCGCCACACAGAAGCGGCGCTGCTTCTGACCTTCAACGCGCAGAACCAGCTCAACGGAAAATTCGAATTTTCCTCAAATGCAAACGATTATGCCATTGTCGATATTCAGGCAATGATCCGCTATGCCGCAATTCACAATGCGACCTCCGTGCTCTGCGCGCACAACCATCCGGACGGAATTGCCATTCCATCCGGAGAAGATTATGAGCTGACCAAGCGAATGATGCGCGCCTTCAACGCAGCCGGCTTTCTTTTTCGCGGGCATATCATCGTCGCCGGCAAAAATCTGCACCGCATTGAAACAGACGATTTTTCCTATCAGCTTTTTTAACTGGTTTTTGCGCTTTGAGGCTTTTTGCTCTTGAAAAAGCGGGAGAAAAGTGATATAATATTGTGGTATTTGCGATTGCGGTCACATGCGGGCGGACAGTGCCGCATGCAGCAAAAACAAACGCTTTTGCAGATCCGCCATGTTGACTCCCGAAAGGATTGATTTGCACATGAAACATTTCGACACCATAATCGTGGGCGCCGGCCCGGGCGGCATTTTTTCCGCCTATGAACTGAAAAAGAAAGATCCAAGCCGCAGCGTCGCCGTATTTGAAGCGGGGCATCCGCTGGAAAAGCGCCGCTGTCCCATTGACGGGGAGAAGATCAACTCCTGCATCAACTGCAAAAGCTGCTCCATCATGAGCGGATTTGGCGGTGCAGGCGCTTTCTCCGACGGCAAGTATAATATCACCAATAATTTCGGCGGCACCCTTTACGAGCATATCGGCAAAAAGAAAGCGCTTGATCTGATGTACTATGTCGATCAGATCAACATGGAATACGGCGGAAAGGGCACAAAGCTGTACTCCACCGCTGGCTCAAGATTCAAAAAGGTCTGCATTCAGAACAAGCTGAATCTTCTGGATGCCTCCGTGCGCCATCTCGGAACCGATATCAACTATGTAGTCCTGCAAAATCTGTATGCAGAACTGAAAAAAAACATTGATTTCTATTTTGACACCCCCATTGAATCGGTGGAGGCAAAGAAAGACGGCTTCACCGTAAAAACAGCAAAAGAAGCGTTTTCCTGCAAATATTGCATCATTTCCGTCGGCCGCAGCGGCAGCAAATGGATGGAGACCGTTTGCCGCGATCTCAAAATTCCGACGCATTCCAACCGCGTTGACCTGGGCGTGCGCGTTGAGCTGCCCGCCGTCGTCTTTTCGCACCTGACGGATGAGCTGTATGAAAGCAAGATCGTGTACCGCACCGAAAAATTTGAGGATAATGTCCGCACCTTCTGCATGAATCCGCATGGCATTGTCGTCAACGAAAACACAAACGGCATCGTCACGGTCAACGGGCACAGCTATGAAGACCCGAAAATGCAGACGGAAAACACAAACTTCGCATTGCTTGTCTC
>ERZ827423.230-NODE-230-length-75747-cov-11.847249_pt1 | contig 75747 bp, 75 predicted proteins | sample MGYA00519775_ERZ827423 | MGnify/ENA primary metagenome ERZ827423 (study PRJEB31778, sample SAMEA3449296) | human gut metagenome | biome: human gut; feature: human-associated habitat; material: faeces | place: United Kingdom | collected 2010/2012 ... | reverse complement strand
ATCCAAAGCGTGATGCGATCCGGGATTATTTTCCTCTGCCGAATGAAATTTTCAGATTGGGTCTCAGTACCGGTGAGATCGCAGTGTATGCGTATCTGATGTACTGCGAGGACAGGAAAACCTTTCAGTGCCATCCAAGCTACAAAACGATTGGCAACGCTGTCGGCATGAGCAAAAACACCGTCAAGAAATATGTAGACAGCCTGATTGAAAAGCAGTTGATTACTGCCGAGCCGACTTCCGTCATCACCCAAAACGGAGAAAAACGCAACGGCAATTTGCGCTATACAATACGCCCGATTAGGGAAGCATTGGAGCCGTATTACGAGCAACAGCTGATACGGCTGCACGAAGAAAATCGGCGTCAGGCAGCCTTGAAAAAACTCGCCGAATTTGACCGCAAACACGGGAAATCGGCGGTTTAAGGGCAGTTTTACGGCTCGTCCGAAAATAAGCAGGAGAAAGCGAGGGGTTGCCTTGCTTTCCCCTCGCAGGGAACAGCGGACGGCAACGCCGACCGCGCAAGGGTTTGCAGGGCTTTTACGGATGGCAACAAAAACTGCAATTTAGGGGTTGCTCGAATTTTAACCTCGCTGATTTAGGGGTTGCGAAATTTACCGCAAATTTAGCTGGATATTCCGCCATGTATGTGGTATTGTGTTGTACTGCGAAAGGAAGTGATACTATGGCAAAACGAAGACCGTCGGGAGACGGTATGGTACGCAAGCGCGAAGACGGAAGATGGGAAGGCCGCATCGTTGTCGGTCACAAAAACGACGGAACACCGATGCACAAATCGGTGTTCGGCAAAACGCAGAAGGAAACGCTCGACAAATTGCACCGCGCGATTGAAACCTACCGCGATGTCGATCTCTGCGAGGACAGCCGCATGACGCTCGGCGAATGGCTCGACAAGTGGCTGGACGAATATATGATCTTCACTCTGCGGGAGAGCACCATGCAGAGCTACCGCATGATTGTGAACCACTATATCAAGCCCCACCTTGGCAAAAAGCCGCTGACATCGCTGACAACGGCGGATATTCAGAAACTTTACAACAAACTCAAAAAGGAGAGGCGCGTTCGGGAAGACCCAATCAAGGGCAAAACGCTTGCCGACAGCATGGTTCGCGGCATTCATATGATGCTTCATGAGGCACTCGATGCGGCGGTGAAGAAACGGCTCATCGTGCGCAATCCCACAAACGGCACAACGGTGCCGAAGCCAAATTATCCCGACAAACAGGTGCTGGACAACGGTCAGCTTGAGAAATTTCTCGGCATGATCGAAGCCTACCCCGATTGGCGGGATTTTTTCTATACGGAATGTATGACGGGACTGCGCCGCGGCGAAATCTGCGGGCTGAAATGGAGCGACATCGACTTTGAAAACCGTCGACTGCGGGTGGAACGGTCGCTTTCCGCCGTTACAAACGGCAAAATTCAGATCGGCGAAACCAAAACGGGCGCGGGCAAACGGACAATTGTCCTGCCGCCGACCCTTGCCGCACTTCTTGCCAAACGCAAGGAAAACGCGCTGAATGAGTGGGTGTTCTACAATCCGTGCAACCCCAACCTGCCGATGAATCCGGTAGCGGCATACCAAAAACTGCACACGATCCTTAAAAATGCGGAGCTGCCGCGCATCCGTTTTCATGACCTGCGCCACACCTTTGCCACCCACGCAACGAAAGGCGGAGTCGATCCGAAAACGCTTTCTGGCATTCTCGGGCACACAAACGCGAGCTTCACGCTTGACACCTATACGCACGTGACAGGTGACATGCAGAAAAACGCCGCCGCGATTGTCGGCGGCATGGTAAAGAAACTGAAATTGGAGGATGAGTAAATGGCAAAGAAAAAGCAAGGCGATGGCAGTGTCTTTCAACGCAGGGACGGGCGGTGGGAAGGCAGAATTGTCGTCGGGTACAAGGAAAACGGCTATGCCCAAACAAAAAATGTGACGGCGCACACCAAGACCGAGTGTCAGGAAAAGCTGTCGAAACTGCGGGAGGAATGCGGACGGCGGAGCGAGAAAATCAAGCCGGACATGCCGTTCGGGGACTGGATTGACTTCTGGTATCAGAATTATTCCGCACCCAAGCTCCGCCCGACCACACAGGCGTGCTATTCGGGAAGAATTTATACGCACATCATCCCGTCTGTCGGCAACATCCCGCTGAACAAGCTGACGCAGAACGACCTGCAACAGTTTTACGCGCGGCTCAAAAAGAGCGGACGGAAAAAGCATGTTGATAAATTCGGAGAAGGACTGTCCGACCGCATGGTGCGCTCCTGCCATACGACCTGCCGCACGGCACTTGAAAAAGCGGTAACCGAAGGGCTGATCCGCATCAATCCCGCCGTCGGGTGTAAGCTGCCGCCGAAAAAGGCAAAGGAAATGCAGGTGCTGACTCCGCCGGAAATCACGCGGTTTCTCATACAGGCAAGAGAGGAAGGATATTACGAACTCTTCCTTCTGGAGCTGACCACGGGCATGCGGCGAGGCGAAATTCTCGCGCTGAAATGGCGCGATCTGAATCTGAAAACAGGTGAGCTTCACATCTCGCGGCAGGTGCTGAAGGTCAACGGGAAGGTGCTGATCTCCACGCCGAAAACCAAATCCTCCAACCGCATGATTCTGTTGCCGCCCGAAATGACAGAACTACTGGCAGAACTGAAAACGCGAACCGACAGCGAGTGGATTTTTCCGTCCCCGCTTGACCTCACGCAGCCGCGACACCCTTCTGCGGTCTATCATCGGTTTCAGAAGATACTGGAACGCGCAAACTGCAAGCGGGTGCGGTTTCACGACCTGCGCCATACCTTCGCCACCATGGCACTGGAAAACGGCATGGACATCAAAACGCTGTCCGCCATGATAGGACATGTCAGCGCGGAAACTACGCTTAATATTTATAGCCATATCACCGACGCGATGCAACAGCAGGCGGCGGCAAGAATTGACCGCGAGATTGCAGGGGCTGACACGCCCATTCCCGAGCCGAACGCAACGGACAAGGCAAGTGACAGTGTGAAGCAACCGATCAGCCGACAGAACCGAAATTTGAGCCGTATAAGGGCAAGATACGCAAGCCCGGTACGGGTTGCGTGACGATGATAAACGACCACCTCTACGAGGGCAGATTTTCCCCGCGCGTGAACGGCAAACGAATCGCAAAGAACATCTACGCTACCACGCGGGAGGAGTGTGAGGAAAAGCTCGCAGAGCTGATAAAAACGATGAAAGCGGAAATCGCAGCCGAAAAGAAAAAGGCAAAACAGGCATAGCAAAGGGGCGACCACGAATGGTCGCCCTTCAATATTTGCGATGCAGAAGTCAAAGAAAAAATTTACATCTTTATGGACTGCAAGAATTCTAAATACTCGTTCATTTTTTCATCCTTAGGATTGATAAATAATGCATATTCTATTTTTCCTTTTAGATGACTCAAATAGTTTGCACGACTTTCTCCTATGTGTTCCAAATGATTATTAAGCCCGAACTTTTGTATATAATGAATTTCTTGTCGAATCTTCATTCTATATTCTTTCGTTACTTGTATTTTTTCATTGACAACAATGCCAGTTACCTTTTGGCTTGTATAACCGTGCATCACCTTGAGCTTTTTCGGGTTTCGGTACATATTGAACGTTTTTAGTTCATTATCTACCAAGTGTAAAAGTGCTGCAATGTCGAAATCGCCGGAAAAAGTCATATCATCAGCATATCTGGTATATCTAATATCTTTGGAAATACAGTATTTTGAAATGTTATCGTCAAATCGGTTCATAACCAAATTAGATAGATATGCACTTGTTGGTGCCCCTTGTGGCAAACATCCATTGTAACAACACAAACAAGTCAAGATCATAGCAACCGACAAGTTATATCCAAAGGATAGAAAAACATTTAAAACATGCCCATTCTTTATTGAAGGAAAAAAGTCCTTTATATCAACGGCAACAACAGTTTTCCTGTTTTTGTGAAACCTGACATTTTCTTTAATTGAGACTTTAGGAATATACGCTTTTGCAAACTTACTACAGGGTCTCTTATAAAGAATTTCTGTCAATATCCACGATTGTACTTTTTTTAAGTCGGGTAAGGGCTCATCAATTCGCCGTTTCTTACCATTTCTCTTTTTAATATAAAAGGTGCGGTAAAAATATTCAGGAGCATTTGACATACTATGGAGATATTCATTATCTATTCCTATAAGCAATGACAAATGCGTATGATCAAAAACAATAGGACAATTAGAGGAATGCAATGTTTTTGCATACGCAAGCAACTGCTGTATCTTTTCAGGTCTAATATTTTCTGATAGAGCTGCTTCTTGAAATCTCCTTTCATATGTTTCCCAACGCATAATATCTCCTTTCCTTTGTCATTATATAGTAAATATGCCACCACAATCAGATACTAATCTTCATCCTTTTGACAAAACAATCGCTTGTTTTGTCGGACAGTCACCCACAAATTTTTCTTAAAGAAAAATTTGTGGTGACTTGCAATGGAATCGGCGAGAAGTACACTCCTGTGTACTTGGAGACGATTTCATTGCAGGGCTCGATAATAAGTTCATTCATCGCACAAAGACATCTTCGTACTAACACCATAAAGTGTAAAAGCTATCTTCATTTGGTGGCATATGTTACTTCTTGGGGATATAAATATCATTTTTCCCAATAGGTTTTCTCCACATTTCACTACGAGGTAAAATCCATTTTGATTGATTCTTTATTGAATATTCGCTCTCAAATTCTGATATAAAAGCTGATCCCTTATCGGTAACAATGATTCTTCTATCATCGTTAGTCGATATATAACCATAATCCTGCAAATCATCCAAGAAACGTGTGATTTGACCGAACTCATAACCGTCATACACCAATTCCATGATATTCCCGTTGTGATTAAAAATTTTTAATAATTGATAAATTAGATGTCTATTCATAATTAATCCCTTGAAAATGGTGCGTAACTATTTGATGGATGCGGATGCCAAAAAACAGGGAATGTATTATTTGGTGTTCTAATCAAAGAGATAAGTCCTTCAGATCTGTTATATCCAAACTTGAATTTTTTTCTTACCTTTAATTTTCTTTCAATCGCTTCCATAGTTTGTGTGTGAATGATTAATGCATCCAAAGTATAATAGTCACTTATTCCCCTGGGCAGTTTATGTAAAGTATACGTTGGTATATGGAGATTGCTATCAATACAATTTATACCAGTAATTTGCGCTGCTATAGATAGTATTATAATTTTTTCTCGCACAATCGAGCTGTTATTCGTTAACCACTCCACAGCTTCCTTTGCAGTATCTCCAGAACCCACGTAATCATCAACTAAAATTACACTATCAGATGAATTTAAATCTTTAAGAGCTATTGGGTTAGTTGGCTCTAAAAATTTTAATTGCTTGCCTAAAAATAATGGATTGTATTTTACTCTTTCGCTTTTAAAATAATACCATACAAAATTTGAACTCTTCGTTTTATGAAAGTCTTTAGGAGCAATTAACGGAAGAATATGAAATGCACTGGTCTGCTTAAAAAATGGTATATCTTTTTGGTTTAACTCATCCAGTAATTCTATGATGGATTTCAAATAATCGGAAGATTCAATTACTTTAAATCTTTTGGTAAGTTCGATGACCAAAAGCTGTTCCTTCGTATCTAAAATACTCAAACGTTCGCAAAAACGATTAAATCTACTTTCATTTCCTGCAGGTCCATCAGGAATGTCCCATTCATTCTCTTTGAAAACATCAACAAGTTTTGTAAACACATCAGCGGAAAGACGTATGTTTGTATTCATCAATAATTACACTTCTTCCGCAGATTTTTGAAAAGTAAAGAGAGCCCATAGCATCTTTTCGACAACTGGTTTATGAACTCTCTTTTGGTCGGAGTGACAGGGCTCGAACCTGCGGCCTCAACATCCCAAATGTCGCGCGCTACCAGCTGCGCCACACCCCGATTTATTTGATTTTTGAAAAGACGGCGCAAAAAGCGGCTTGCCCGGGAAGGGGAGAGAACGACGCTTTTTGATTTACGCTTATTATAGCAAAATCGGCGGCAAATGTCAACTGCGGAAAGGCAACAATGTTGATTTAATCCAATTCACATATAAATATCGCATATATTTGTTTGTTATTTAACAATTTATATGATATAATAACTTTGTATGGGAATGATTTCCGCGATTTCCGAAGCAAGAGATGAGGTAAAAAGCATGAGTGAAAAAAAAGAAATAGTTGCCGCCGTATATTCGGGCGAACGCCCGTTGTTCGGGGAGCATGATCTTATCATAAAAGATACGATATTCGATGTTGGAGAATCCCCGCTCAAAGAAAGCAAAAACATTGAACTCTACGGCAGTATGTTCAAGTGGAAGTATCCGCTTTGGTATGCGGAAAACGTTACCGTGGAGGACTCGACATGGTTCGAAATGGGACGGGCGGGCGTTTGGTATACAAATAATATCTCCGTCAAAAACTGTGCGATAGAAGCACCGAAGAACTTCCGCAGATGCAACGGTGTGACGCTTGAAAACATGTCTTTCCCCAATGCTGCGGAGACGCTTTGGAATTGCGATAATGTAGCGGTTGCGAATGTCAGCGCAAAAGGCGATTATTTTGCTATGAACAGCAAAAATATGACGATTGACGGTTTGACGCTTTACGGTAACTATTCGTTTGACGGCGTTGAAAACGTTGTTGTTAAGAATTCGAAACTGCTTTCGAAAGACGCGTTCTGGAACAGCAAAAACGTCACCGTTTACGACTCTTTCATTTCGGGCGAATATCTCGGCTGGAATGCCGAAAATCTGACGCTTGTAAACTGTACGATAGAAAGTCTGCAAGGGCTTTGCTATATCGACAAACTTGTTATGAAGGACTGCAAACTGCTTAACACGACATTGGCGTTTGAGTATTCGACTGATATAAATGTGACGGTAAAAGGCGACATAGCCAGCGTGTTCAATCCGTCGTCGGGCAGAATCGAGGCGGACAGGATAGAGGAACTTATCATAGAGAAAGACCGTGTTGACCCGACAAGAACGACTATCGTATGCTCCGACATTGTAAAGACGTCGGACAAAGCCGAAAATTAGGTGGAGAAAATGAAATACGATTTTGATGAAATAATCGACAGAAAATGCACCGATTCGATAAAATGGGACGTGGCGGACGGCGAACTTCCGATGTGGGTCGCCGATATGGATTTCAAAACCGCGCCGTCTGTTTTGAAAGCCATTGAAGATCGCGCCGCTCACGGTATTTTCGGCTACGGAGACGTGACTGACGAATGGTATCGCGCTTACGGCGAATGGTGGAAAACGCGCCATTCGTTTGAGCTGCGAAAGGATTGGCTTATTTTTTGCACGGGTGTTGTTCCCGCAATATCTTCGATAGTACGCAAACTGACCACTCCCGCCGAAAAGGTCGTTATACAAACGCCTGTTTACAATATATTTTTCAACAGTATTCTGAATAACGGCAGACAGGTTTCCGAAAGTCCGCTGCGCTATGAAAACGGCGTATATTCGTGCGATTTTGAAGCACTTGAAGAAAAACTTTCCGACCCGCAGGCATCGCTGATGATTCTTTGCAATCCGCACAATCCCATCGGAAAGATTTGGCACCGCGACGAGCTTGAACGAATAGGGAATCTTTGTAAAAAGTATAATGTTACCGTTGTATCGGACGAGATACATTGCGACTTGACCGACCCCGGGAAAGAATATATCCCGTTTGCTTCCGTGAACGAGACCTGCCGAGAGATAAGCGTGACTTGTGTTGCGCCGACAAAAACGTTCAATATCGCGGGTATTCAGACAGCGGCGGTCAGCGTTCCCGATCCCGTTCTGCGCCATAAAGTTTGGCGCGGGCTTAATACCGACGAGGTCGCCGAACCGAACGCATTCGCTGTTTGTGCCGCAGTTGCCGCATTTAACGGCGGCGGGGAATGGCTCGACGAGTTGAGAAAATACCTCTTTGAAAACAAAAAGACCGTTCGCAAATTTATTGCAAATCAAATCTCCTCATTGAAAGTCGTTCCGTCGGAAGCGACATATCTTTTGTGGATAGACTGTTCCTCTCTCGGTTGCAACTCACGCGAGTTCGCAAAGTTTCTGCGAAAAGAAACAGGGCTGTTCCTTTCAAACGGAGCGCAGTACGGCAGCGGCGGCGAAAACTTTTTGAGAATGAACGTTGCTTGCCCGAAAAGCCTTGTCCTTGACGGACTTGAAAGACTTAAACGCGGCGTTGATGCATATATGAATAAATAAAGAGGCGACTTTTTATGTGGATAGTTCTTGCGTTTCTTTCCGCGCTGTTCGCAGGACTTACATCCATACTTGCAAAGTGCGGCATACGGAGGACCGATTCGACCGTTGCAACGGCGATACGAACTGTCGTAGTTTTGATAATGGCGTTCTGTATGACGCTTATCGTCGGCTCAACCGGGCAGATAACCTCAATATCTCCGAAATCGTGGATATTCCTCGTCCTTTCGGGAATTGTGACGGGCGGTTCGTGGCTGTGCTATTTCAAAGCGTTGCAGTTCGGAGACGTCAACAAGGTTGTTCCGATAGATAAATCAAGTACGGTTTTAACGATAATTTTTGCCGCGGTTTTTCTGCGCGAACCCGTGTCATGGCTCGGTTGGCTCTGCGTTGTCGGCATCGCAGTCGGAACATATCTGATGATTGAGAAAAAAGCCCGCACAGGCGGTGCAAAGAGCCGCGCTTGGCTTATTTACGCGGCACTTTCGGCGGTGTTTGCCGCGTTGACTTCCATTCTCGGAAAAATCGGCATCGAAAACGTTGAGTCGAATCTCGGCACAACCGTTCGCACCGCTGTTGTGCTGCTTGCCGCGTGGGGTATGGTTTTGGTTACGAAAAAAGGTTCGCAACTCAAAACGATACCGAAAAAAGAACTCGGTTTTATCTGTCTTTCCGGACTTGCGACGGGCGGCTCGTGGCTGTGCTACTACAAAGCGCTTAAAGACGGTCTTGCGTCGATTGTCGTTCCTATCGACAAACTCAGTATTCTTGTTACCGTCGCTTTTTCTTATATGGTTTTCCGCGAAAAACTGACGCTGAAATCCGCAATAGGGCTTCTTTTGATTGTTGCGGGAACGCTCGGTATGATTTTTGTTTGAAATTAAATATTTGAGTATTCAAAAACGCTTCCCTGCCGGGAAGCGTTTTCGTATATGCTAAGTCTTTTACTCCTCGCGGGCAAGGTCCATTGTCTCGTTAAGTTCCCGGGAGAAATTTTCCATTTCGCACGCGAGTTCTTCAAAATATGCCTGACGACCGATAAGATATTGATATTCCGAGCGTTGTATCAACTTGTTCTTTCGCGTGCTTCTTGCCATAATGAGTATGACGGCAAGGCAAATTGCCGCTATGCCGCCGAGCGCAAGCGTCAGAAAGTTCATGAGTTCCGTATACGAAAACCCGGTTTTTCCGAATAGGGTTTTGCCTTCGGGAAATTCATATACAAAAGTCTGTTTGAAATTTTCAAGTTCCGCTTCCGTTTCAAATTTGTTGTATGTCAGAATGTCTGTAAATCGGAAAAGATAAACAAGCCCCGCGCAGAAAAGCATAGCGATTATCATAATTATAATCACAGCCTTATGCGAATGCGGTTTTTTTGTCGCTTTTTTTCTGTATTCGCAGTACGAGATATTGTTTTCTGCGAACTTTTGTGCCAAGAACGCATCTTCCGCTTCTTCTTCAAGTTCCTTTTTCTGTTGGTTTTCGGGTATGGACAAATCTCTTGTGTAGAAAAGCCTTGTCAGGTTTCTGTCTTGGTCATATTCGCTGTTTTCAAGTATCCAGCCGAATCGTTCCATTCTTTCTCTTTTGATTTGAACGGCTTCGGCATTTGCAGGGGATTGAAACAATACTTTTTCTTCTTTCATTTTCTTTCCCTCCTCAATTGACTCTTGTCGAATACGACTGTTCGCGTGTACCTTCTTTAATGTAACTGCAATGTTTGCAATATGTCATATAGTCGCTCATCACGGTTCCGCATTCCATATCGTATTCGTCAACCACAACGGTTGCGTATATCGGCTTTGAAGATATTATCTGCGTGCGTCCGTCGGCATATCTGGCTACTGTTCTTTCTTCTCCGACTTTTTTTGTCTGCGTTTTGGTGACGTGTTCCATACCCTCTCTCTTTTTGCCGTATCTTGCAATGTTTTCTGTCACCACGCTGTCAAAACGTCCGCAAACCGGACAAGCCCTTCTTTGAAGTTTCGCGAGGTGCCGTGATGTTGAAAGGTAATAAAAGAATGGATAAAGCGCCGCACATACAAGCGGTTGAACCACACCGAGTTCGTCGGTTGTCATATTGTTAAAATCCTTAATGACAAATATCCACAGCGCGACATTTATGCCGACGCCTATTAAAAGCGACACGGGAATCATAGCGATAACTCTCTTATGATACGGTTCACCTTTGTGCCCTACCTCGCCGCGGTTAGCACTCACAAATTTTTTCAGGTTTTTTTTGGACATTATGCTTGCCGCGATCAAGGTGAACAACAGATAAATCGCGATAGCAATACAGCCTTTTGTTGTGTCTTTCATCGACTTCGGAAGAGTAGTTGCGATAAAAGCCCATGCATAGCCGAGAACTGTGAACATAAGCGCAAAAACGATGATTGCTTCCGTCCATGCTTCGGTCAGTTCAAATCCGACTTTGCGTTTATAGTCGTTGACCTCCCGTTCATTCCATTGCTCGATGTTTTTCAGAAATCTGTTGGTTAAGCGGGTTTGCGAAGAAAGTTCGTTTGCCATTTTAGACCTCCTGTTTTTCTGATATAATATTTTTTGAATTAAAATGCATAGCCCCTTGAAATAATTATATCATAATTATTAAAAAAAAGCAATACATTTTTATTTGAATGTTTCTGAGGGTATTTCCGTTAGGTCAACGCAAACAAAAAATCGGAACCGACCATACGGTTCCGATTTTTTATATGAAAAGGTTTTACATCTTCCATTCGGCGGAAACGCGCTGCGCGTTTGCCATGCGGCTGTAAATGCCGTCTTCTTTTTCAAGTTCTTTCGGCGAGCCTTGCTGCGCCACTGTGCCGTCCGCAAGCACAACTATCTTATCCGCACCCGCAACGGTACGCATACGGTGCGCGATAACAAGTACGGTCTTGTCTTTTATCAAGCGGGAGAGGGATTCCTGTATGAGCGTTCCGATCCTCATTGTTTTCGATGTTATAACAGCACTTTTCGTTTGTCTTTTCCTCTCCGATCAAGCGAGGCTGGTCACCGTTCGGATAAAAAAGGCAAAGTCATTGCAAACCATGCCTTTTTTGAAGTATTTTAACGGTTTTTTAAGCAAGCGCAGCGCCGAGTGCTTTGCATTCATCCTGTGCCAATTCATCGGGCGCTTCATTGCAGATAACGCTGTCGCACGCAAGCACCGCTCCGTCCGATTTGCATCTGTCTTCCCAAGAACGCATCCATTCGCCGTCGCCCCAGCCGTAAGACCCGAAAAGAGCAATCTTTTTGCCGTTCAATGCGGCTTCGCAAGCGGTGAACATGGGGTCGAATTCCTCTTCTTCAAGCACTTCCGCGCCCATGGCGGGACAACCGAACGCTATCGCGTCATATTCCGCAACCGCCGCAGCGTTGAATTCGCCTGCGGTCAAAATGGAAGCGTCCGCACCTTTTGATTTGACGCCCTCGGCAACCGCCGCAGCCATTGCCTCCGTGTTTCCCGTTCCGCTCCAATAAACTATTGCAACTTTACTCATCTTTTACTACCAACCTTTCATTTTATATCAACCCGCAACGGTCAACCGCTCGATTGATTTACCCTTTGAGAATTGCTCCGCATATACGCGGGAGCATTTTTTGAAATTTGCGAATTTCTTTTTCGCGAGACATTCGTCCCCGTAGACTTTCCAACAGCCGGAGCACTTACAGCACGCGCCGCCGTTTTCTACAAAGCCTTCGACGTCTTCGGGCGGATAACCGAGAAAAAGCCCTATTTCATGCGGAAATTCACCGTTATCTTCGAGACGTTTTATCAGTTCCGTGATACAGCCGCACGGTGTCAAATCTTTATATCCGAACCGCCGCAGCAACTGCGCCGCAAGTTCGTTTTGCAGGTCTCGTTCGAGTTTTGACGGACGGTAAAGATAAAGGAGCACCGAATTTTCGCCTATCCTTACGGGTATCAGTCTTATTCCTTTGTGTGAAAGCGTTCTGTTAAATTCTCGGATATTTGCCCATAAACGTTTTTTGCAAACAAATCTGCAAGGGAACAGGTTCGCCGTTTTCAATCCCGCAAGGGTAGGAGCCCCTTGTTCGATAATCATTTGCTCAAACATACGTTTCCTCCGGAGGAATGGGTGTCAAGAATCCCTTTAAGCGCCGTCATCGAACTTGAATGACAACGCGCGATGACCGTTCCGAGTCCTTTTGTTTCGGAAAGCGCGCTTTTTACCATTTTGTGTGACATCGTGCTTGTGAAAAGCACAAGCAGATCGGGTCTTCCTATTTTGGATTTGAAAGATGTCCCCGTCATTTTTGTCAGAACCTTAACGGCATAATTGTACTGCTCGCAAATATCTTTGTATTGGCGTTCCATTCTTTCGTTTCCGCCTACTATTACGACACTCATTTTTTCATCTCCTTTGAAATTCGGTTAGCGGTCGCTAATCGCTGTTCCTGAAAATCAGCCGCTTATGCGGCAGCTTTCTTTTTACGGTTAGCAGTTGCTAACCAACTGTCTTAAAAATAAAACGCCCTCGCGTTTTCTGAATTCAGTATACATTAAAAACCGCCCTCCGTCCGCTCCAATCGGGTTTATATCGGCTCCGAACGGACGGCGGTTTTGTATTTTCTGTTTTTCACATTGCTGCGCTCCGGGCATTTATTATATCCATTATCTGGGATTGGAAAAAATGTTCAGAATGAGCGTATGGCGTGTTTTTTGCGCTCCGGGCATTTTTATCCCACTATGCGTTTTCTTTCAGCCTGTACTCACTGGGACTGACACCTATAACATCTCTGAACGCTTTTGCAAATTTCGAGCCGTTGTCATATCCGAATCTGTTCGCAATGGCAAGCACTGTCTCATCGGTGGTTTTGAGCAGCCTTTCCGCCGCAAGCATTTTTTGCATTCTGATATAAGAGTAAACGGAAACTCCGTAGACACGTTTATAACAGGTTTTGAGTTGGGTGGGGGAGACGTGGAATTTTTCCGCAAGTTGTTCTATCGTCAGTCTTTCGCCGAGTTTTGTTGCTATGTAAGCGCACGCTTTTTTTGCAAGCAATACCTGCGAGGCAGTACATCTTCTGCTGCTTTCTTCCGTTTCGGTTTCGTCCATCGCGCTCAAAAACAGCAGCAGTTCAAGAACTTTGACTTTGAAATATCCTTTTTTTATGTCGTCACGAACCGAATACAGCTCCGAAAAAATATGTTCAAAACATTCCGCGGACCTTGCAACAAAAAAGCCGTTGTCTCCGCAGAATTTGCGGACAAGAGCCGCAGGACTGACGTTTACGTCGTCAAGAAAACATGAAAGACATTCGGGTGCTTTTTCAACGTCTATCATAACGGTGATTCCGTGATAATGTCCCGTGGGAAAGAACGAATCGTGTCCCGCATCTTCCTTGCAACTTATGGACATATCGCCCGGACCGAGATAAAGGAATTCGTTTTTGTTGAACGAACATTCTATTCTGCCTTCACGGCAATGGTTTATCTGCAAGATATTCCTGACGTCGTTTCTTTCCACCACGCAGTTCTGCGTGTGCACGTCGTTGTATATCAGGTCAATTCCGTCAAATACACGATAAGACGTCATAACAACGTCCCCGTCGCTTTCTTTTATTCTGTAAACCGTTTTGTCGCTGTCGCGTGAAACTATCTCGACACGTTCGCCGTAGATAACTCTTTCGCGCTCCGTTGCCCGATGTCCCGAACTCCTTTCTTTCGAAGGACAGACTTCGCCGGAATTATAAATTTCGTCCATGTTTTTCTCCCCGAAAATATATCGACAGACGGAACGGAAACGCAGGATATTGCAGTTCGGCAAGCATCGGCAGCTGCCGTCGAAGATCTTGCGTTTTCTGTTCCGCCGTTCGAACAAGTTTAGTATCGGATATTACCGATTATCTCGAAAACAGTCCCTTTTTTACGTAGGGTTCAGAAGCGACCGAGACAACTTCGTATCCCGTGTCCGTTATCGCTCTTCTGAGCTTCTGTTCATCGAGCGGCATTTCCGAGATGATTTCGCAAACGCCTTTTTTGTGCGAAGAATTGACCTTTTTAACGGAAAATTCTCTTCTTATACAGTCGTTGACGTGTGCTTCACACATTCCGCAAGCCATTCCGTTAATGTTAACCGTTGTTTTGATCATCATAAAACAGCCTCCTTATTATTCTGCGCCTTTGAGCGCTTCGACCATATCTATCTTTTTGTTCTTTCTTGCAACCATCAGGCTGACGAGCAGGGAAACCGCGAATGTCAGCACGGCGCTTACCGCAATCGAAAGCACGCTTACGCTTATTCTCATCTCATACTCGGACGCCAACTGTGTTACAAGGAAACTCAATGTTCCTATGCCTGCCGGAATACCGACGATAACGCCGATAACGGTTACCCACATATTTTGGCTTATAAGCAGTTTTCCTATCTTTCTGTTGCGGAAGCCGACAACTTTCAGCGTTGCCATTTCGCGGTAACGTTCCGTGTAACTCATAACGCCGAGGTTGTAAAGTACCACGATGCCGAGCACCGTTGCGGCAACGATGAGAACCGCTACCATCATATTCATAATTTCGTTGAAAGTGTCAAAAGAGTCTATTATCATCTGTTTTGACTGCACGCTCTTTATCGCGCTTTCCGCTTTTATATCGGCTTTTTCCGTTGACGTATAAATCGAGTCGGCTTTGACGTCAAGTCCTAACTTTTCCGCATACTTCGGGCTGATAACGATATTTTCCGAAACCGAACGGATTATTCCGCTGATTTTGAGCGTGTATTCGTCGTCCGAACCGTAGGGGCTTATCGTAACGGTATCGCCTTTTTTCAGATTAAATTCGTCCGAAAGACGCTTGCAGATATAAGCGCCGTCGTCGCCTATGTTTTCAAAGTCCTTTGTCTCTGCGGACGGGAAGCGAACTTTGTTTGTCGTCAGTTCGTATACGTCAAGCGAAATTGCCTTTTCGTCGAGTTGTACGCTGACGGACGCTGACCAGTCGCCGTCATACTTTTTGATGAGTTCCTGTATCTGTTTGTCCGTTGCGTCTTCCGAAACGTAAATTCTTGACGAATAGTTTGTCGCATCGTTGTAATACATATCGAGAAATGCCGCCATTGTGTCTCTCATTCCGAGCGAGCCTACTATGAGCAGTGTACAGCCGATTATACCGATAAGGCTCATCGCCGTTCTCGACTTGTGGCGCATGGTGTCGCGCAGATTCCAACGTGTTCCGAAAGAAAGGCGGTGGAACCATTTTGTTTTCTCTACCAGCAGATTCTTGACCTTTTTCGGCGTATACGGTCTCAATGCGTCTGCGGGTGTACCGTGAAGCATCTGCTTGACCGAAAGGAATCCGATAAGCGTCAGCAGCACGATTATTGCGGCAAGAATTATATAACAGAACCACGGAATACCGAGTTTCCATTCGGGCATATCGAGATATGTTCCCATCGAGCCGTTCGGATTCATCAAAAACCATGCCACGAAATATCCGAGACCTATACCGAGCGCAGAACCGATTATACCTATCATAAACGCATACGAGGTATAATGTCTCAAAATCCTCTTATCCTTGAATCCGAGCGCTTTGAGTGTGCCTATCTGCGTTTTTTCTTTCGCTGTCAGACGGTGCATCGTGGTAACCATCGTCAGCACGGCAATCAGCAAAAACAGAACGGGCATTACGGAACCCATGGTTTTGCCCTCTTCCGCTTCGCCCTGCTGCGCCGCATAAGAGGAGTTCTCGTCTTTGGACAGCACAAGAAGCGTCTTGTCAAGCGCAGCGTCTATCTTTTCCGCCATTTCTTTTTTCGAAAGGGAAGAAAGAATGTTTATCTGCGGATAAAACGCCATCTTTGCCGCTTTTTCGTACATGACGGGGGAGATATATGCAAACCCGTGCGTGTTGTAATCGGGCATAAGTTGTGATGAGTCACGCACGCAAACGAGATATTCGCTTGCTTTTATAAGGCCCTCCACCTTGCCCGAAATTTCTATCGTTTTGTATTTGAACGTTATGTCGTCGCCGAGTTCAAAACCGTTTGCTGCGGCGTATTTGTCCGAAAGCCAAACGCCGTTTTCGCTTTTTGCATCGTATTCTTTGCCCGAAATGAGATAGGGCTTCGAAACGTTTTCGTTTTCGGTAACGGTCAGCGCCACGGTATCTCCGTTTTGACCTTCAACATCCGCGTTGACGCTCAAAAAACGGGAAACGTCGCTTACGCCGTCAATATCTTTGACTTTGTTCAGGTCGTCCTCCGAAAAACCGCTGTCGGAAATTATTCTGAAATCTGCAAAGTTCGTTTTTTCGAAAAAAGAAGAGGTGTTGACATCAATGCTGACCCATTCCATATTGAATCCCACAAAGATTCCGATACCGAGGGCTATCATGATTATCATGGAAATGAACTGGGCTTTGTAAAGTCCCATCGTTCTCCACAATTTACGGAATAACATCATCCCCACCCCTTACCAGTCTATTTCGTCCGCCGATGCGGGGGAAGCCTGCTCTTCACAGGAAACGATTTTTCCGTTCTTTACTCGCAAAACGACATCCGCCATTTTTGCGATGTTTTGGTTGTGTGTAACTATCACTATTGTTTTTCCGTAATCCCTTGCCATTTTGAGAAGCAGTTTCAGCACAAGAACACCTGTTTCGGAGTCAAGCGCACCCGTCGGCTCGTCGCAAAGCAGAATTTTTGGGTTTTTTGCAAGTGCACGTGCTATTGACACCCTCTGCTGTTCGCCGCCCGAGAGTTCGGCAGGGAAGTTCTTCAAGTGGTCGGAAAGTCCGACTTCTTCAATCATTTTTGTTGCGGAGAGCGCGTTCGGCGCGATCTCTTTTACCAACGCAACGTTTTCGTGAACGGTCAGTGTCGGAACGAGGTTGTAAAACTGAAAAACAAATCCGACTTTTGCCGCTCTGTAATCCGCAAGTTCGTCTTCGGACAGGGTGGATATATCCTGTCCCTCGACATATATTTTTCCGCTTGTCGGGCTGTCAAGTCCGCCGAGAAGATTCAGCAGCGTGCTTTTGCCCGCGCCGCTCGGTCCGAGAACAACAATGAACTTGCCCTCTTCAAGAGACATATTCACTCCGTCAAGCGCTTTCAGCTCGTGGTCTCCGCTCGTGTAAACACGGCTGACATCTTTGAATTCCACAATAGCCATAAAAATTCTCCTTAATCGCTCATTTCCGATTTACTTATCATATTTTCGAGTCCATCCTGTCCTACCTCCGCCAAAACCGCGCAGGTTGCGGCGTTTGCCGCTTCATTGTTCGGAATGAACTCCGCTATCCGTCTTCTGACGGTCTCATAATACTCTGTGTAAATGTTTGCGAGACGACTGCCTTCTTCCGTGAAAAAAACTTCGCCGTATCTGTCCTTTCGGACAAGGTCAAGTTCTTTCAGCGAATTTATCATCGTATGCACGCTCGGTTTTGAAACCCCGAGTACCTCCGCGATTCGAACGCAGCGTGTTCCGTTTCCGTCCTCGCAGAGTTTTCTTATCGCAATAAGGTATCTGATATTTGAGGCAGTCAGGCTGCCTTTTCGGTTAGCCATTGCTTACCTCCGCCTTAAAAAGCGGGAGACGAAGATTTGCCACCCCCGTCTCCCAAGTGTTTATTTGTGATTTTCTGCGTGTTCGTGGCATTTGCCCGCCATTGGGCAATGCCCGCAGTTACCGCCGCAGGAGGACTTACCTTTTTTCTTGTTTTCGACAAGGTACACGATGATTGCCGCAACGATCGCCGCCAAAACAACGCATATAATTATCGTCGCAAGATTTTCCGAAAGCCAAGCCAACATGATATGTCACTCCTTTTCAGATTTGTTTTATTTGCTTACCTTAACTTTTTTGTTAAGCGTGGTTGCTTCATGATACTTCTTGAAGAAGAGCATGTAAACGATGAACGCAAGAACAAGAACCGCCGCGATAAGACCGATAACATTGATGCTGCCGGTGAAGATGGAACCGAACTGGTAAATCATAAGCGAAACCGCATAAGCGAAGAGGCACTGATAACCGATTGCGAACCAAGTCCACTTCGGGCTGTTCATTTCTCTCTTGATTGCGCCGATAGCCGCAAAGCAGGGTGCGCAAAGAAGGTTGAATACAAGGAAACTGTAACCTGCGATACCGGAGAAGGTCGCTGCAAGAGTTGCATATACGTTTCCGCTTGCGCCGTAAAGAACGCCCATCGTGCCGACGATGTTCTCTTTTGCAACAAGACCGGTAACGGAAGCAACGGTTGCCTGCCATTCACCCCAGCCGAGAGGTGCGAAGATCCAGCAGATACCTCTGCCTATGCAGCCGAGAATTGAGTTCTGAAGTTCGTCTTCGGGAAGCATTCCGAAGCCCTCTGCGCCCCAACCGAAGCGGGAGGTGAACCAAACAAAGATGGTCGAAAGAAGAATGATTGTTCCGGCTTTCTTGATGAAGGACCAGCCGCGCTCCCACATACTGCGGAGCAGGTTGCCTACTGTCGGAAGGTGGTATGCGGGAAGTTCCATTACGAACGGAGCGGGGTCGCCTGCGAACATCTTCGTCTTTTTAAGCATAATGCCCGAAACAACTATCGCCGCCATACCGATGAAATACGCGCTTGTTGCAACCCATGCCGAGCCGCCGAAAATCGCGCCCGCTATCATCGAAATAAACGGAACTTTTGCGCCGCAGGGGATAAATGTGGTCGTCATAATTGTCATACGGCGGTCACGTTCGTTTTCGATCGTTCTCGACGCCATAATGCCCGGAACGCCGCAGCCCGTGCCGATAAGCATGGGAATGAAGGATTTGCCGGAAAGCCCGAATTTGCGGAATATTCTGTCAAGAACGAACGCGATACGCGCCATATATCCGCAGGCTTCGAGGAAAGCAAGGAGCAGGAACAGGATGAGCATCTGCGGAACGAAACCGAGAACCGCGCCGACGCCGGCAACGATACCGTCGTTGATAAGTCCGCTCAGCCACTCGGGAGCGTTGGCTGCTTCAAGCCCGTTGCCCACAAGAACGGGGATACCCGTTACCCAAACACCGTAATCGGCAGGGTCGGGCTCCGCGAATTCGGCGTTGCTTTCGGTGAAGTATTTAACCGCGTCAAGATAGGACATCTGAATGGTTTCTTCATCGTCAACTTTATCTTTGGGAATTTCGGAATAATAAACCGTCATATCAGAAGTCGCGAGAGTTTCCTCATCTTCGACCTGCACGGTCGCCGTCGCATTGTCGGATTCGGGTTTGAACGCCTTGATCTCCGCAAGAACTTTTTCTGCGTCGAAATCTTCCGCTTCCGTATCAATGTCAAATCCGAAAGCCTTCAAAGCGTTCATTGCGTCGGTATATTCGCCCGCCGCGTCTTCATATTTGCTCGAACCGATACCGAAAAGGTGCCAGCCGTCGCCGAACACGCCGTCGTTTGCCCAGTCCGTGAGCATGGAACCGAACGGACCCATTGCAATCCAGTAAACAAGGAACATGATAAGTGCGAATATCGGAAGACCGAGCCAACGGTTTGTTACAACGCGGTCGATTTTATCCGATTTGGAGAACTTTCCCGCCTGCTTTTTCTTGTAGCAGTTCTTTATAAGGGAAGCGATGAAGACATAACGCTCGTTTGTGATGATGGACTCGGAGTCGTCATCAAGTTCTTTTTCCGCCGCTTTGATGTCTTCTTCAATGTGCTTTTTAATATCGTCGGAAAGGTTGAGCTGTGCAAGAACTTTGTCGTCGCGCTCAAAAATCTTGATTGCGTACCAACGCTGCTGTTCCTGCGGCATATTATGTACAGCCGCCTCTTCGATATGCGCCAGAGTATGTTCAACCACGCCCGTGAAAATGTTCATCGGAAGCGTCTTTGTGTTCTTTGCCGCATCAATAGCCGCATCAGCCGCCTGCATTATGCCGTCGCCTTTAAGTGCGGAGATCTCAACAATCTTAACTCCGAGTTCTCTCGAAAGTTCTTCGATGTTGATTTTGTCGCCGTTCTTTCTTACAACGTCCATCATGTTGATAGCCACAACAACGGGAATGCCGAGTTCGGTCAACTGGGTCGTAAGATAAAGGTTTCTTTCGAGGTTCGTACCGTCAACGATGTTCAAAATCGCGTCCGGACGTTCGCCGATAAGATAATTTCTTGCAACAACTTCCTCCAAGGTGTAGGGGGAAAGGGAATAAATACCGGGAAGGTCGGTTATCGTAACACCGTCATGTTTTTTAAGTTTACCTTCCTTTTTCTCAACCGTTACTCCCGGCCAGTTACCTACAAACTGGTTCGAGCCGGTCAGAGCGTTGAACAACGTTGTTTTACCGCTGTTCGGGTTACCCGCAAGGGCAATTCTCAAATCCATCTTTTAATTCCTCTCTTTCACGATTAGCCTTTGCTAACCGTTTGAACTGAAAAAAACGGAGTTTCAAACTCCTTTTGGTTTCGCTTACGCGATCTCGATCATTTCGGCATCCGCTTTACGGATAGAAAGTTCGTAGCCGCGAACAGTTACTTCGACGGGGTCGCCGAGGGGCGCAACTTTGCGAACGTGAACTTCTGTGCCTTTGGTCAAGCCCATATCCATGATTCTGCGCTTAACCGCGCCTTCACCGTGGAGTTTGACAACTTTGACGGTTTCTCCGACTTTTACCTCTTTCAGAGTTCTCATGTCCCTTTACCTCCGATTCTATTTTTATTTTTTTTGTTTTCAAATTTAGTTTAGCAAATTCAGATGAGAATTTTCTGCGCCATTTCTTTGCTTATCGCAACGCGCGCTTCTTTAACGTTCACAATAACGTTGCCCGCCATGGTCGTGATGACCGTGACCGTGCCGCCCGCCACAAAACCGAGGTTTTCAAGGTGTTTTTTAACCTCAGGCGAACCGCCTATACGTTTGATGATGTTTTCTACTCCTTCTTCCGCAAGTGTCAACGGCATTTGGATACCTCCCTGTTTGCTCTTCTTTCCCCGAAAGGGAACCATACTCACTCTTTTAATTAGCCGAGACTAACACCAATTTCCAAAATAATGATTAGCATTCGCTAACCATACAACTTAAAAATTGATTAGCCCTCGCTAACCATACCCATATATTAGCATAGGCTAACTGATTTGTCAACAGTTTTTTTTGACGTTTTGCAATTATGTCACAATTTCTGCGGAACGCGGTTTTAGATTTCGGAAAGCAGTCTGGTTTGTTCGAAAAGTCAATGCGGGAACCGCCGAAAAAGCCGTTGTTTTTATACTGCTTTTTGTTTTCGGCAGACCGTTGACGAGAGCCGCGGCGTTGCGCCGCGGCTCTTTTCCGTATGTTTATTATTTCTCGATTTCTATGGCATCTGTTCTGTAAATGAACTTGACCTGACCGCTCATGTCGTCGGAAAGACCGGAGAACGATCTGTAATCTTTCGAAACATCGACAGTCGCCTTAACTCTCGTCAGCAGGCTTCCGAGGTCGCCGTCAACCGCATCGACGAGTTTCTGCACGCCCTGTTCGTTGAACTGTTTAAGTCCGTCGGAGAGGGTGAGCGCGCCGTCTCTCAACTGCGTTACGCCGTCCGTCAAAGCGGGAGAACCGTTTTTGAGTTGGAATATGCCGTCATAGAGTTCGCACATACCTGCGTAAAGCGTCTTTGCTCCTCCGCTCAATGTATCTGCGCCGACGCTGAGTTTCAGCGAGCCGTCCTTTGCTTCGCCGACACCTGCGGTGTAGTCCGCAAGACCCGTGTAGAACTCATTGTAACTGTCAAGCTGTTCTTTCAATGCGCTGACGCTTGCCGCACCGGATTTCGCTTTTTCAAGCGCCTCGGTTATCTGCGCCTGCACTTCCGCGGAGTTCATCGCTTTTTCTATCTGATCTTCAACCGCTTTTTCGGTGGATGCGTTTATCTGCGCCTGTGCTTCGTCGGAAGCAAGATATTTTTCAACGTCTGCGGATATAGCCGCCTGAATTTCTTCGCTGTTCAGCTTTGCCTGAACGCCGCTTTCAAGCGCGTTTTGCTGTTCTTCCGTGATAAGTCCCGCATCGACCGCTTTGTTGTAGTCCGCAACGGACATCTTGAAATTCTGCTGTATTGCGGCTGCTTTTATGCTTGCGTAATAGCCCTGCGTGTCTTTTTCGGTCGCGCCTTTTTTGTATTCGGCAACAACTGCGGCTTTAATGGTGTCTTTTTGTTCGTTTACTTTCTCCGTAACTTTCGCAAGAGCCACGGCATTTGCCTGTGCCGAAACATTTTCGGGGTCGAGCTGTTTGATTATACCGTTAAGAACCTCGGCATAATTGTCAATGGTCAGCGTGGAAACATCAAGTCCCGCTTTTTTGAGTTCGGACTGTGCGGTCGAAAGCAGGGTCTCGAAAACTTTCTTTGCGCCGGCGTTCAATTCCGCGCTGTGAGAATCGAGCTCCGTCAGACCGCTTGCGAGGTCTTTCGCTCCGTTTGCAAGGTCAGCCGCACCGTTGCTCAGATCGTTTGCTCCCGCACGGAGCTGTTCCGCACCCGCCGCAAGTTTGTCAATGCCCGCAATAAGTTCGCCCGATTTGTCAAGCAGCGTGCAAAGACCGTCATAAAGTGCGGAGGAACCGTCCGTCAACTGTGTCATAGCGTCCGTAAGGCTTCCGAGCGCCGATGTCAGGTCGTCTGCGGAGTCAAGTCCGTCCGTGTCTATCTTGTTGAATATTTCGTTGGTCGCTATTGTGACCGTGTTCATCATTTCAAAATTCTTGACGTTTGCCGTGATTTCAACATAAGAGGGAATCTCAAAATCACTCTTTGAAATCGCGAGGTTTTCCTGCAAGCCGGGGAACGCTATGCCGAGCACCGCGGTGCGGTCTCCGTCGTTTATCATTTTGCCGTTGGAAACTTCAACGTCGGTGAAAACGTCGTTGTCAAGCAGTATGCCCGTCAGCATTGCAAAAGGAACGTATATTTTTTCGTTTTTGCCGTCAATCGTTACGGTCTGGTACTGATTGTTTTTGTAATCGAAACGTATCGTAACTTTTCCGCTCTTGCCCGCAAGTTCGTCAGCAGAAACGGTCTTGCCGTCCAATTTGTAGGAAACGGAGAGGTTTACGGGCAGTTCCTTGTCTATGCTGCCTTTGCAGTAAATGTCGTTGCCCTGTGCGTCCCAAACGCGCATTCCGTCGGGATTCATTGTATAGCTTTCGTCGCCCTTGACGTTTTCAACGTCTTTGAGTTCGCCGCTGTCGGTTATTGTCGAACTGCCGAGCGCATTTTTAATCCAGTCGCTGACGATAACCTTTTTAACGCTGCCGTCAGCGCCCGTCAGAACGTAAACGGTCTCGTCTTTTGAAACTTTCGCGTCGTCCTCTTTTTCAATCAGCGAGATTTTGTTTTTCGGCTCATCTTTCGCTTCGTCGCCCGAATTCATCGCATAGATCGCTCCCGCGCCTCCGAGCAGAAGCGCGCCGCTCAAAACGAGCGCAAGCGGTTTTTTGAATATATTTCTCATCGTTATTTTACCTCCGTTTTTGCTTTTTTGCCGATGTGAGTCATTCCGAGCGTCGTTTTGCATACGATTTTGTCGCATAGCATAAGCAACGCGGGAAGAATGAATATTACGCAGAGCATACTTACAACGGCGCCTCTTGCCATAAGCATACACATCGAACTGATAATGTCAATGTCGGAATAGACCGCAACGCCGAATGTTGCCGCAAACAGTCCCATGCCCGAAACGAGTATGGACGGGATAGAGGTCGCAAGCGCTGTTGTAACGCTCTTTCTCTTGTCGTTGCCGAGAAGTCTTTCGGACTTGTAACGCGTTGTCATAAGTATCGCATAGTCAACCGTTGCGCCGAGCTGGATAGTACTTATGCAGATAGGCGCGATGAACGGCAGCGACTGACCGAGATAGTGGGGAAGTCCGAGGTTTATGAATATTGCAAGTTCGATGACCGCTATAAGAATGAACGGCAGCGAAATGCTCTTTTCAACAAGGGCGATGATGACGAATATAGCCACGATGGAAACGGCGTTGACAACTTTGAAGTCTCTGTCCGTTGTTTCTATCATGTCTTTCATGCAGGGCGCTTCGCCTATCAGCATTCCTTTTTGATCGTACTTTTTAAGCACGGCGTTAAGTTCGTCTATCTGGGTGTTTACGTTGTCGGACGCAACTTTGTATTCGGAGTTGATAAGCAGAAGTTCCCACTTGTCGCTCTTCAAAATGCCCTTTATGCTGTCGGGAATGACTTCTTCGGGCACTCTCGAACCTATAACCGATTCAAGACCGAGAACATATTTGACTCCGTTAACCTCTTCCATTTCTTTCATCATATTTTTAACCGATTTCTGGTCAAGGTTTGCGTCAACAAGAACCATGTGCGTGGAAGCGATATTGAAGTCGTCGGAAAGTTTCGAGTTCGCTATAACGTATTCAATATCGTCAGGCAGGCATTGTCCCATATCGTAGTAAACTTCATTGTTGGTTTTGCTGTAACCGTAATAAGCAGGCGGAATGAGAACCGCGAATATAATAAGGAATACGGGGAATATTTTTGTTAACTTGCCCGCAAACTTTGTCATATCGGGAAGCAGAGACTTATGCTTTGTCTTTTGCAGGGGGTTATCAAGAACAAGTATCAGCGCTGGCAGAACCGTTACACATCCGATAACGCCGAAGATAACGCCCTTTGCCATAACTATGCCGAGGTCTCTGCCGAGGGTGAACGTCATAAAGCAGAGCGCCGCAAAGCCCGCAACCGTTGTTATAGAACTTCCGACAACCGATGTCAGCGTTTCTTTTATTGCAACCGCCATCGCTTCTTTGTGGTCGTCACAGCGTTCCCGTTGTTCGTTGTAACTGTGCCAGAGGAATATTGAATAGTCCATCGTGACTGCAAGCTGCAGAACCGCCGAAAGCGCTTTTGTTATGTAGGAGATCTCGCCGAAGAAGTAGTTCGTTCCGAGGTTCAGAAGAATCATCATGCCTATCGAGGCAAGGAATACAAACGGAACGAGCCAGCCGTCGAGAAATATAAGCATCGCAACCGTTGCGCACAGAACCGCAAGTCCGACGTAGATGGGCTCTTCCTGTTCGCAGAGGTCTTTCAAGTCCGTTACAAGCGCAGACATACCGGAAACAAAGCATTGTTTGCCCGCTATGGAACGTATTTCTCTTATAGCGTCCATTGTCACGTCTTCGGACGTCGCGCTGTCAAAGAATACGGCAACCATGGTTGCGTTGTCGGTGTTGAATTCATTGTATACTTTATCGGGAATCAATTCTTTCGGAATCGAAATGTCCGCCAAAGTCGAATACCATATAACAGAATCGACGTGATCGACTTCTTTTATCTTGTCACAAAGTGCCGCAACGTCTTTGTCTTTCATATCTTCAACGATGATGAAAGAGAACGCGCCTTTGCCGAAGTCTTCTTTCAGTTCGTTTTGTCCCACTACCGTATCCATATCGGAGGGAAGATAGTCGAGCATATCATAGTTTATTCTCGTTCCTATCATTCCGAGCACCGACGGCACCATAAGCAGAACGGCGATTATCAGAATTGGTATGCGGTATTTTACGACCGCTCTTGAAAAACGCATAGAATGTTAATCCTTTCTCTCTTCGTAATCAATTTCAATAACATCGGGTTTTTGATTTTTTACTATCTTTACCGCCGTGATGACCGTGCTGATGTTGAGAATGCCTTCAAACAAAAGTGTTATGCCGAGCATTATCATCAGAAAATCCGTTCCCTCACCGGGTCTGAACATCAATGCAAGTCCGCATATTCCCGTCAGAACGGCAAACGCTAAAATCAGCCACCATTTTGTAAGACCGAACCGCTTTGAATCTATCGCTATCTGAATCTTGAAAAGACTGTCGGACAAAATGTAAATGCCGAGCGTTACGCAGATAAACGTCATCAACGCGGTCGGGTTTGTGAGCATTATAACGCCGAGCGCTATCAGAAGAAATCCGAGCGGGAGATCATATTGGAAAGCCAATCTGTAAAGGTCTCTCGAAAAATAACCCGCAATGCGGACTGCTCCGAACAATATAAGAAGTATTCCGCAGATTATGCCGAGCGCTTTTGCCGAAAAACCCGGAACTGCGATAAGAACTATTCCGAGAACGCAAAGCGCTACCGATATAATAATGTAACCTATCTTGGCTGCTCTCATGGGTGCTACCGAACGTGGACTCATAAGAACGCCTCCTTTCCGTTTTTTGGGAGCGACCGCCCCCGTTTCTTTTTACGTTTGTATTATAGCACGGCGACGGGCGTTTGAAAACGGACAATTCTTCGCGAATGCCCAAAAATCAGACACTTGGATAAAACTGTCTGAAAATCAGACATTTCGCTTTGATTGCCCAAAAATCAGACAGTTTTTCGCCTTTGTCCGAAAATCAGACAGTTTTGAAAGTTTGTCCATTGCAAAAGCGCGGAATTTCTGGTATAATAAAAAGGAAGAAAAAACAAGGCGTTTTGCGCCGAAAGGAGTTGAGCCTTTGGAAAAAAAGAAAAAGGTGGACGGAACCGTCAGAAAAGAAACGATATACATCGCCGCGGCCGTCCTGATTTTGAGTATGCTCATGCAGGCTGTTTTCCTAATTATAAAGCGGTGGGATTACACGGTCCTGCTCGGAAATCTGCTCGGAGGCGGCGTTGCGGTGCTGAATTTCTTCCTTATGGGATTGACCGTTCAGAAAGCGACGTCGGAGGACGAGAAACGGGCAAAAACCGTTATGCACACTTCACAGGTCGCCAGAACGTTTGCAATGTTCGGCGTTGCCGTTCTCGGAGCGCTGCTTGACTGCTTCAATATTGCTGCGGTACTCATTCCGCTGTTCTTCCCGAGCATTTCCGTTCTGCTTCGTCCTCTCTTCTCTAAAAGAAAGGCGGCGGAAAAATGAATGAAGTCGCTTTGAAAAACACGGCGGCGGAAAAAAAGAAACGTGAACTCGGAGCTGCGGATATCGTGTTCATTGTTCTGTGCGTTCTTCCGATAATCGCGATGATAGTGCTTAAAGTGCTGTTCACACCGCAGACGGATGGCGTAAACATTGCGGGAGCTCTGATATATTTCACCGTGCCCATGCCGTTCGGCACAAAACTTCCGATAACGGAATCGCAGGTCAACTCATGGCTTGTTATTCTGTCGATATTCTGGCTGTGTAAATTTCTGACGCACGGTATGACCGTTCGCGGAAAAGGTGTCCGCCAGATATTCGCCGAACTTATTGTCGAGAAGACGGAAAAACTTGTCCATGCGGACATGGACCCCTATTTCAACGGTTTTGCGCCGTTTATCGCCGCGATAATGGCGCTGTCTGCGTTTTCGAGTTTGCTTTCGCTGTTCGGACTTTACGCTCCGACTTCGGATCTGAACGTCGTTGCGGGTTGGGCGGTTCTCGTCTTTTGTCTGATAACCTATTATAAATGCAAGTGCGGACCTCTGCAATATTTGAAGAGTTTTGCGCAGCCCGCGCCGCTTCTGACGCCGCTGAACATCATCAGCGAGTTTGCAACGCCCGTTTCGATGGCATTCCGTCATTACGGCAACGTGCTTTCGGGTTCCGTCATATCGGTGCTTGTCGCCGCAGGGCTTTCGGGACTTTCAAAACTAGTTCTCGGCTGGCTTCCGGGCGCTCTCGGAGAGATTCCGTTCTTGCAGATAGGTCTTCCCGCGATACTGTCGGTTTACTTTGACGTGTTCAGCGGACTTTTGCAGGCGTTCATCTTCGCCATGCTCACAATGCTCTATGTTTCCGGCGGATTCCCTGCGGAACTCTATTACAAACGAAAAGAAAAACACAAAAAACAATCTGTAAACAATTAACGGAGGAATTAAAAAATGTTGGAACTTGCCATTGGTATCATTCTCGGTTGCTGTGCGCTCGGTGCGGGCGTTGCAATGATTGCGGGTATCGGCCCCGGTATCGGCGAAGGTAATGCGGTTGCAAAAGCCTGCGAAGCCATAGGACGTCAGCCCGAATGCAAAGGCGACGTGACCAGCACCATGCTTATGGGCTGCGCCATTGCGGAAACCACGGGTCTTTATGCCCTTGTTATCGCAATTCTTCTTATATTTGTCGCGCCCGGCAGACTTGTTGAAATTCTTACAACGACGCTCGGTTAAAAGGGGATAATGTTATGCAAAGTCTTGATGTCATATCCGTCAATATCTGGCAGATACTGATTTCGCTGTGCAACCTCGTAATTCTGTTTCTTATCCTTAAAAAGTTTCTTTTCAAACCCGTTCAAAAGGTCACGCAGACCCGCCGCGCGGAACTCGACGATATTTATTCCGAGGCAAAGGCGGCGCAGACCCGTGCAGATATGAACGAAAAAGAATGGTCCGAAAAACTTGCCGCAGTCAAAGCGGAAAGCGACACGATAATCAAAAACGCGAACGAGCGTGCCGCCCGTCGCGGAGAGGAAATAGTTTCCGATGCGAGGGAAAAAGCCGACGGCATTGTGCGGGAAGCGCAGACGCAGGCGGATCTTGAACATAAGAAGGCGCAGGCGCAAATAAAGAAAGAAATAGCGGACGTTTCATCTGCGATTTCCGAAAAAGTTCTCGGCAGAGAGATAAGCGAAGCCGATCACCGTGACTTGATAGAACGCGCCATCGCCGAAATGGGTGAAAACAATGACTGAACTCGGAAAAGAATATGCGTCGGCGCTTTTTGAACTTGCCCGTGAAAATTCGTGCGAAAAAGAATTTTCCGACGCCCTCGGTCTTATCGAACGTCAGTTTGAGGCTCAGCCGCAGTATGCGGAACTGCTTTCGTCTCCCGATATTTCGATAGGCGAGAGAAGAAAACTGCTTGAAGCCGCTTTCTGCGGAAAAGTTCCCGAATATGTGATGTCTTTTACTGAACTGCTCTGCGAAAACGGACGCATAAAACTGTTCGGAGAGTGCGTTTCCGAATACGAAAAAATGTATCGTGCCGTCAGCCTTGTTTCAACGGCAAAGGTCACAAGCGCCGTTGAACTTACGGCGGAAGAAAAACAAAAACTTACCGAAAAACTCGAAAAACTCTGCGGTCACGGTGTTGTTGCGGAGTATGAAACGGATAAAAACGTCATCGGAGGTCTTGTTGTCCGCATGGACGATATTCTGATAGACGGCAGCGTCGAAACAAAACTCAAACAGATAAAGGAAGTGATTGAAAAATGAGTTCGAACACCGAAGAAATAAGCAGCATAATAAAAGAACAAATAAAAGCATATCGCTCCCGAACCGAGATGACCGAAACAGGAACCGTTATCCGCGTCGGAGACGGCATTGCCCGCGTTTACGGCATACGAAACTGCATGGCAAACGAACTGCTCGAATTTGAGGACGGAAGCGTCGGTATGGCGCAGAACCTCGAAGACGAGACCGTGTCCGTTGCCGTGCTTGCAAACGAAAACGATATTCGCGAAGGCTCGCAGGTCAAAAGAACAGGCAGAGTTCTTTCCGTTCCCGTCGGCGAAGGAATGCTCGGCAGAGTTGTAAACGCGCTCGGCGAACCCATTGACGGAAAAGGTCCCATACAAACATCGGAAACACGTCCAATTGAGGCGGAAGCGCCCGGAATAATCGAAAGAAAAAGCGTTTCCGTGCCCCTGCAAACAGGTATCAAGGCGATCGACTGCATGATCCCGATAGGCAGAGGTCAGCGTGAACTTATCATAGGCGACCGTCAGACCGGAAAAACGGAGATAGCGATAGATACCATTATAAATCAGAAAAACAGCGACGTGCTCTGCATTTACGTCGCAATAGGGCAGAAGAGCACTTCCGTTGTTCAACTTGTAAACGAACTGACCCGTGCGGGGGCGATGGAGTATACCATCGTTGTTTCCGCCTCCGCTTCCGAGAGCGCGCCGCTTCAATACATTGCACCTTATGCGGGCTGTGCCATGGCTGAATATTTCAGACAGCAGGGTAAAGATGTTCTTGTTGTTTATGACGACCTGTCAAAACACGCCGTTGCATACCGTGCGCTTTCTTTGCTTATCAGACGTCCTCCGGGACGTGAAGCATACCCCGGCGATGTGTTCTATCTGCATTCCCGTCTTCTTGAAAGAGCGGCTTGCGTCGCTCCCGAATACGGCGGCGGTTCGATAACCGCACTTCCCATAATCGAAACGCAGGCGGGCGATGTTTCCGCATATATACCCACAAACGTTATTTCCATAACGGACGGTCAGATCTTCCTGGAAACGGAACTCTTCCATTCGGGAATAATGCCCGCCATAAACCCCGGTATCTCAGTCAGCCGTGTCGGCGGTTCGGCACAGTTGAAAGCCGTCAAAAAGGTTTCGGGTGCGCTGAAACTTCTGTATTCGCAGTATCGCGAACTTCGTTCTTTCGCCCAATTCGGCAGCGACCTTGACGCAGATACAAAATCCCGCCTTGCACTCGGCGAACGCATTGTTGAGGTTCTGAAACAAAAACGCAATTCTCCCGTTTCCCCGGGCTGTCAGGTCTGCATAGTATATGCCGTGACGAACGGGTACCTGAATAATGTTCCAGTTGAAAAAGTCGGCGAATACGAACAGCGGCTTTACGAAAAAATGCGTTCCGAACATTCCGAATTGCTTGCGCGTTTCGAGGCGGGGTATTTTGATGAATCCGACGTTGAGGAACTGAAAAAGGCACTTTCGGAAATGGAGTGATGTTATGGCTACCGATATGAGAAGCCTGCGCACGCGAATCAAGAGTATCGACTCGACCATGCACCTGACAAAGGCGATGGGGCTTGTCGCTTCCTCAAAGTTGCGCCGTGCGACCGAAAACGCTCAAAAAAGTGAAGAATACGCCTCGGCTCTTGCCGCTGTGACAGAGGAACTTCTTTCGTGCCCCGAATGTTCGAAAAGCCCGTATCTGCGAGTTTCGGAAACGGACAGAACGAGACTTATCGTAATAGCGGGCGACAGGGGACTTGCGGGCGGATACAACGCAAATATTTTCCGTCTTGTCCGCAATTATCCCGACGCTGAAATAATTCCTGTCGGAAAACGCGCCTGCGACCGATACGAGAAAGACAAACTCTTTGCCGAAACGTTTACGGCGGCGGACGCACACGCGCTTGCAAAAAAACTGTGTGCGGATTTTGTAAACGGCGATTACGATATTTTGGGCATTGTCGGAACACATTATGTTTCGGTTCTCAAACAGGAATCGTACGTCAAATTTGTATTCCCGCTTACCAAGAGCAAAAACAAAAAAAATCCGTCCGCGATATTTGAGCCTGACGAAAGTACGATACTTGAAACGGCTATCCCCGAATATGTTGCGGGACTTATAACCTCGGCAGTTCGAGAGGGCTTTCTTTGCGAACTTGCCTCCCGCCGTATGGCGATGGACAATGCGGACAAGAACGCCGAAGCGATGATAGAAGACCTGCGCTTGAAGTATAATCGCGCAAGACAGGGCGCTATCACACAGGAAATAACCGAGATAGTCGCGGGCAGCGACGCTTGAAAGGAGAGATAAAAGTGGCACAGACACATACGGGAAAGGTTTGCCGGGTCATGGGACCTGTCGTTGACGTCCGCTTTGACGACGGAAAACTTCCCGCAATATATAATGCGCTGACCGTTCCGATAGGCGAAAGAACGCTGACAGTCGAAGTGGCGCAGCACATCGGCGACAATACCGCAAGATGTATCGCCATGTCCGCAACGGACGGTTTGCAGCGAGATGCCGTTGTTACCGATACGGGAAGTCCGATAAGCGTTCCCGTCGGCAGAGAAACGCTCGGCAGAATATTCAACGTCCTCGGCGACGTTGTGGATAACGGTGAAGAACCGAAAAATGCGGAAAGACGCAGTATACACCGTCCCGCACCCGAATATGATGAACTTTCGACTTCTACGGAAATACTTGAAACGGGTATAAAGGTCATCGACCTTATCTGCCCGTTCGCAAAAGGCGGTAAGATAGGTCTTTTCGGCGGCGCGGGCGTCGGAAAAACCGTTCTTATAATGGAACTTATAAACAATGTTGCAAAAGAACACGGCGGTCTTTCCGTTTTCACGGGCGTGGGAGAGCGTACCCGCGAGGGCAACGACCTTTACAACGAAATGAAAGAGTCGGGCGTTCTTTCAAAGACGGCGCTTGTTTACGGGCAGATGAACGAGCCGCCGGGAGCGAGAATGAGAGTTGCGCTTTCGGGACTTACCATGGCTGAATCGTTCAGAGACGACGAGGGACAGGACGTTCTTCTTTTCATAGACAACATATTCCGTTTCACGCAAGCGGGCAGCGAGGTTTCCGCATTGCTCGGACGTATGCCGTCCGCAGTCGGATATCAACCCACGCTTGCAACGGAAATGGGTGCATTGCAGGAGCGTATAACCTCCACAAAACGCGGTTCCATAACATCTGTTCAGGCGGTATATGTTCCTGCAGACGACTTAACGGACCCTGCCCCCGCAACAACATTCGCACACCTTGACGCAACGACGGTTCTTTCAAGAAATATTGCATCGCAGGGTATCTATCCCGCGGTTGACCCGCTTGAATCGACAAGCCGTATTTTGTCTGCCGATATAGTCGGCAAGGAGCATTACGAAGTCGCCCGTGAAGTTCAGCGCGTGCTTCAACGTTATAACGAACTTATGGACATCATTGCCATTATGGGCATGGACGAACTTTCCGACGAGGATAAACTGCTTGTCAGCCGTGCGAGAAAGATTCAGAGATTTCTTTCCCAGCCTCTTCATGTTTCGGCAAAATTCAACGGTTTCCCCGGAATTTACGTTCCCCTCAGCGAAACCATTCGCGGATTCAAAGAAATTCTCGAAGGCAAACACGATGACCTGCCCGAATCCGCATTCCTGTTCGTCGGAACGATAGACGAAGCGGTCGAGAAAGCCAAGAGGGCGGAGAAATGAAGCCGTTTCGACTGAAAATATCGTCGCCCGACGGAGATATTTTTGACGGCGATATTCAAATGCTTATTCTCCGCGGCGCAGAGGGTGATCTTGCCGTAATGGCTGGACACGCGCCTTTTATAACTTCCGTAAAAGCGGGGGAGTGCCGCATCACACTTGCAGACGGCAGCGAAAAGAAAGCGACGACAGACGGCGGTCTGCTGTCCGTTCAGAACGGCTGCGCAACGCTTCTTTCGTCAAGTTTTGCGTGGTAACATCTCCGTAAAATGTAAAAAGTGCCCCAAGCAGGGGCACTTTCCGTAGTTATATATTTCAGTCTTTTGTATGTTTGCTTCGTTCGATAACTTCGGACGACAGTCCTCGACAGATTTCCGTTATGTGATGGAGTTCGTCCACGGCTTCGTCTTTCATTCCGTTTGATATCCAGTCGAACAGAAGCCCGTAAAGTTCGCATTTGAAAAACCGAATGGCTATCTTGCGGTCGGTCTCTCCGACCGTTCCCTTTTCAAATGCCGTGTCGAGATACGTTGTTACAAGATATTCGCACAACTGCATACAGTATTGTTCAAAGATATTGCGGTTGACCGAATTGTATATGTGCGACATCGCTTTTTTATTCTTTATCAACTGCTTAAAAACAATGTCAACACATTCGTCAAGCGAATTTATCGTGGGATATTTTTCAATCAAAAGGTCAATACTTTCCTTGATTATCTCTTCGATAAGCGTCGGCAGGTCCTGATAATAGTAATAGAACGTGTTTCTGTTTATGCCGCAGGCTTCAACCACGGTGCGGACGCTGATTTTGCTTAACGGCTGCTCGTTCAGCAGTTCCAAAAATGAAGTCTTTATCGCCTTTTTTGTCAGATTCTGCATTTCTTTCTCCTCGGTGTCACTTTTTGCGGATATTTGACAAGTATAATTATATCACAGAAAAATAAAAAAAGCAAGCCCCGAACGGGTATGATTCGCTCCGTTCGGACAGAATGAGGTGTGTTATGTGTACCGCAATAAATTTTAAGACGGAAGACCATTATTTCGGCAGAAATCTCGATTATGAACACGGCTACGGCGAAAGCATTGCCGTAGTTCCGCGAAATTTTCCGATAGGGAATTTATCACGGCATTATGCTCTTATAGGCACGGCACACGTTCTGAACGGGTATCCGCTTTTTTACGATGCCGCAAACGAAAAGGGACTTTGCGCGGCGGGATTGAATTTTGTCGGAAACGCATTTTACGGCAAACCTACGGACGGAAAAAACAACGTCGCTCAATATGAATTTATTCCGATGCTGCTCGGAAAATGCGCCGATGTCGCCGAAGCAAGGGCTTTTCTTGAAAACGTGAATATAACCGATACTCCGTTTTGCGAGGGGCTGCCGTCCGCGCAACTTCATTGGCTCGTTGCGGATAAAAACGAGTGCATAGTTGTCGAGTCTGTGCGGGACGGGCTGCACGTTTATGACAATCATTGCAGCGTGCTGACAAACAACCCGCCGTTTCCCACGCAGTTGTTTTCGCTCAACAATTATATGAATCTTTCTCCGAAATCGCCGAATAACAACTTTGCGCCCGAACTTGATTTGAAAGCATACAGCAGGGGAATGGGTGCGCAGGGACTTCCCGGAGACCTTTCGTCGCAGTCCCGCTTTGTCCGCGCCGCGTTTGTTCTTGCAAATTCAAAGTCTGGTAAGGGCGAGGAAGAAAGCGTTCGGCAGTTCTTTCACATTCTCGGTTCGGTGGAACAACAGCGCGGCTGCTGCGAAGTTGCGGACGGCGAATACGAAATAACCATATATTCCTGTTGCTTCAATGCCGACAAGGGTATTTATTATTACACGACTTACGAAAACGGCGCGATAACCGCAGTTGATATGCACGCCGAAGACCTTGACGGAAAAACAGTCATCTCTTATCCGATGAGAAACGAAACACTTATAACGTTTGAAAACAAGTAAACTCGAAACTTTGTGCATTTTGTTCGTATATTCAGAAAAATACCCCGCCGCGAAAGCGGCGGGGTAAATGTATGTTTTGCCTTTATCAGTCTACATCAACGGTTCCGTCTTTATGAATGGTTATTTTCATACCGTCCTTGACATAGTTCAGAAACTCTTCGCCGAGGCTGTCGATAACGGGCAGCGGTGTGCCTTCAAGCCACACGTCCGACAGAATTGCGCCTGCCGCTGCAAGCGAGTCTATCGGCTCTGAGAAAAGCATACAGGCGGGCTGGCGTCCCATGGCGCATGCGCAGTAAAGCACGAGACCTCCCGTAGTCGAACCTATCGTCATCGGCAGACAGAGCGCTTTGCCGAGCATCTTTTTGCCGTAAAGATCGGGGTTGTTCTGGTCGCCGCAGGTCGCGGTCTTGTCTCCGAATTGGAGCGCTTTTTGAAACGATGCAAGAGTGTTGAGACCGCCGTGCGAAACAAGTGCTTCCGCTGTCAGTTCGCCTTCCGCGACAACTCTTCCCTTAAAAGTTTTCATTATCGGTTGCCTCCTTTCGTGATTTCCGCAAGTATCTCATCGTCCGTATAGTATCTTGCGCTCGTATAAGTTCTTAGTTTATTGCTCGATGTTATAACGGGCATTTTTGCGCTGAGAGGGTTGTTCATATACATCAGCGGGCAGATATAGCTTGTAATAACGCCCGTCTTTCTGAGCCTTTCGGCATACGGAGTTTTCTCAAACTTTTTAAGCACGGCGGGCGCGGCGGTGAAAACCGTCGGGATAATCACTTTCGAGTTTCCGGCTTCTTTGAGCGCCGCTTCCACTTTGTCCGTCCATGTCATAAGCTGGTTCAGGCTCATGTGTGGGCAGCCCATAAAGCAGAGCTTCGGTTTTGCTTCTTTGTTTTTCCAGATTATCGGATAACTGTCATAAACTCTTTGAAGCTCCGCGTCGTCGATAACATAAACTTTTGCGTCCTCTTTTATGAGTTTTTCGCCGAGTTCGACCGCTTCCGGTGTGATGTTTTCGATATGGTAAAGTCCGACAGCCCCGTTAGATGCCGTTGCCGCGCCGAAGTCTTTAAGGTATGTCTTTGCGTCCTCGTCAAGCGTGCCGAGCCATTTGTCAAGACCTCTGACAAACGGAACTTCTTCCATAACTTTCATTCCGATTGCCGAGCCGAGCAGCTGCGCTTCGGGCTTTTTCGTCGTTTTTATCTCAACTATCCAGCTTGCTTTTCTGCCCTCGTCTTTAAGAAACCCGAAAGAGGGAACATAGCCGACAACAGAGCCCATAAGGTCGATTATGCCTGAGTTTCTGTTGCAGCGCGCGCCGAGCACGGAGTTTGCGTAAACGACAGCCGAGGATTCCGACCACGAAAGAACCTCGCCCTTTTTCGGAGTGTTTCCGACCTCGTCCATATAGCAGGTGCAGGTAAAAGCGTCGGGAGCCATAAGACCGAGTTTTTGAAGTTGTCCCTCATAAAAATCCTGTTTTGTATACATAAACTTGTTGAATACGAAGTTTTGCAGGAAGTTTGACGGAACGTTTTTGTCAAGCGGTCTGGGGTCTGCGGAAAATTTCTGCTGCGAAACCGCTCCCGCTTCTATAAGTTTATCCATAAGCGCATAAACGGGCGCAAGCGCTTTCAGACCGAACGAGGTAACAAGGTGATTGTATTTGCTTGTAACGGGCACCATTTCGTCCGCGCCGAACAGCTCGCCGTAACGGACAAGCGTTTCCATGACCTTTGCCATGGTTTCGCCTTTACTTCCGTCAAGTATGGCTTGCTGTTCCTCGGACAGTTTCATTTTATATTCCATAAATATCCTATCCGCCTTTCTTATATCTTCATCGCAGTTTCGTATGCTTTCCATATAACCGTGCGCAGGTTGCCCACCTTGTCGCAGTCGCCCACGAGATATTTTCCGCATCCTTTTTCCGCGACGGGAGCGGGTATGTATCCCGCGCAGCTTATAACGGAATCACATTTTATCTCAATGTCTTTTCCGTCCCTGTCCGCGCATACGATAGTGCCGTCCTTGACTTCTTTGAGCGTTGTTTCAAGGTAAACGGGAACTTTGTGCAGCTCAAACCATTCACGCAGATACGACGAGTTCGCAAGACATACGCCCTTTTGCGAAATAAGGTCTTCTTTCATTTCCACTATAACGGGGTTTTTGCCTTGAAGCGCAAGCTCGTAAGCGATTTCCGAACCGGTAAGACCGCCGCCGATTACCGCGACCGTCTGTCCTACTTCTTTGCTGCCTCTCAGGTATTCGCAAGCCTCGACCATTTTTTCGTAACCCGGAACTCTCTTCAACAGTCTCGGAATTGCCCCCGTCGCAATTATAACAGGCTCTTTTCCGAAAGCAGAAACATCTTTTATCTCATCGTTCAGGCGAACCGCAATGCCGAGTTTGTCCATCTTTCTGATGTACCACGCAAGCAGATCGCGGAGCTTGCCCTTATAGGATTCCGCACTTGCCGCGATAAACGCGCCGCCGAGTTCGCCGCTCTTTTCATGAATTATCGGGTTATGTCCGCGCAGTTTCAGCACTCTTGCCGCTTCCATGCCGCCGATACCGCCGCCGATAATATGAACGGTTTTGGGCGAAGTTGTTTTCTTTATGTAATGCTTGTTCCATTGCATCGTTTCCGCGTTGACGGCGCAGCGCGCAAGGTGCAGACTGTCAGAAAGGTCCTGATCGTTCGGCACGCCCTTGTAATGGCACATATTGAAGCAGCCGTTATGACAGAGTATGCAGGGACGTATATCGTCCTGCTCGTCGTTCATAAGTTTTGTTATCCAGCGCTGATCCGCCAAGAACTGACGTGCAAAGCCCGCGCCGTCAAGTTCTCCATTTGCAACGGCATCAGCCGCCGTTTCGGGGTCAAGTCTGCCCGCGCAGATAACGGGGATATCTACAAATTTTTTGATATGTTCTACGTCTTGCAGGTTGCAGTTTTCGGGCATATATATCGGCGGGTGCGCCCAATACCATGCGTCGTAAGTGCCGTTGTCGCAATTCAGGCAGTCATAACCTGCGTCCTGCAAATATTTTGCCGCTTTTTCGGATTCCGCCATATCTCTGCCGACTTCGGTATATTCTTCTCCCGGCAGCGCGCCTTGGCGGAATCCCTTTGTTTTTGAAATAACGCTGTAACGCAGGGAAACGGGGAAGTCCTTTCCGCACGCCGCTTTTATTGCGTCAACGATTTCGACCGCAAAGCGGTATCTGTTTTCAAACGAACCGCCGTAGGAGTCCGTTCTCTTGTTGACGTAACCGAGCGTGAACTGGTCAAGCAGGTACCCCTCGTGAACGGCGTGAACTTCAACGCCGTCAACGCCCGCTTCTTTGAGCAGTCTTGCGCTTTCCGCAAACGCTTCCACAAACTCGTGTATCTCTTCCACGGTCATCGCTCTCGACGGCACTTTGTCCGACCAACGGTTCGGGGACGGGCTTGCCGTCGCGGTTATTTTGTCGAGGTTCATAAACGGCTTGCTGACAACTCTCAAAAACTTGTTTGTATAAAGTTTTTCCATCATTTCGCTTATTGTGAACGAACGTCCGAATCCCGCCGTCAACTGCACGAAAAGTTTTGCGCCCGTCTTATGAAATTCGGGCATCCACTTTTTCAGATCCTCAAACATTTTCTTGTTCTTGTGCAGCCATTGCCCGAACATCGGGTTGTAAACGGGCTGACATCCCGGCATAACAAGTCCCGCATTGTTTTTTGCAACTTCCATAATGAAGCGCGCGCCGTCTTTGTCGAAATGGTTCTTCTCCATCCAGCCGAAGAGGTCTGTTCCGCCCATGCTTGTCAGCACAAAGCGGTTTTTTATCTCACAGTTACCTATCTTCCACGGCGTGAATAATGGGTCGAGTCTTTTGTCCATATCTTTTCCTCCGTTATCCAGCTTTCCGCAGATATTTCCGCGGAAAACTTCTTTCAGCCGTAACCTACGCCTTTCGGCACGAGTTACGCTTTTATTTATAATTATAACATAAAAAATTCTGAATTACAAGGTTTGAAGAGCGTTATATCCAAAAAATATATATAAATTTATATATGTTTTTTTATGCAAAAAGAAAGTCCCCGAAAAATCGGGGACAACGTGTCCGTTTTAAATTCACAGCGCAAAATCAAGGTTTTCCGCTTCTTTTTCCAACTCTTTTGCTTCTTTGACAAAGCCCTCTTCACGGCTTTCGGGCAAAAGGTTCGTCATGCTTTTAAGGCTGATGCCGAGAGTAGACATATTGTGAAGCATTGCGGAAGTCGTGGGCTGAATAAATCCCGCAACACCGAGAACTATAAGCATAAAGTTGAATCCGACAATGAAGCGGTAGTTTCTGTCTATCCGCTTTGTCAGCGCTGACGCAAGTTCACGGAGTTTGACAATTTCGAAAAGGTCTTCAGAGGATATTGTTATATCCGCTATCTCCTTTGCTATTGCCGCGCCCGTGTTTATCGCTATGCCGACATCGGCTTCCGAAAGTGCAGGGGTGTCGTTTACTCCGTCGCCTATCATGATAACGGTTCGTCCCGCCGTCTTTTCTTCTCTGATGAACTTTGCCTTGTCTTCGGGCAGAACCTCCGCATGATATTCGTCAACGCCGACTTCTCTTGCCACCGCCGCCGCGGTCTTTTCATTGTCTCCCGTCATCATAACAACGTTTTTGACGCCGAGAGCATGAAGCGCTTTTATAGCGTCTTTCGCTTCTTTGCGGAGCGGGTCGGAAATACATATAACCGCTGTCAGAACGCCCGAAACGGCAAGATAAAGGTGCGAGTATTCGTCCGAAATGTCCGCAAATTTTTGTTCGTCGCCGTCGGGTATACGGCAGTTTTCGTCTTCAAAAACAAAATGGTAACTTCCGATAACGACCTTTCTGTTTTCGACGGTGCTCGATATTCCGTGCGCAACGACGTATTCCACTTTTGAGTGATACTCTTCGTGGTTAAGACCTCTTGCTTTTGCTTCTTCCACAACGGCATTTGCAAGCGAGTGCGGATAGTGTTCTTCAAGGCATGCCGCAAGACGCAGCATATCGTTTTCCGCACGGTTGCCGAACGTCACTATTTTTGCCACTTTCGGTTGTGCATAGGTCAGAGTTCCCGTCTTGTCAAAAACTATCGTGTCCGCTTTTGCAGCCGCTTCAAGGAATTTTCCGCCTTTGACGGAAATGTTGTATTGGTTGCATTCGCGCATCGCGGAAAGCACGGCAATGGGCATGGAAAGTTTCAGCGCGCAGGAGAAATCGACCATGAGCACCGCAAGAGTTTTTGTGACGTTGCGGGTCAGCAGATATGTCAGAACAGTTCCTCCGAGTGTGTAGGGAACAAGTCTGTCCGCAAGTCTCGACGCTTTGTCTTCCGCGGTCGATTTGAGTTTTTCGGATTCCTCTATCATCTTTACGATACGGTCATACCGTCCGCCGCCCGAGACTTTTTCGACTTCTATAACGCATTCGCCCTCTTCAACGACCGTTCCCGCATAAGCGTAGCTGCCGCAGACTTTGCGCACGGGGAGAGCCTCTCCCGTCATTGAAGCCTGATTTACAGCCGCTTCGCCCTCGACAACTTTTCCGTCAAGCGGAATCATGTTGCCCGTGCGGACGATTATTCTGTCGCCCTCTTTCACGTCGCTTACGGAAACGAGCGTTTCTTCTCCGTTTTTGAGCCATACTTTGTCAACATTCAGAGACATCGCTCCCGCAAGGTCGGAAACGGATTTTTTATGCGTCCAATCTTCAAGAAGTTCGCCGAGTCCGAGCATGAACATAACCGAACTTGCCGTTGAAAAGTCGCCTCTGACAAGCGAGACAGTGACCGCCGTTGCGTCAAGCACCGAAACGGAAAGTTTGCCGTTCAAAAGCGATTTCAGTCCCTCCGATATGTAGCGGACGGAACGGATTATCGCCATTCCCGCTCTTATCGGCGCGGGTAAAAACGATTTCGATGCAAAGCGCAGCAGCACTTTCATTACAAGTTCGTCTTCAAATTCTCTGTTCAGAACCCTTGAAGTGTGGTCGGGAACCAACCCCTCATTTTCTGCGGATTCAAACGAAAACGCGGCAAGCGCTTCGATTATTCTTTTGTTGCTTCCGCAGAAAAAGATAACCGTATCTGCGGTTCTGTCATAAACTTTTACGTCCGTTATTCCGTCGATGTTCCGAATGTAATATTCGAGTACGTCGGCTTGTCTTAACGTCATGCCGTTCACACACAGATGAACGCGGATACGTCCCGCCGAAGTGTGTAATATCTTACATTTCATATTTGTGCCTCAAAAATGAAAGAGCCGCTTTCGGACGGCTCTTTCGATGTTTTTTACTGTTCGGATACCGGTTCTTCGCAAGAGCAGTCTTCTATCACGGTTTCTTTTTCCGCTGCGCGCTTTTCGTTGAGCGCTTTTGCGTCTGCGAGAATGTCTCCCGCATTTTCCTTGATAACGGTTGCTCTCTTCATAACATCGTCTTTTGCACGAAGAGCCGCCGCAGTTGCGTGAGTGTAAGCCTTTTTGGCTTCTTTGCTGCCGAGGATCTTTATGCCCGCCGTGCCGAAAAGAAAGCCGCCTGCGAACAGTCCGATCTTACCCCAATTGCATTTCATGGCAAATACCTCCAAAAATAGTTGTTTTATATTTAATAGAATAATATCACAAAATCCGACATTTTTCTACCCCGAAAAGACAGTTGCGAAATCATTGCAAATACTTCAAACTCCCGAAAAAAAACTGACGTGATTACATGTTTTTCGCTTGTAGTACCCGCAATACTTTTACGTTTTTTCGGAAAACAAAGGCTTTGTATCTAAAAAATCTCGAAAATTTTTCAGTTGAGGCTCCAATCGGACATTTTTACTTAAAAACGAATTGAACGAGCAGCCTATAGCATACTGTTCCTCCCGCTATGGAAAGCAACATTTGCCTTTTCCACAGATGAAGAGCGACAACGGCGGCTATTGCAATGAGTTCGGGTAACCCGTGGCTTTCCGAGAATATGCTCACATCTTTGAGACAGTAAACGACAAGCAAACCGAAAATCGCTGACGGAAGTACCGTTCCGAGATATGAAATATATTTCGGAGTCGGCTTTCCCGCGGGAAAAACAACGAATGGAATATATCCGTATTTGTTTTCATTGCCGCTTTTTTGTTAAATCTTACAGGGCTGTAAAAAACTTACTTTTACAGCCCCGCAAAAAATTTTTTCCTTGTTAAACTTTTTAATAGTAGATTGAACCCTCATAGACGAGTTTTGTGTCGCCCGTAAGGATTATTCCGTTTTCACCGTAGTTTACGGTGAGGTCACCGCCGCGAACCTTGACGGTTATGTCTTCGCCTTTCTTGCAGTATCCGTTTTCGACCGCCGCAACAACAGCCGCACAAGCGCCCGTGCCGCAGGCGAGGGTCTCGCCGCTTCCGCGCTCCCAAACGCGGATTTTGAGCATCGTCGGGTTGACAACTCTTACAAATTCCGTGTTGACACGCTCGGGGAATATCGGTGCGTTTTCAAACTGCGGACCTACCGTTGCAAGATCTACCGCGTCAACGGAATCGCAGAACACTACGCAATGCGGGTTTCCGACGGAAACGCACGTTACGTTGTATTCGTTGCCCGCAACGGTTATCGGCGAATTTATGAGCTTGTCTTTGTCCGTTATCACGGGCACGGCAGCCGCCGTCAGATCCGCTTTCCCGATGTTTACATCAGCCAGCGTCACTTTGCCGTTTCGAGTGTAGAGTGTCAGGTTCTTTATACCGCTTGAAGTTTCTATCGTAATATCTGTTTTCGGCACTATGCCGTGGTCGTAGAGGTATTTGCCGACGGAACGTATGCAGTTGCCTCCCATCGACCCCTCCGAGCCGTCACGGTTGAATACTCGCATTTTTGCATCCGCGACTTCCGATTTCTCTATCAGCGCAAGTCCGTCCGCACCAATGCCGAAATGGCGGTCGCATATACCTATGCTGATAGACTCGGGGCAGTCGATGTTGCCGTCTCTGCCGTCGATGATGATATAGTCGTCGCCTGTCGCCTGCATCTTGAAGAAATCTATCTTTTGCTTTTCTTCACGCAGTTTGTTGATGTCAACAAGTTCCGTGTTGCTTTCGTTGAACCCGCCCGCGATGATGTCCGCCGCCGCGTGCGCCGTGTCAAGAGAAGTGAAGCAGGGTACGGAAAGCTGCAGACAGCGTCTGTTCAACGCAATATATTCATCCAGTGTGCCGTCAAGCAAAGCGCCCGTGTAAAGAACGTAACTTATTTTGCCGTCATCAAGAAGCGGAACAAAGTCTTTGAATGTGACTTCCGTTACGTCAATGCCGAGAGAACGTACAGCCTCTGCCGTTTCGGGTGTCGCATAAATCGAGAATTTAAGGTCGTCGAGTTTTTTCGCAAGAGAAACAACTTCGAGCAAGTCGTGCGTGTCAACGCTCAAAAGCACTCCGACGCTTCCGTCCTTGTGAGGATATTTGAAGTTTCTGCCCGAGGCGGTCATTCCCTTGAAAAGAGCCTCGTTAAGCGTTCTGCCTATGCCGAGAACTTCGCCCGTGGACTTCATCTCAGGTCCGAGTGACGCATTCGCATCTATAAGTTTTTCAAAAGAGAAAACAGGAAATTTGACCGCATAATACGGCGGGGTTCTGTAAAGTCCCGTGCCGTAACCCGCGTCGCGGAGTTTGCCGCCGAGCATTACGCTTGAAGCCACATCGACCATGGGAACGCCCGTGACCTTGCTTATGTAGGGAACGGTTCTCGACGCTCTCGGGTTGACCTCGATTACATAAAGTTCGCCGTGCCAGATAAGGTACTGAATATTTACAAGTCCTTTTGTGCCGAGCGCCAGCGCAAGTTTTTCGGAGCAATCGACAATTGTCTGCGTCATCTTGTCGTTAATGCTGTAAGGCGGGTATACCGCAATGGAGTCGCCGCTGTGAACCCCGGCGCGTTCGATATGTTCCATTATTCCGGGAATGAGCACGTCTTCTCCGTCCGAGATAACATCGACTTCGAGTTCTACGCCCATCATATATTTATCGACGAGAACCGGGTTGTCTATCTTTTGCGCGAGTATTCTGCGCATATAAAGGCGGACTTCCTTTTCATCGTGGACTATTCTCATATTCTGCCCGCCGATAACGTATGAGGGACGGAGCAGTACCGGATAGCCTATTCTTTCAGCCGCGGCAACGGCTTCTTCTTCCGTCGAAACACCGCAGCCCACGGGTCTGTGTATGTTGAATTTTTCAAGCAGCGCGTCAAAGCGTTCTCTGTCTTCCGCAACGTCTATACCCTCTGCGGAAGTGCCGAGAATGGGTATTCCCGCTTTATCCAGCGCGCCTGTCAGTTTTATGGCGGTCTGACCGCCGAATGCAACAACAACGCCGACGGGCTTTTCAATGCGTATGATGTTCATCACGTCTTCTTCGCAGAGCGGCTCAAAATAAAGCCTGTCCGCCGTGTCATAGTCGGTCGAAACCGTTTCGGGGTTGTTGTTTATGATAACAACGTCATATCCCATTTGTTTCAACGACCAAACGCAATGGACGGATGAATAGTCAAACTCGATGCCCTGACCTATGCGTATCGGTCCAGAGCCGAGAACTATGACAACGGGCTTTCCGCTTCTGCCGAATTTGACAGCTTCGCACGAGCCGTCCGCAACGGAATAGAAATACGGCGTTTCCGCATCAAATTCCGCGGCGCAGGTGTCCACCATTTTATATGAAAGCGTGAAGCGCGGGCAGGGAAGAATGTCACAGCCCGAAAGTCTTTTAAGCGCCTTGTCGGGATAGCCGAATTTCTTTCCTTGCAGGTATTTTTCGGAATCAAGTCCGTTTTCTATGCTCTTTTCATAGTCCGCAAGGTGTTTGAGTTTGTTCAGAAAAAACGTATCTACACGGGTAACGTCGTGGATATGTTCAAGTGTAACGCCCGCTTTTATCGCCTCGAATATTGTAAACAGTCTGCGGTCGTCGGGTGTTGCAAGCCTTGTTTCGAGGTCATTGTCCGATATCGGGCGCGCATTGAGTGTGTCAAGCGAGATCTCCGCACCGCGCACCGCTTTCATCAGCGCATTTTCAAAAGACGGCGCGATAGCCATAACTTCGCCTGTCGCTTTCATCTGCGTGCCGAGTTTTCGGGACGCACCCACAAACTTGTCGAACGGCCATTTCGGGAACTTTACCACAACGTAGTCAAGCGCGGGTTCAAAGCACGCACAGGTCTTGCCCGTTATATCGTTTTTGATTTCGTCGAGAGTGTAGCCGAGCGCGATTTTTGTCGTTATCTTCGCGATGGGGTAGCCCGTCGCTTTCGATGCAAGCGCAGACGAACGCGAAACTCTCGGATTGACCTCGATCACCGAATAATCAAAACTGTTCGGGTCAAGCGCGAACTGGCAGTTACAGCCGCCGACTATTCCGAGCGCGGAAATGATGTTCAGCGACGCCGAACGGAGCATCTGATATTCTTTGTCCGAAAGCGTCAGCGCGGGTGCAACAACGATGCTGTCGCCCGTGTGTATTCCGACAGGGTCGAAGTTTTCCATTGAGCAGACCGCTATGGCATTTCCCGCCGCGTCTCTCATTGTTTCAAACTCTATCTCTTTCCAGCCGAATATGTATTTTTCCACGAGTATCTGCGTTATGGGGGAAGCGTCAAGCCCCGTTTTCGCGGCTTTTTTCATCTGTTCCGCGTCATAAGCCACACCGCCGCCCGTTCCGCCGAGCGTGAATGCGGGACGGATGATCACGGGATAACCTATCTTTTCGGCGATTTCGAGAGCGTCTTCAACCGTTGTGGCAATATCGGAAGGAACCGTCGGTTCGCCTATCTGTGCCATTGTTTCCTTGAACAGTTTTCTGTCTTCGGCTTTGTCTATCGCTTCCGCATTCGTGCCGATAAGGCGTACGTTGTGAGCTTTCAGAAAACCGTCTTTTTCAAGTTCTGTCGCAAGCGTCAGTCCCGTCTGTCCGCCGAGCGAGGCAAGCAAACTGTCGGGCTTTTCTTTCTCGATAACGCGCTCAATGGTTCTTTTTGTCAGCGGTTCAAGATATATTTCATCGGCAAGAGCCTTGTCCGTCATTATCGTTGCGGGGTTTGAGTTGACGAGCACAACGTTTACGCCCGCATCTTTAAGCACGCGGCACGCCTGCGCTCCCGCATAGTCGAACTCAGCCGCCTGTCCGATAACTATCGGCCCCGAGCCGATAACGAGAACTTTTTTTATACTTGTGTCAAACGGCATTTCAGTTCCTGCCTTTCTGCATCAGTTCGCAAAATCTGTCAAAGAGAAATTCGGTGTCTTTCGGACCCGAACACGCTTCGGGGTGGAATTGGACGGAAAAAGCGTTGTATTCGGGATAGTCGATACCCTCACACGTTCCGTCGTTTGCGTTTACCCAGCGCACAACGCCGTTTTTGATGCTCTTTTCGTCAACCGCATATCCGTGATTCTGGCTTGTGATAAACGTTCTTGTTCCCAAAGCGTCCCTGACGGGCTGGTTAGCGCCTCTGTGTCCGTATTTGAGTTTGAAAGTCCTTGCTCCCTGCGAAAGAGCCATAAGCTGGTGCCCGAGACATATTCCGAATATGGGAACGTTTCCGAACAGTTTGCCTATCTCTTTGATTATCTGCGTATTCTCCGCAGGGTCGCCGGGACCGTTGGAAAGCATAACTCCGTCGGGTTTTTCCGCAAGGATTTCTTCCGCGGTCGTATCGTAGGGAACGGACACGACTTCACACCCGCGTTTGCAAAGACAGCGTTCGATGTTTGCCTTTGCTCCGAAATCCATAAGCACAACTCTGAATTTTCTGTCTCCGTCGGGCGTAAAAATCGTTTTTTTCGATGTGCTGACGTTCTTTACGGCGTCCTTGACAGAGTATCTTTTCAAACTCTCAAAAACAGCAGTAGAAGCGGCGGCACCCTTCGGAATGTCGTCGCTTATCGTTGCGTTCATAACTCCGTATTCACGGATAATGCGTGTCAGCCGTCTTGTGTCAACGCCGCTTATGCCCGGAATACCGTTGTTTTTCAAAAATGTATCGAGCGTATATTCCGCTCGGAAATTTGACGGTTCGTCGCATTTTTCATGTACGACGTATCCCTTGACAAAGCATTTGCCCTCGAAATCGGGACTGATTATGCCGTAATTTCCTATCAGCGGAAATGTCTGTGTAACAATCTGCCCGTAATAACTCGGGTCGGTCAATGTTTCGATGTAACCGCACATACCGGTCGTGAAAACTATTTCTCCGACCTGCGTCACGTCCGCGCCGAACGCTTCGCCCTCAAAAACGCTTCCGTCCTGCAAAATAAGATATCTTTTTTTCATACTCATACTTCCGTAAGTGTTGCCGCCATGACGGCTTTTATTGTGTGCATCCTGTTTTCCGCTTCTCGGAAAACCACGGAATTTTTACTCTCAAATACTTCGTCCGTAACTTCCATTTCTGTTCTGCCGAACTTTTCGCCCATCTCTTTGCCTATCTTTGTTTTGAGGTCGTGATAAGAGGGCAGACAATGCATAAATATCGTCGTGGCTTTTCCCGTTTTGCGCATAAGTTCCGCATTTACCTGATACGGCGAAAGTTCTTCTATGCGCTCCGCCCAAACGCTTTCGGGTTCTCCCATGGAGACCCAGATATCCGTATATATAACGTCCGCGTCCTTGACCGCTTTTGTCGCGTCGGTCTCAAACCTGAGTACGGAGCCGCTTTCTTTTGCAAACTCTTCGCATTTTGCAACGAGGTCTTTTGACGGAAAATATTTTTCGGGACAGCACGCCGTGAAGTTCAGCCCGAGTTTTGCGCAGCCGACCATAAGCGAGTTGCCCATGTTGAACCGTGCGTCGCCCATGTAAACAAAATTTATGCCTTTCAGTTTGCCGAACTGTTCCCGTATGGTCAGCATATCGGCAAGTATCTGCGTCGGGTGCGCTTCGTCCGTCAGCCCGTTCCAAACGGGGACGTCGGAATATTCGGCGAGTTCTTCAACGGTTTTCTGCGCAAATCCTCTGTACTCTATGCCCTCGAACATCGACGAAAGCACACGCGCCGTGTCCGCAATGCTTTCTTTTTTGCCTATCTGCGAGCCTTGCGGGTCAAGATACGTCACTCCCATGCCGAGGTCGTGCGCCGCAACTTCAAAACTGCACCGCGTCCGTGTGCTTGTCTTTTCGAAGATAAGCGCAATGTTTTTGCCGTTGCAATACCTGTGCGGTACGCCGTCCTTTTTCAACGTTTTCAACTTTTCGGCAAGGTCAATCAGATATGTTATCTCCTCACCCGAAAAGTCGAGCAGCTTCAAAAAGTCTCTTCCTTTCAAATTCATTCTTTTTCCTCCGCGCAAACTTTTTTCAGTATTTCAATGGATTTTTCCAGCAATTCAAACGGAATGTTCAATGCGGGCAACAGGCGTACCTTGTCTTTTGCCGTCAAAACGAGAACCCCGTTTTTCATACATTCGGTAACGACATCTTTTGCGGGACGCTTCGTTTTTACGCCTATCATAAGTCCGAGCCCCGCAACGCTTTCAACACCCGCGGCACCGCCCAATTCGTTGAATATATATTCGGATTTTTTGCGAACGTCTTCAAACAGGGTATCGTCAAGCCTTGAAAGCACATTCAGCGCCCCCGCGCAGCAAACGGGGTTTCCGCCGAATGTCGAACCGTGCGAACCGGGAGTGAAAACGTTCCCGACTTTTTCGCCGAGCATTGTCGCGCCGAGCGGCAACCCGCCGCAAAGCCCTTTTGCCGTGGACACGATGTCGGGAGTGAAACCGTAATTCATATATGCGTAAAGTTTTCCGCTTCTGCCGTTGCCGCATTGCACTTCGTCCGCAATAAGCAGTATATCTTTTTCTTTTGCGATATTCACCATCGCCCGAACGAACTCTTTTTCAAGCGGAATAACGCCGCCCTCACCGCGGACAATTTCAAACATTATCGCCGCCGTGTCGTCTCCGATTTCTGCTCTCAACGCTTCTTCCGTCGGCTCCACGGAAACAAAGCCCTCTGTCAGCGGCAGAAAATCGTGATGAAATGCGTCCTGTCCCGTTGCCGCAAGCGTTGTCAGCGTTCTTCCGTGGAAACTGTTGTTGAGCGTGATTATTTTGAAGCAGTCTTTTCCTTTTTTATCCGCGGTATATTTCCTTGCAGCCTTTATCGCGCATTCGTTTGCCTCCGCGCCTGAATTGGAAAAGAATACTTTCTTCATTCCGGTTTTTTTGCAGAGTTCCTCCGCAAGTTTTGCGCAGGGTTCGGTGTAATAAAGGTTTGAGGTGTGCTGGAATTTTCCGAGCTGCGCGGTGACCGCTTTTATCCACTCTTCGTCCGCAACGCCGAATGTGTTTACCGCAATTCCGCTCCCGAGGTCTATGTATTCCTTGCCGTCGCAGTCGTAAACAAGCGACCCCTTTCCTGAAACTATATCAATGGGAAAACGCGCGTATGTGTTTGCAACGTATTCCCTGTCAGTCGAAAATATATCAGTCATTTTTGTCCCCCTCAAACATCGTTCCGATGCCCTCGTCCGTCAATGTTTCAACAAGAATAGAGTGCGGAACCTGTCCGTCAATGATGAAAACGCGTTGAACGCCGTCCGCAATGGCCTGCACGCAGCATTCGACTTTCGGAATCATTCCGCCTGCGATAACGCCGTCGTCAACAAGTTTTTTTGATTCGGAAACCGTCATGTGCGAAATAAGCGATGACGTGTCGTTTTTGTCTTTGAGTATTCCCGCAATATCGGTCAGAATGATAAGACTTTCCGCTTTCAGCGCACCCGCTATCTTTGCCGCCGCAGTGTCTGCGTTTATGTTATACACTTTTCCGTCATCGTCGCAGCCGAGCGTGGAAATAACGGGAATATATCCTTTTTCGAGAACATCGAGTATGGGCTGCGGGTCGATTTCCGTAATCTTTCCCACATATCCGAGACGTTCGTCTTTTATCTGTGCTTTTATCATGTGTCCGTCAAGTCCCGAAAGCCCTATCGCCGAACCGCCGCGGCATTCAAGCAGATTGACAAGACTTTTGTTTATCTTGCCCGCAAGCACCATTTGCGCAACTTCTATCGTCTCTTCGTCGGTAACGCGAAGTCCGCCTACAAACTGCGTCTCTTTTCCTATTTTTGAAAGCATTTCCGTTATTTCGGGACCGCCGCCGTGAACAAGAACAACTTTCACGCCTATCAGGTTCAAAAGCACGATGTCTCTTGCAACGGAATCTTTCAGTTTTTCGCTTGTCATTGCGTTCCCGCCGTATTTCACAACGAGAATTTTGCCCGTATATTTTTTTATGTAGGGGAGCGCATGAACAAGTATTCTTGCTCTGTCGGCATTTGAAACAGTCATCTTGTCCGCTCCTCTCATGTGCGATAATCGCCGTTTATCTTAACGTAATCGTATGTCAGGTCGCAACCCCACGCAACGGCGCTTCCCGTGCCGTCGTCAAGGTCGATCTCTATCGTTATATCGTGTTCGAGCAGTATCTTTTTCGCAAGTTCTTCCGAAAAATCCACTCCCGCGCCGTCTTTGCACACCGTTATCCGTCCCGCGGAAGATATGAACGTAACGCCGACCTTTGAAACAGCGACATCAGCGCCGCTGTAACCGAGCGCGCAGAGAACGCGTCCCCAGTTCGCGTCCGCTCCGAACATCGCCGCTTTGACAAGGGAAGAACATATAACGGACTTCGCCACCGTTTTTGCGCAGACCTCGTTTTTCGCTCCGATTACGGCACACTCAATCATCTTTGTCGCGCCCTCGCCGTCGCCCGCAATGGATTTGCAAAGGTGAACAGTGACTGTGTTGAGCGCCTGCATAAATACTTCATAGTCGCCGTTCGGCTCGGTTATCTCCTTGTTTTCGGCTTCGCCGTTGGCAAGCACAACGACCATATCGTTTGTCGATGTGTCGCCGTCCACGCTGACCATGTTGAATGTGCTTTGTATATCCGTCGAAAGCGCTTCGGAAAGCATTTCCGAACTTATCGCGCAGTCGGTTGTTATAAAAACAAGCATCGTCGCCATGTTGGGGTGTATCATTCCCGAGCCTTTTGCAATGCCGCCGATATGACATACCCTGCCGTCCAACTCAAACTCCACGGCAATCTCTTTTTTCTTTGTATCGGTCGTCATTATGCCCTCTGCGGCAAGTTCGCTGTTATCTCCGAGCCCCGAAACAAGTTCGTCTATCCCGTTCGAGATAGGCGTTACGTCAAGCGGCAAGCCTATAACTCCCGTTGACGCAACCACAACGTCGCTTGCTTTTATTCCGAGCGCCGTCGCCGCGATCTCACTCATTTCTTCGGCTTTTTCAACGCCGTCCGCGTTGCAGGTGTTCGCGTTTCCGCTGTTGCAGATTATCGCCTTTGCCTTTCCGTTGGTAAGGTGTTGTTTTGTCACAAGCAGGGGAGCTCCCTTGACAAGATTTGTCGTATAGACCGCCGCCGCGTTTGCGACTTTGTCCGAAACGATAAGCGCAATGTCCCTTTTTGTTTTGTTTTTGCGTATTCCGCAATGTATTCCGTTTGCTTTGAATCCTTTCGCGGCACAAACGCCGCCGTTTATTATCTCCATAATCATATACTCCGTTTTCCGCTCTTCGCGTACATTTTCACTCTTTGTCTTGGTTCTTTCACTCTTTACGTTATATTCAGCCCGCTTGTTTCGTCTTTGCCGAGAATTATATTCATAACTTCTACCGCCGCACCCGACGCGCCTTTTCCGAGGTTGTCGTAAACCGCCGTCAGAAGCATTCTTTCATTGTTCCCGAAAACGCATATCTTCATTGAATCCAAACCCGACATCGTTGCCGCGGAAAGCATTCCGTCCGCCGCCTTATCTTCATAAGAGACTATCGTAGAACCGTATTTGGACTTGTATATCTCTTTGATTTCATTCGCTCCGACACCGTTTTTCAAATCGGAAAAGAACAGGGGAACGGTCACTTCCATTCCGCTGTAAAACGGCGCCACAACAGGACAGAATATCGGTGCGTTTTCAAGCCCCGTTATCGCCTGCATTTCTTTCAGGTGCTTGTGGCTCTGCGTCAGACCGTACTGCCTCGGCGCTTCCAAAAGTCTGTCCCTGCCGTCCTGTTCATATTGCGCTATCATCTTTTTTCCGCCGCCGCTGTAACCCGTCAGCGAATGACAGCACAGTTTTATGCTCGGGTCGATAACTTTTTCGTCAATCAACGGCTTTACAAGAGCGATAAAGCCGCTTGCGTGACACCCCGGAACAGCTATTCTTTTTGCGCTTTTCAGTCTGTCTGAAAAATCCTTACCGAGTTCGGGAAAACCGTATACCCAACCGTTTGCCGTTCGGTGCGCCGTCGATGTGTCAATAACCACGGTGTTCGGATTTTCTATCATTTTCACCACTTCGACCGCCGCGTCGTCGGGCAGACACAAAAAAGCAATGTCCGCATTGTTTAATGCCGTTTTGCGCTTTTCCGCATTTTTCCTGTCTTCCTCGGCAAGCGTCAGCAGTTCGATGTCGTCTCTTTGTCCGAGCCTTTCGTATATCCGAAGCCCCGTCGTTCCCGCCTTGCCGTCGATAAATACCTTTTTCACTCTTTTTCACCGTCTTTCGAAGCCGTTGCATAAATAATCCGACTTGCGGATTTTATATGCGACCTGATTTGCTGTAAGGATAATTATTCACAAAACTGCATATAAATGAATTGTTATGCATATATAATAGCACTTTTTGAGCATTTATGCAATATCTCAATTTGAAAAAATAAAAAAACAGCAATTCGTACAAACACGGGCGCATATCAAATATATGAATTGTATATATTGGAAAAACGCTGCACGAAAAAAGAAAAAAGCGTTTCCGAAGAAACGCTTAAAAGTCGGTGATTATATTATTGTCGGCGGAATAAGAATTTGAAAAAACGGGGTAAAAAGGCACTTTCTTTCGGCAATTCGTTTTGCAAACAAACACCGTTCCCATCTCGTTGCCCTCCGCCTTAAAATCTCTTTGGCTATTCTACCATATATAAAGACCAATGTCAATACGTCATAAAGTATTATTTAATTGAACTTTTTGCGGACGGTTAAAATACACTATGGCATTTTATGATTTAACTATGCATCAGCCAATAAATGTAAAGTACAGTATTTCTGTATGACCGCTTGCAGCGAGAGAGCCGGAGCGTGACCGAGCCGCAGCGAGACCTGCCGATTCCGTGTTGGCAGAGAATAAAATCGACAAGCAGCATGTGCGGCTTGTCGATTTTTGGTGCAGCGAGTGCGTTAATATCCGAACCCAAACCCGATTTTTCAAGCTCGGTGAAATTGATTGTTTTAGTGCCGTCTTTGTAATTGAATGTGAACGTAATCCTGTCGTCATAAAGGAAAATCGCATTGACAAAGCTGTCAATCAGCCTGCGACGGTGGTCAAGCTTCTTGGTATTAAGCTTTCTGAACCGATGAAACCAAAAAATAATTTGTTCACGGGAAAGTGTGGGCTTTGCCATTTCTTCTTTGACAATTTGAACAGACAATTCGCTTTTCTGCTTTTCAAGGCTTTCGAGCCGCTCTTTTGTTGAAGCCGTCAAGATACCCTGCTGAATGGCATCAAGCATATTATCAATGGATTTTTGCGTGTCGGCATATTGCTTTTTCAGCAGAGGTAATGTTGTATTTTCCTTGCCCTGCAATGTCATTACTTTATCGGCAAGTTTTTCTATCAAATCATCATCAAAAATCAGCTTTTTAATTTGCTCAATCGCAAGGTTTTCGATCCATTCTTTTTTGACCGATTTCTTGTCACAACCCTTGTGATTTTTTACGCTTGCACATTTGTAATACCGATGCACATGAGAGGTTTTGCTTGTTCCACTTTCTCCCACCATATAACATTGACACTTGCCGCAAAACAGCTTTGTTGTCAACAGATATTCGTCTTCGGCTTTATGTTTTGCCGGAGCTTTTTTATTTGCCGCCATACGCTCCTGCACACGGTTGAACAAATCTTCAGGCACGATTGCCGGAATGCCGCTCGGTTGGACAATATCATTATACTTGTATTCGCCGATATATTTGCGGTTATGCAACATTCGGGTGACGCTGTTAATGCTGATTTTACCGCCACGTTTAGTGCGAACACCTTTCAGATTCATTTCATCGGTAATTTCACGCATGGACGACCCGTCTGCATAATGCTTAAATGCGTCAAGCACCGCCGGAGCCGTCAGGGGATCAATCTGAAAATATTGCTCACTGTCAATGATATAACCGATCGGCAAGGTCCCGCCGTTGTACTTACATTTTAGCGCGTTTTCGGTCAATCCCCGTATGACTTTTTCCGAAAGTTCAGCCGAGTAATACTCTGCCATTCCTTCAAGCATTGATTCGAGCAAAATGCCTTCAGCACCTGCTGAAATCGCTTCGGTTGCGGAAATCACCTTTACGCCGTTGTTTTTAAGGATTCGTTTATAGTGTGCCGAATCGTATTTATCACGGGCAAATCGGTCAAGCTTCCAAACGATTACAACCTCAAACTTTTTGCCGGAACTGTCTTTAATCATCCGCTGAAAATCGGGACGGCGGTCGGTTCTTGCCGACAACGCACGGTCGATGTAGGTTTCAATGATTTGAATATCATTTTTCTCGGCAAAAGCCTTGCATTCACGCAACTGGCCTTCAATGGATTCTTCACGCTGATTATCGGAAGAATATCTCGCATAGATTACGCCTTTCATTTCTTTTCACCTGCCTTTCTTTTGAGATTTATAACACAAGTTTTCCTTGATGTTATCTGGATTTTGGGGTGTTAGGGATCTCCCTAACAAGCGGCGAAAGCGACAAGCGAATTTGGATAGCCAAATTCAGTGCTTGCTGAGACATTGCCGTGCATTTGTGCAAGCAAATGCGTTGCTTGCGAAGATAACGCTATATATTATTGCAAACGCTCAATTTCTGCTTTGATTTCTTCAATGACCTCTGTGTTTACTATTATCTTTTTGTCACCTGCTTTGTAAGAATATAAATAGAATACTTTACCTCCATATTTTTTCAAAAACTCTTCATGAGTTTTATGCTGTATTCCTTTTTCTTTGTATATTTCAGGGATACTGGATACTTGTGATACTGGCTTAATTTGCAAGCCGATGTATTTATCATTGATTTGAATAAAGAAGTCAACATTAAACAATCTGTCCCACTCATCTGGAGCAGGAGATATTCTCACTTGCAAAACTTGTTGAAGTTGCTCATATATGGTTTTAATTTCTCGAATATATCCATCGTATGTTCTATCAATTACAAGTTCTTTGATGTAGTTTATACAGTCTTCTTCGGTGATCTCGTCAATTTCTGCGACTAAAACCTCTGTGATTTTTACATATAGTTTTTTACCCAGTTCAATAATATGTTCTTCTGAGCGAACATTAGAAAAATAATAATCTTGCCACTCTTCAAGCGATTTTGGAGAACATTTTCTTATTGCTTCTGATGTTGCTCCAACATTCCTTTTAAAATTTAATTGAAACCTATTTGTCGCACTATTCAAGACCCACTCTTTAGCCATGATTAAAATCCTCCAAGAATTTATTTTTGTATTTATAATTTGATGAACAATCAACATTAACAAATCCTGTTCTTATTAGATGTCTATTAATAAATGTTTTGTTATCGAGGTAGATGTAACAAAGCAGATTGTTGTGTTCGTCATATTTCTGGGCATCGTATTTCAAATAAACTTTTCTCTTTTTGAATTTCTGTTTTAAAAACTCGACGGCTTCTGTTGTATATTGCGGATTTTCTTTTATTCCAAGCAATTTTACCTTTAAGCCGTTATTTAATTCAATTCTCTCGGGTGATAAAACTTCTTTTACGCCAAAAATATCCTCTCTCTTGTTTTCTGAACTATCAATTTTTGATCCGAATTGCAACTTTTTTACATCAATTTTTTTGTCCAATTTATGTGGATCATGGAAAAGGTATGGTAATTCCTCAAAAGAATAATCAGCAGAAGAATCATCGATAAAATACACTTTATCTCCAGACGAAAACAAATCCATTTGCGAATCAGATAGCTTTTCTTGAATAAGCGGTTTGAATTCTTTATTAATCTCATAACCGATGGAATTCCTATTCAAATGTTTTGCGGCTAAGGATGTTGTACCGCTACCGGCAAAAGGATCAAGGACTGTTTCGCCTACAAAAGAGAACATTTTTATTAGTCTTTTGGGTAGTTCTTCCGGGAACATTGCGATATGCCCAAATTGTTTTACACCGTTAAAATTCCAATGGGATGAGAAGTACTGATTCCATTCTTCTTTTGTGATCTCAGAAGCTTTCTTTTGCTCAAGCGTCGGCTTAGGTGCGTTACCTAATTTTTTAAAGAGCAATATAAATTCATAATCCATCTTCAAAATGCCGTTTCTTGGATATGGAAAACTACCCATTATTGCACCGCCGCCGGAGGTGTTCATGGTTGTTGTTTTTTGCCAAATAATTGCCCCCATGTAATCCATACCCATAGATTCGCAGAAACGTATTATTTCGGTTCTGATTGGAATTACTTTGTATCTTCCGTAATAAACAGACCGCGCAAATTGGTCCCCGATATTGATGCACAACCGACAACCATCGGAAAGAACACGATTGCATTCTTTCCATACTAAATTCAGATTATTTATGTATTCTTCATAGCTATCATTAAAACCTATTTGGTCTTCTGCTCCGTAGTCTTTTAACTGCCAATAAGGAGGAGAAGTAATGATAAGCTGTACCGATTTGTCCGGTATTTGGCTCATTTTCCTGCTATCACCAAATACTATTTTATGATTAGTCATAAGGGAATCCTTTCTTATTCAACTTTATCTCCATTTGACAAGATAAAATATTGCTCATAGGTTGCATTTAATGCTTTTGCTATTTGAATCAATTCATCTTGTGTAATGGTATTCCTCTTTAATTTGGCATTGAAGTTTTGCGGCGTTTGATCAATTCTTCTTGCAAGCTCTGAAAGACTTATTCCAGAGCGAACGCAGAGAACTCTTATTTGTTCTGAAGTTGTCATATTTTCGCCCCCTTGAATTTCTTATATTATAAACCATTTGATTGATGATGTCAATATAATATTTCTATTATTTGCGATTTAGTTTATAAATACATAGACTTTTTTGATGATATGTGCTATAATATGTTAAACGGATATGGTATTGCCTCACCTGTAGAAGTAAAGGATGTGAATTGCTTGGCAAACTGTACTTATCTTGATAACTCGGCAAAAGAATGTTTAGGAATCAACTATCTTGAAAATGAATTACTAAAAACAGGAATGGTAGAATCTAATATTCCAAGAAAAGATAAAGCCACTTCATGGGACGGTAGTATTAGCATTTATAATTCTGTTCCTTTTTCAAAAGAAACACTTATAGACGAGATACCTGTTCAAGTAAAGTGCCGAACTTGTAATTCATATTCAAATAGAATCAGTATTTCAGTAGCAGACATGAAAAACTATGAAAAGAAATTGAAAGCACTGTATTTTGTTGTTATGCTCAAGGACGACGATTATAAAATTTATTATAAGCCCCTTCTTTTATGGGATATAAATCGTTTTTTGATTGATAGTCAAGGTCAAGAATCAATGACGACCGATTTTGAAGAATTGCCGCTTGGTTCGGCAGATGAATTAAAAAACATCTTGATAAATTTTGTGCATGAATCGGAGAATCAAAAACAAATGATTCCAGGCGTTGCCAGTATGGAACAGTTAATGGCGAAAATACCAAATGGAAAAGCGACTTTCCATATCAATGTTCCTGCTTCTTTTAATGGGAATGATGTATTGTCTGCTATTCACAAGGAAAAACCGTATTTGTATTATCATTCTGACCAATTAAATTTGAACTTTGTTGTAGACCGTTTGCAAGGCGTTCACTTGGGCTTTGGTCGACATATTGATGTTCCTGTCGGTGTTGGTGAATTACGAAATCTATATCGTTCATATGAATTGATTCAAACAGAAAATGGTTTTACTTGTAAAATTGGTCCAAACATTACAGGCCATTTTTCAGATAATAAAACCACCTTTAATTACAAGGTATGCGGTAATATAGATGAACGTATAAAAACCCTTCAATTTATGCGAGGATTATTCAACGGAGATACTTTGCATTTTGGAAACATTGACATACCTTCTGACAAAAGCGTTAATCGAGATAGTGAAATTCAAAAAATAGATTACAGTTTATCATATTGCCTGGATTTGCAAAAGCTCACTAAGCAAATCGGATTGTTAAAAGAGCTATCGCTTGATACTTTGTCTGATGCAGAACAACGAAATTTATATGACTTTTTGCGTAGTGAATTGTACGGAGAAGAAGTTGCGTTAGGAATCGGCAAAAGCGGAAATGCTTTTTTGAGGTTAGGTGATATCAACATTTTGTGCTATTGCCAAAACCTTGAAAACGGAAAAAATCACATATATAGCATCTTTCATAAGGATTTATTATTGCTTGCTTCTGAGCAAGAAAACGGAGAAAAAATATCTGTAAGTAAGTACTTCGTCTTGCTTCAAGAAGGCGAAAACGGCTTTGAATTAGTTGATAATATTAACTACGATGACATGTTAGAGGATATACAGATATATTTAAATAACGATTATGCTCAAGATATGTCTGTGCAACTCCTGCTTAAATTGCTTTGCTTTTACGACAAAGCAAAGCACAGTAAATCTATAGAAGCTGCAATTAAATTATCGGAAGTTCTATTTGATTATGACAATCGAGATATAAACTTCATAAATAAATGTCAGGCGTATAAGAGAACACGGGCGTTGTTTACCAAAGAAAAAGAAGTACTATTGTCAATAAAGGATACGGCAACTGATTTTTCAATCAAGTGTGCTTGTTGTATTTTATTGGAGTCCAAAGAAGAATACTTATTGTATTTTGAAAAAATGAATGAAGAAGCGCAAAATATTTTCAAGCAATTTCCAATATATAATTTGTTATAAGGTCATAACAACATGTCTGAGCAAGCATCGTCGTTGTGTCCACACGACATTGCCTTTGCAAGCAACGCATTTGGATATCCAAATACCGCCCGCTTGCCCGGCACTTGTTAGGGCAAATCCCTAAAACCCTTTGAATGGAGAATTTTATGGATATAAATGAACTCAAAAAACAAATGATTCCGTATTGGCGTGACATTTATAATCTGCAATACGGAAACATCTTCAAGCAACTATTTGTGCGTATCAAATACAGGATATTCGGAAACCGTTTCGGAACATCGGAGATTCCGGACAACATTCTTGAAGCCATTGCACGTACAATGCTGCCGGATATCCGTGAATTCTTTCTTTCAAAAGAAGGACAGGCTGAATTTGCGGCATGGAAAGTCGAACAAAAAAAGAGCAAAAGCAAGGATAAAGGCGAGGGATGATGTGTCCCTCGCCTTTTTGGTATTATTGATATATTAGCTCTTTCAGCACAAATTCTCTTGCTCTGCTTTTGATACTGTTTATGCGGCGGATCCATTCCATTTGGTCAGCAGCTTTGAGTTGCTCGGTTACGCCCTCAATTTCAGCCGTCTGCTTGACAATAAGATTGAACATATCCTCAGCGTCTTTATCAATGCCCATAAGATAATCATGCAATGTGCCTTTCAACCGCATAGCATTGATAACCGACCTCTGATTGCGATAAAGAAAATCATAATGCAGTCTGCCCAAAGTTCCGATGTTATTAAGTTCTGTTTTCATAAAAATCAACCTCCGAAATTTAATTTTTGTGTCTTGCATTAAAGTTCGGATAGTCATAATAAATGACAAATCCGAACCCTTCACCGATTGGTATTGGGTTCGGATTTGTACTGTTTGGTACGGATGTTCATAAGGGATTTAATAAACACACCGAAACCGCACAATCATATTTAAAAACGCACATTTTTCAATAATCCTCTTTTGCGGTACAATGTATTTGCAAAGGAGGATTTTGCATTATGAAAGTTAAAGATGTTAAGCACAAAATAATCCTTGATGATTTTAAGCACCGCCTGCTCGTCGGTTGCGTAAATGCCGCAAAGAATGTGTACCTTGAGCAGGGTAAAGAAACTGCGGATTTAGATGAACTTTTAATCAAAGTTATTAAATCACCTTCAAAGAAAGTGAGAGTGAAAATATGAAGGATCAATTTGTTTATAGTGTCGGCATTTGGGGACAACGGCATTACAATTACCTGAAAAAGAGTAATCCGACTGTAGTTAATGTTATGCGGATGAAAGGAACACTTGAACAGTATCTGACCGACCTCGACCGCGACGCACAGGATATGTTCGACTTGTTGATGAAGCAGTACGCCGAGATAGAAGGCTTAACCGAGCAGATAAAATCTGAGAATCAAATGATATGGGTGCGACAAATAAGCAATATTAGAAATAGAGTCACAGAAATCGTTTGTAAAGAACTTATTTATATCTGATTCAAGCGGAGCTTTGGCTCCGCTTTTTTTATTCCCGATATTCCAAAAAAGGAATAATATCGGTTGATATATTCAAAAAGCACTTGATATTATTCCTAAAATATGATATACTAAATCTGTGCAAGTGTATTTAAGTTTGGAGGAAGCCAAATGGAATATATAAAAGCCTCAAAAGCAGCTGAAAAATGGGGACTATCTGCGCGTCGCGTTCGCATTTTGTGTGCCGAGGGAAAAATTCCCGGAACAATACGAAAAGGAAATTTATATATGATTCCTGCCGATGCTGAAAAGCCTCGTGACGGCAGGTTAAAAAAGCCTACGGTTTTTGATGAAATCGCACAAAAGAAAGAAATTCTTTCTAATCTTCGTCCTTTAACACAAGGAGAAGTTGAACGCTTGCGTGAAGAGTTTATGGTTGAATTCACATATAACTCGAATGCTATTGAAGGAAATACTCTCACACTCAAAGAGACTGCCATGGCGCTTGAGGGCATGACGATTGACCAAAAGCCGCTGAAGGATCATATGGAGGCTATAGGACACCGTGATGCGTTTATGTTTGTGCTTGATATTGCATCAAAAGAGGTGCCACTTTCAGAGAGTGTTATTAAACAAATTCATTCCCTCGTTCTTATTGACAGACCAGAAGACAAGGGCGTATTTCGCAAAATACCCGTTCGCATTATGGGAGCGTACACCGAACCGGTTCAGCCGTATCTCATTGAGCCGAAGCTGACTGCACTCCTTCTGGAGAACGAGCAAAGAAAAGAAGCGATGAATCCTATCGAGCGAATTGCCCGTTTTCATTTGGAGTTTGAGGGTATCCACCCTTTCATCGATGGCAACGGAAGAACCGGCCGATTGATTCTCAATCTTGATTTGATCAGAAACGGGTATCCGCCTGTTGATGTCAAGTTTACGGACAGAAAAAAGTATTACGATGCCTTTGATGAATACTACAAAAACGGCAGTGCCGGAAAAATGACAGAGCTTGTTGCAGATTATGTAAACGAAAGACTTGACGATTATTTGAGTGTACTTGAAAAATAACTCTGCATGAGTCCGTTTTTTGGGACATTGATTATGAGATAATGAAACCTGAAAAAGAGAAAATGCATGGATAAGCCTATTAAAATAATATTGTTCGCTTCAGAAAACGATTGAAAGATTGCATAGGAATAATTTATGAAACAGAATATCGATATAAAAGAAAACTATATATATCAGCTGGATTCTAATCTGCTTGCCATTCTATTGCTTGACAAGAGCTCGGGCAAGAATATTATCTGGGCGACTGATAATTATTCTGATCGTGGATTGGGGTATCAAAGTGACGATCAAATTCGGATAGACAGTATAACACATCGTAATGGCAGTGTTATAAAGCCAAGAACGACAAAGTCAAAAAAAGAACAGGCAATCCGTGTCCGTGATAAGGCTGAAGTTTTTACCCCATCCTGGGTATGCAACGGCCAAAATAATCTTGTTGACAACGCATGGTTTGGCAGAGAAAATGTTTTCAACACCGAAAGTGGACAGACATGGATTACGGCAAAAGACAAGATTACTTTTCCTGAGAAAAAGACATGGCAGGATTATGTGAAGGCAAATCGCATGGAGATCTCCTGTGGAGAAGCGCCGTATCTTGCGAGCCGTTACGACACGGTTACCGGAAAGTGGATTGAGGTTGGTGACAGAATCGGAATTTTGGACCGCAAAATCCGTATTATCAATGAAAATGCTGATGGAGAGCAGGAATGGATGAAATGGGTGATAAAAGCCTTTCAGTCGGTTTACGGATTTGAGTGGCAGGGAGACAGCCTCTTGATTGCTCGCGAAAATTTGTTGTTTTCATTTATCGATTACTATACAGACCGCTTTACCGTGCCGCCGATTAGGTCTTACCTTATCAAAATTGCAAAAATACTTGCGTGGAACCTTTGGCAGATGGACGGATTGAAGTATGTCATCCCAAATTCCTGCAAACCAATCGAAGACCGGCAACTATCGCTGTTTGATGATGAAACTAAATTCAACCCTTGCCCGGGGTGCGCAAAAAATAACAATGCTTGGCATACGGGTATTTATTGCAAAATCATGGATTGGAGCAGAGAGCATTCTGTAAGATTTGTTGACTTGCTTGAGAGGAGTGAAAAACATGGAAAAGTTTGATTGCACCTATAAATACAAACTCATATATGTTTTCAGTATGCCATATGACACACACAAGGGACTGCTGAAGATCGGTGAGGCAACTTTAACCACGGACACAAAACCTGAATTTCTGACGCCGAATTGCCGTGAACTGAATCAAGCCGCTATTGCACGCATCAAGGGTTACACGGCAACTGCAAGTTTAAACTTCAAGCTGGAACATACTGAACTTGCTGTTCTGCAAAAAGATGGTTACACATTTACCTTTAAGGACAAAGATGTTCACAAGGTTTTGATGAACTCCGGCGTCCATAAAGTTCAACCGAACGGAGCAACCGGAGAGGAATGGTTTGAAACTACGCTTGATGTGGCGGCAAACGCTATTAAAGCAGTAAAATCAGGCAGATTATCGCTTTCTGCTTCAGAAAAGGCAACCTCCGAAAAAGCGGCTGCAAAGATCGATTTTCGTGAAGAACAGGAAGCGGCAATTGAGCAAACGATCAAAGCGTTCAAAAAAGAGAACGAAATGCTGTGGTATGCCAAAATGCGTTTTGGAAAAACGCTGACAGCCCTTGAAGTCGTGCGCCGTTCACAGTATCGCCGCGTGATCATTGTCACGCATCGTCCGGTCGTCAGTGACGGCTGGGGAACGGATTTCGCAAAAATCTTTTATCCGGGCTCATCCGAGCATGACTATTCCTTTGAACTGAAAACCTATGACTCAACTTATACATACGATGAAAAGCTCGACCTTGAAAACGATTTGAAAATCAGAAGGCTTGATCAGAACGGCAACTATTTTCTCTATTTTGCGTCGATTCAGGATCTGCGCGGTTCACAGCGCGTCGGCGGAAAATTCAACAAAAACAATGCCGTGTTTGACCTTGATTGGGATCTTATCATCGTTGACGAAGCCCACGAAGGAACACAGACTGAACTGGGCGATAATGTCATAAAACAACTGCGTAAAGCGGGCACCAAAGTGCTGGCTCTTTCCGGCACGCCGTTCAATCTGCTTGACAAGTTTGGTGAGGACAATGTCTACACCTGGGACTATGTCATGGAGCAGAAGAAAAAGGCAGAGTGGGACGCGGAGCATTACGGTGACCACAACCCCTATGCCGATCTGCCACAGATGCATATCTATACCTACGATCTCGGCGAAAAGCTGAAAAAGTATGTCTCGGATGAATACGATACCAAAGCATTCAATTTCCGCGAATTCTTCCGTGTATGGTCGAGAGGCCCACATGGCAAGCGTGAAATTCCGCAAGGTGCTGTTGAGGGCAATTTCGTACACGAGGCGGATGTCCGCTCTTTCCTTGATCTGATGGCAAAAGAAGATAAGGACAGCATATATCCTTTCTCAACAGATGCTTATCGGAATATGTTCCGGCACACGCTTTGGATGGTGCCGGGCGTGAAAGAAGCGAGAGCTTTAAGCGAACTTCTTCGCCATCATCCGGTGTTCATGCATTTCGGTATTGCCAATGTTGCCGGAGAGGGAGACACTTTTGAGGAAGACCACGCCAAGGATGCCCTTGAGCTTGTCCGCAAGACCATTCGTGACAACAAATATTCCATCACGCTTTCCTGCGGAAAACTGACCACGGGCGTGACCGTTCCGGAATGGACGGCGGTGCTGATGCTTTCCGGCTCCTATTCCACAGCCGCATCGCAGTATATGCAGACAATCTTCCGTGTGCAGTCTGCCGGAAGCATTGACGGCAAGCAGAAAACCGATTGCTATGTTTTCGACTTTGCTCCGGACAGAACTCTGAAAGTCCTGACCGAAACCGTGCATCTCTCCCGTAAGCCCGGCAAGAATCAGAAAAAGCGCCGTGAGGTGATGACGGAATTTTTGAACTATTGTCCCGTTATTGCCATTGCAGGCTCCCACATGACCAAATACAGCGTCAATTCCATGATGGAGCAGGTCAAGCAGATTTACGCCGAGAGAGCCGTCAACAGCGGGTTTGAAGACGAATCCATCTATAACGATGAGCTTCTGAAGCTTGACGATATCGATGCCTCCAAATTCAATGCGTTGAAGGACATTATCGGCGCTTCCAAAGCGCAGAAGAAAAAGGACAGCGTTGTTGTGAACGGACAAGGGTTGACCGATGAGCAGATCGCACACCTTGACGACGAGCCTGTCGAGAAGCCGGCACCGCCCACGCCGGAGGAAATCGCCGAAAGACTGAAAAAGAAGCAGGCAAAGGAAGCCCGCAAAAAAGCCATAGATATTCTTCGCGGCATTTCCATCCGTATGCCGCTGATGATCTACGGTGCAAATGTCCCGATTGAAGAGGATATTGACATTGACCGCTTTGTGAAACTTGTGGATGATACCTCTTGGGCAGAATTTATGCCGAAAGGCGTGACCAAAGAACTGTTTGCGGAATTTACAAAATATTATGACCGTGATGTATTTATTGCGGCAGGCAAACGGATCCGTAAACTGGCGGCAGCGGCGGACAAAGAAACGCCCACAAGACGCGTAAAACTGATTGCCGAGATCTTCCGTCATTTCAAAAATCCCGATAAGGAAACTGTCCTGACACCGTGGCGTGTTGTCAATATGCATATGAGCGATACGCTGGGCGGTTGGTGCTTCTTCAATGAAAAGTTTGAGGACGACACGCAGGAGGAAAAGCACCGTCTGGACGAGCCGCGCTTTGTGGATCAGGGAGAGGTAACAAAAGAAGTGTTCCGCGAGGATACGCATATTCTGGAAATCAACTCCAAGACAGGCTTATATCCGCTCTATGTCGCTTACAGCGTTTACCGTCAGAAGCTGGAGGACACCACCGATGACGACTGGGAGCCCGCCGAACTGCAAGCCATGTGGGAAGAAGTTCTCCGCGACAATATTTATGTCATCTGCAAAACCCCGATGGCAAAGTATATCACAAAACGCACGCTGACCGGTTATCACGATAATGTCGTCAATGCCCACTATTTTGACGACCTTGTCAATATGCTGAAAAGCAAACCGGAGCAGTTCAAAAAGAAGATCCTCAAAGGCAGCTATTGGGGAAAAGAGGTGAAAGAAATGAAGTTCGATGCAATCGTCGGAAATCCGCCGTATCAGGACTCATCAACTGTAAATAATCGCGCTGGAGCAATATATCACTATTTTTATAATATTGCAGAACAATTATCTGATAGATATAGCTTGATATCACCTGCAAGGTTTTTGTTCAATGCAGGCTTAACGCCAAAAGAATGGAATCAAAAAATGTTATCAGATGAACATATAAAAATTGCTTTGTATGTTAATGACGCTACGAAGATTTTTCCAAATACTGATATTAAGGGTGGTGTGGCGATTGTTTATAGAGATGCAAAAGTGATATATGGTGCTATCGGAGAATTTATTCCTGATGAACATCTTAGAGAGTTGTTATCTCATTTTCCAAAAAATGAGTCGAACAATTTTTCTTCCATCATGTACGGAGGGAGATCAGATCTGAAATTTAATTATGAGTTTTTGCGAAGATATCCAAATTCTAAAGAGGACAGACTTTTGGCAATTCAAGCAGATCATCCGAATGTAAAAGAATTGGGGCCTAACGAAGAATATGAACTGAAGTCTTCCACACTTGAAATATTACCATACGCATTCTATGATCAAGAACCAGAAAACTCGAACAAATACTATAGAATACTGGGGCTCGTTGGTACAAAGCGTGTATACAGATGGATAGAGAAGCAGTATTTAACCCCAAGATACCCCAACAACAATATTAACGGATATAAGGTGTTTATTTCCAAAGCAAGTGGAACAGGTAAGTTTGGAGAAACATTGAGTGAACCGGTTATTGGATTGCCAGGCGATTCTGCAACACCATCTTTTATTGGAATTGGAAATTTCGGAACAAGAGAGCAATGCATCTATATATATGCACAAAGTTTGCACGTGCGTTGTTAGGAGCATTGAAGATCACGCAAGATATTGTTCCGGCCAAATGGGCGTATGTTCCGATGCAAGATTTCACTAATAATTCCGATATTGATTGGACAAAATCCATCTCCGAGATTGACCGCCAACTTTATAAAAAATATCACCTTTCTGCAGATGAAATTAATTTTATCGAGTCAAATGTAAAGTCCATGGATCCGGCAGTTAAAACAGAATATGAAGCTGATCTCTTGATGAAATATGATGATTTAGTAAGTGCGTTACTGAAAAAATACGGTGCCGCAAAGCATGATTATTTCACCGACAGAGAATGCACCCTCAAGAACAAGTTGGTTTCCCGTACCGCCGAAGGTCTCTTCTGCCATCATATCGATGAAGATAAGGCAATCATGCTCAGCAATGACGAGTATGCCGCGCGGAATCCGTTTGAGTATCAAAAGAAAAACCGCCTTGTCTACTGCAATCTTCTGGAGCACCTGTTGCTTCATGTGAAGATCGCCGAAGAGCCGAGAAATCCGGATGCCAATGAAAATGAACTTCCCGGAATCGGCGGTGCGATCAACTATATCTGTAAGCAGCTCAACGATATCTACGCCGGCAAAGAGCCGACCGATGAATGGCGTAAAAAGGCGACTGTGCTTGTCAAGGACAACTTTGACGACTATATCCGCATTCTTTGCCACCTTTGGAGTGTCATCGAGCAGAACCCGCTCTATAAAGCCGCCATCACCAAACAAATGCTCTGCACCGGCTGGGACGGTAAGGTTGTGGAGAGAGTGTTGGAGGAGATGGAATGATTATCACCATATACTTGATTAATTGGAGGGTGAAACATGAGTAATAAAAAACTTAATGGAGCTGATTATCTTTTACTACTGCTTTGTTTGGATAATAGAGCACCAATTTATGGCGCTATTCGCTTAGAGAAGATGATGTTTCTTTTTAATGAAGAAATTGCTCCTCGCTTGAAAGAAACAGGATTGGATTCGGATAAACTACCCGGATTCATATCTTACAATTTTGGTCCATTTTCTAAGGATGTATATGAACAGGTAGAACTTTTTAAAGGAATTGGTTTTCTTCAGGTAACTGATTTAAAGGCACGGGAAGAGTTGATTGAAGCTGATGACTGGGAGGAAGGACCATTTGACGAAGAATTAAGATATTCGGGTTTTCAATTAAATGAAGAGAAGCGTTATTACAAATATCAAATGCTAAAGCTTGGAGAAGAATATGTTAATAGCAAAATTATTCCGGAATTAACTCCTGAACAGTTAAGTATGCTTTTGCAATTTAAGAAAAAAATAACCTCGCTTTCACCAAAACAAATATTGCGTTATGTATATACAAAATATCCGAAATATACAAGCAACTCTCTGATAAAGGATGAGGTGTTTGATGATGACTGAGAGTGTTGAGGAAATACTGCGAGAGAAATATTGTTCTTATCGAAGGGCCCGTGGAAAAAAGAAAATTTATATTGAAGTTCCCGTATTTTCGCGCTCGGTTGATTTAGTTGAATTAGATGGACACTCAAGGAAAATTACAGCAGTTGAGTTTAAGATTACAGACTGGAAAAGAGCACTTAAACAACTCTCCGAAATTTCATTATGCTTCGATTACTTGATATTATGTGTTCCCAAGCCCAAAACTGAAAAGTGTATTGAGAACATTAAAAAATCATGTGTTGAAAAAGGGATAGGGCTTATAGTATGGGATCGAAACGATGACAACTTTATGAGGGTATGTGATCCGATTGAGGCATGCGATATATGGAAAGAACCTAAAAGACAAATTCTCAAATACTTAAAAGATGTGGAGGTATATCATGAGTGATAATATGAAATTGTTACGTTACAACACGGGTACGGATAAGCAAGTCTTAATACAGTTTAAAAATGATTTTTCGGCCGTGATTTTTAATGCCACTATTGTGGCATATAGCAGAAGTGCTGTTGCTGATCTTGTATCTGTCCACAAAAATCAATATATCATTGATCCTCAAACTCATATTTATCAGCAAGGCATTAGTGATGTCGAAACACAAAACAAGTCAGGAAAAGTAGGAATTAAAAAATCTGTAGAAAAATATCTTGATGAACTTCCTACTGAGTTGAAAAATGAATTTATTATTCGTGGAGGCGGTTTGCCGAGTTCCGTAATTTCATCTCATATTGATAGTTTGGTTGATTCTGTGTATAATTTTGAAACCACTTATGTAAATCAATATGTGAAATCCAAAGAATATGATAAATACCTTGAATTTGTACAAATTGGGCCAAAAGCTGCAACTGTTATTGCTCCATATTTTATGATAAAATCATCTTATACGGAAACTGAAATCGATGAGTGGCTTTCACTCAATGCTAAGATTGCCAAAAAGTTCATACAGAAAAATAACAACAATTATCCTGTAGGTATACAAATCGTACTCGATAAACAAGTTCTTGTAAAAGAAGGACTTGTAAAAAAAATATGTGCTGCATATCAGGGTGTCAATGCTGAATTTGCGTTTATATGGATAGATGAGTTTGATTTGTTTGAGACGACAAATATACATCGCTCAGCTTTTAAAGAATTATTGGTTGGATTGACAGCGTTAAAAATGAAGCCAATTATGGCATATGGCGGATATGATGCTATTCTTCTTTGCCATAAAGACATCCCGTACAGAATGTATGGAGTAGCACAGTCTGTTGGGTATGGAGAAAATCGTGCTGTGACACCTGTTGGCGGAGGCCTTCCGGTAAATAAGTATTATTTTTATCCCATCCATGACCGACTAAAAATGTCCGATGCAAGTGGCATTTTAAGAAGCAAAGGCTTTTTTTCCATGGATCAACAAAAAGCATGTGATTTATTCTACTCAACTATATGCGATTGCAAACAGTGCAAAGAAATTATTAGAAATAATATTAACAATTTCAATCGTTATAATGAAGCAACAGACTTCACAATGAAAAATGGTATAAAGAGAAATAGACCAACTACCGAAGCAACACTGATTGCGGCCAGACACTTTATGTATTCGAAAGTTAAAGAATGGAAATCGCTTGATAACATGACTTTTAACAACCTAAAAAAAGAATTGATGGATAATTACTCTTCTTATGATTCTGGCAGGTTGCAGTCAATAAAAGATTGGTGTGAGATCTATGGCTGATAAAGGTAGAAATATTTTTATTACTGGAGCAGGTTTTTCTGCAGCAGCTAAACTCCCGATACAGGACAAGATTTTGCATGAAATGACGGCTCCTCTAAGCGATGACATTCTATCTTACGATCCGGAACCCGAGAGCATAAAATTTCTAATAGCATATATCAATGTAGGACTATATTTACTCAAAAATTATTCTTCGTTTGACAGCACAGAACAATCTGATTTGTTTTTGCAGTACAGGAAAGATGAGATGAAACTCGATGCGAGTTCAAATCAGGTAGCCGACCGATATGTACAACTACAAAAAATTAAAGAGGCTATACGTCAAGCATTGATTGCATCGAATATTCAAATCAGCTTGGAAGATGTCTTCACATCTTTTGATAAAAGCTATCAGAGTAAGGAGTTTTTTCATCAGTATTCTTACCATACTACGGATGATATAAAAGAATACATTATCAGACTATTCGTTTACTATTTTTGCAAATGTGGAAAGCAGCACGACTATAATAGTCAGGACTACCTTGCTTTTTGCGAGTATATTCGAAAAATTCCTAATGTATCTATTATTTCTACAAATTGGGATGTGCTCGTAGAGGAGTATTTTAATAGACAGAAGATTCCATATAATCTTTGCCTAAATGAGCCTTATTATAGCCAACGCGACTCTTCCAAAAAAAGAAATAAACGAATGTTGAATTTAATAAAACTTCACGGATCAATAAACTGGGTAAAATGTCTGAATTGCGGAACAATTCACATAGTTGAAAATGAAAAGTGCGGAGATTTTTTGTTTGACGATGAAAAAGCTGAAAAATGTGGGACATGCCAAAAGGAAATTGCAAATGAATGCTTGTTGCAATCGCAAATAATTACACCTACTATGATGAAGTCGATAAACAGCCAATTATATAGTAATTTGTGGTCGGCAGCAAGGCGAGACTTACGCGCTGCAGAAAAGGTTACATTTATTGGATACTCATTGCCTACAGCTGACTTTAAATTAAGATATTTGCTTCATCAATCGATTCCCGCAGGTGTACCAATCGATGTAGTATTATATCATGATGATAATCCTAATCAAACCGACAAAGATAATTTGAAGAAGCTTTTGCCTGAAAAGCGATATCGGGATCTCTTTACAAAAAATAAATTGTCCTTTTATTATGATGGATTTGGAGCGTACTTCCGTAATGCGATTTCGAAACAGTAATGCCGAAGCTAAAAGCTTTATTGCTGAACATATAACTTTTTGCCTTTTTCCCTCGCAGTAGTCAAAAAATAAGTCTTGGTGGAGACACTTAGTTTTTTCACGTTGAGAGGTGGTTGTTTACTACACTTCATCTTTGAAACTCTGAATAAAGCGGGATTTTTACAGTTGCCCGGATGGTTTTTATAGCTCACATATACTCTAACGGAATATCGTGTCGTCATCTTGATTTACCTCCGAGTACTGTATTTCGGACAGTTATTATGCTAAAATAAAAACATAAATCCGAGGAGGCAGGCTTATGGCAAATAAAATCAAATTCACACCGGAACAGTTGTCGGAACTGCAATCATTCTTTCAGAACAACGATTTTACGGCAAATATAACGCTGAACCGCGAATGTAATTTAAAAGGCGAACAGGCTGAAGTTTTTGTTCGTGCCAAAAAGATTTTCGGGGAATACTGGCTCGGAAACTTGCGTCCGCTCGGTGTTAATCGGGAAATGAAAAACTTTTCAAAAGACTATCCGGTAAACCTTTTGAAGAATACCGATGCGGAATATTTCTCCGAGCAAATTTCAGAAATCTACACGGATCCGGACAAGCTGAACGAATATATTGACCGGTTTTTTGAAATGTACGGCGAGCCGGTTATGCTGGGTCTTGACTGCTATGCGAAGTCCGTAGGCAAAGAGACCGGTGCTCTTACCGACGAAGAAATACATACCGTAGTTGAAAAGGTTGCCGGAGTAATTGACGAAACGCTGATTGAAACGGTTATGCAGGGTCAGCAGGTTCCCGCAATTTTCGGTGTCTCTAAAAAAATCCCTCAGCACGAGGATTTTACAGAACGGTTGAATCAGGACAAAATAAACTTTTACAACAAGTGGACGCACGCAAAAACAAAGCTCGGCGCGCCGCTCCTTTTCAGCGAGTTATCGGAGGACGAAACGACCGATATTGAAGGCGCAAAAATGTTTTTCGCAAATGACCCGGAGGAAGAACAACGGTATATATTCCTGCGTGATGAGTTTGCCAAAACGCTGAACAGCACCGACAAAGAGATATATTATCTTTCGGAAAAAGGGATTACTCAAAAAGAAATTGCAAAGCGGCTCGGCTACAAAACCCACAGTGCAGTCAGCAAACGAATGAAAATAATGAATAAGAATTTCAAAGAATTTTTAGGCTTTGAAAACTGAATAAGTAATAATTTACGGCGGTGTTCCAACAAAAAAGGAGCACCGCCGTTTTTTATGCGCAAAAAATATTTTTGAAAAATCCGAAAATTTTTTTACGAACGCAGGAACATTTTTGAATTTTGACCCTGTACTGTATATGGAAAGCAAAAAACAAAATAAAAAAATCAAGGAGGAAAACATTTTGAAAAAAGAAGAAATCGGAATTTCGGAAACCGCTTCCGAAAATAAAAAACGCCGAGGAAGACCGACAGTATACCAAAGAGATCATAGGGAGGACATGAAAGCCATATGTGAATCGGATATTGACCGTACACACAGAACGCATATTTCAGAATATTACCGTGGCGCCGTGTTTGGACTTTTAGAGGACAACAGCGATATTCCGTATCTTGAAAAAATTTTCAGGATAGATAATTCAAGACCCGCCTGTTATCAAAAAGGTGAAATTATTGAACAGCTCGGCAGAATGCTGGTGCAGGACGGTTACAGTGAAGACAGCGTCATTGAAGCGGCAACAATAGCGGCGAAGCTGTACCGTATGGGGTACACGGTTAAAGAAATTAAAGCATATTTGATTCGTGTGCGTAAGACAGGCAGGTGGTAAGAACGGTGAATATCGGAAGCCGCTTCCGATAATATTTGCCAAAGCATCACCTTGATGCTTTGCTGCCGTATAGGTGTAATTAGGATCGGCTGAAAAGTCGGTCTTTTATTATGCGAAATTTCAAAAAGGAGCTGATTAAAATTGATTGTATTAAAACGGAATCAGTGAAAGGCATAGGTTTAGCAAGCACTGAATTTGGGTGCACCAAATTCTATTCGCTTGCAAATGGCATTGCATTAGCAAGCATCGCGTTTGGGTGTACACACCGCAAACACACTTGTTAGGGGCGTCGCGACACCCGCCCCCCTAAAACCCCAAAAAGAAAGGATTGTTATTATGGAAAAAAGAACAGAAAGAATCAAGTTTTGGCTGACAGATAAGGAACTGAAACAAATTGACCGTAAAGCCGGAAAGCTCGGTATGAATCGTTCCGAGTATATTCGCTATCTCATCGCCAACTGCAAGCTTGTTCACACACCGAACATTGATTATGAGGGCTATTACAACAGACTTAAATGTATCAGTGATGAAATAAACCACCACTTAATTGTTCTGAATCAAATCGGTACATTGGATGAGCCGCAGTTTCATAGGATCTGCGAGGAGGCAATCGAAACGGCGAAACAACTTTCAAATGAGCTGACCGAAAAGCTGGATATTGAAGTTGAAAAGTCGAAGGAGGTGAACACTTGAGAAACGGAAAGCATTATGTCCCCGTTCGGATGACAAAAAGCGAAAAAGAGAATTTCTTAAAGCTCAGTGAGTTATGCCGTGCCCCTGAGAAAACAGTTTTGTATTGGCTTCTAAACGGTATGATTGTCTACGAAAAGCCGCCCGAAATCTTTTTCAAAATCACAAGATTGATGTTGAGACTGGAAACCAATGTAGCCCATATTTGGCTCGGTGGCAGTATTTTATCAGAAGCGATAAAAACGAAATATTACAAACTATCAAAAGAAATAAACAATTACGATTGCGAAATCACTTTCAAAGGATTATTTGCAGAAGCGCACTACGGCGAAAACCGAAAATAACAGTATTGAAAGGCAGTAATTATGACACAAGCAAACCAAACTGCCGTTTCAAGCATATTTTTCTATACACTCTTTTTTACAAAGGAAACGGCAGACAAAGAAAAATTAAGGAGATTTTATAATGAAGAAAGAAACCGAAATGTCTGCCGAAAAGGTAGTAAAACAACCTAAACCGAAGCTTATGAGCATTAGACTTGAAAAGCTTCACCCATTCCGCAATCACCCGTACAAGGTAATCGATGATGAGTCCATGGCAGAGTTGCTCGAAAGCATAAAGCAATACGGACTGCTCAATCGCGTTATCGTCCGACCGATTGAGAACAACACTGAAGAATATGAAATCATATCCGGTCACCGCCGAGTACACGCCGCTGAGCTTCTTGAAATGAAAGAAGTCCCTGCGGTTGTTCATTTTATCGACCGTGATGAGGCCACGGTTATGATGGTAGATTCCAATTGTCAGCGTGAGAATCTAACGCTTATGGAAAAGGCTCGTTCTTACCGTATGAAAGCAGACGCATTATCTCATCAAGGCAAATCTTTGGGACAGAATGTCCCGAAGTCCGAGGACAATCGAACTACGGCAAAAATAGGTAATGAGGCCGGCGACAGCTATAAAACCGTTCAACGCCTAATTCGTTTAACCTATCTCGTTCCTGAACTTCAAGGGTTTGTAGATAGCGGCAAGATGAAAATGCTCCCGGCTTATGAATTGTCTTTTCTAAATGAAGAAGCACAAAGAGATGTCATTGACCGCATTGATGAAACGGAAAGCTTTCCATCCCACGCACAGGCTCGCCGTATGCGCACCGCTTTTGAAGAAGGCAAGCTTGACTATGATACCGTAACCGAAATTATGAACGAGATAAAACCGAATCAAGTAGAAAAGCTCAAAATTCCAATAGACGATATACGCAAGTATGTACCGAAATCCATGACACCCGCTGAAATGCAGGCATATCTCCTCAAGCTCGTAAAACAGGACTACGAACGTCAGCATAACCGCGACGCAAGATAAGGAGTGTGCCTATGGATAAGTTTATTGTTGGATTCGGCAGCACCCCTCGAGAGTATGTCATTAACGGAGTGAGATATGTAGTTGAGTCGAGATTTCAAAAGCCTGATTACAAAAAGCCAAGAGAAAACACCTTGTTGAATAACCGTATCGGGAATTATCTCACAAGCGATTTCGCAGATTTGCCGTCTGTCAATGCAGATAATATAATAGACACTGAATATGATTGTACGGCTGCCGGAAAGGAGGAAAACAATGCAGCCGAAAACTAAAAAAGACAAAATCGGGATAACGGCGCTTTACTGCCGTTTGTCCCGTGACGACGGAATGGACGGTGAAAGCAATTCCATCGTAAACCAAAAGAATCTGCTCTTGCAAAAAGCAAAAGAAAAAGGGCTAACCGATACAAAGTTTTATGTTGATGACGGATATACGGGAACCAACTTCAACCGACCGGGATTTCAGCAGATGCTCTCCGATATCGAAATGGGATATATCTATGCCGTAATGGTAAAAGATTATTGTGCGATAATAGGACTAAATCAGAAAGACCTTGAAAATCAAGGCATTCTGGCTTAGTCCCTTCTTTTTTTGACCGAAAACAAAGGACTTTCACAATAATCAAGCAAGCCGGAGGGTGCTGCTGCACACTTCCGGCAGAAGGAGGATATAGTGGGTGCTATCAAAGTCTTCTTGAAGGAGGTTGTGCTTCCAATCGCGCTTGCGTTCTGCCTCGCGTCATTTCTCAAGCCGATCTATATGCCTGACGGCGTATGTGACTACTTCCTTATGTGGATCTGCGTCGGCTTGCCATTCGGCATCCGGAGGATGTGCCTCTGGCTCGTTCCCAGCGGTTACGGTATCTCCGGCTCAGTCGGCATCTTCGCATTGAACTTAATCATAGGCGGTCT
>ERZ827423.228-NODE-228-length-76039-cov-23.992419_pt1 | contig 76039 bp, 79 predicted proteins | sample MGYA00519775_ERZ827423 | MGnify/ENA primary metagenome ERZ827423 (study PRJEB31778, sample SAMEA3449296) | human gut metagenome | biome: human gut; feature: human-associated habitat; material: faeces | place: United Kingdom | collected 2010/2012 ... | reverse complement strand
CGAGAAAGGCTTTGAGTGGATAGGGGCTTATGACATTACCGCTGACGAGCTTCTTGCCGGGACAGACACCGCAAAGACCGAGAGCAAGACCGCACAGGCGCAAATGCTCATTCTGGAATTGCTTGCAAACGGAAAGCGTATGCCGAGTGCAGAGCTGGAAAAGGCAGTCAATGAGCGTGGGATTTCCTCACGCACCATGAGAACGGCAAAGAGCCGTATCGGGGACAGACTTGTGACCGAGAAAGACGGCACAGCATGGGTCTGCTATCTCCGAGACTGACAACAGGAACACGGCAAGCGTGGCAAAGACGGCAAGGTTTTTATAGATACCTTAATGTTGCCGCCTTGCCTTGTTCCCTCATACCGACACCGCCCGATGATGAACAGTCACCGGGCATTTTTCATTTACAGGAGGATTTTGAATGAACAATACCGCAACCAACACCGCCACTTGCCCGACTGTCAGAAAGCAGATTGGCAAGACCACCTATATCGTCCGTGTCCATTTCAGCGAGACCGCCAAGGAGACGATGGAGGACAAAATCAAGCGTATGCTCCGTGAAGAAGTCCGCAAAATGTGACTTCTTTTTGAATTTGATGAAAAAGTCCTTGACTTTTCGTCTCTGGCAAGACGGCCCGCAGCATCCTGATTTCCTGCGGCGCGAGGCTGGCCCCCTTTGATATTCCTCAGCTTCGGGAGATCATGTCCTACGATGAAATGGAGCTTGACCGCCTGGGCGACAGGAAAACCGCCACCTTTTTCGTGATCTCCGACACGGATACCACCTATAACTTTGTCGTGGCCCTTGCCTTTTCGCAGATGTTCAATCCTCTCTGTGAACGGGCCGACAATGTTCACGGAGGCCGCCTGCCCCATCATGTGCGGGTGCTGTGGGATGAGGCGGCCAATACGGGACAGGTGCCCCAGCTTGAAAAGATTGTGGCTGTCATTCGATCCCGGGAAATCAGCCTGACCATGTTCTTGCAGGCACAGAGCCAGCTAAAGGCCCTGTATAAAGACCATGCGGAGACCATCATGGGCAACATGGACAGCGTGGTTTTTCTCGGAGGCCGGGAGCACACCACCATCAAGGAGTTATCGGAGGCTTTGGGGAAAGAGACCATTTCCATGAATACGGAGAGCCGGACACGGGGCCACTCGGAGAGCTACGGGCAGAACACCCAGCGGCTCGGCAAGGAGCTTATGACCATGGACGAGCTCACCACCATGGACGGAAACCGCTGCATCCTCCAATTGCGGGGGCTGCGGCCTTTTTATTCCCCGAAGTACGATCTGAAAAAGCACCCAAATTACAAGTACACCGCCGAGGCCGACAAGGAGCGCAACGCCTTTGACCTTTCCAAACTTGTGACCCGGCACATGACAAAGCTCGATGAAAACGAGCAGTATACCGTTTACGAAGCGACTGAGGCGGACTTACCGGCCATAGACGAGGACGAGGACATCCTGAACTATGACGATGTAGACGACCCGGACGCCTTCGCATAACTTCGGGCCAGGTTGGCCCGAAGTGTGCCGCCCCAAGAGGCGGCTTTTTTCATACATGAACAAATGAAGGAGGAACATTCATGGGATTTTTCACAAGTGCGGTAGATACCCTGCAAACGCTGGTCGTGGCCCTGGGCGCTGGCCTTGCGGTGTGGGGCGTGATTAACCTGCTGGAAGGGTACGGCTCGGACAACCCGGGCGCCAAAAGTCAGGGGATCAAGCAGCTCATGGCGGGCGGTGGTGTGATCCTGCTGGGCATGACCCTTGTACCCCTGCTGGCAACGCTGTTTTAAGGTAGCCGCCTATGGGGATTCTCACCGACTGGATTACAGAATGGCTGAGGGGCCTGCTCATTGACGGGATCATGGGCAACCTGGAGGGCCTTTTTACCAACCTGAACAATCGGGTCGGAGAGATCGCGGTAGAGGTGGGGACATCCCCGGCGACATGGAACGCCGGGGTGTTCTCCCTGATACGACAGCTTTCCGAAACGGTTGTATTGCCAATAGCCGGGATCGTCCTCACCTTTGTCATGTGCTACGAGCTGATTCAAATGCTCATAGACCGGAACAATCTGCATGACATCGACACCTGGCTGTTTTTCAAGTGGATCATTAAAACCTTTATCGCCGTGACGATCCTCTCCAAAACCTTCAATATCGTCATGGCGGTGTTCGACGTGGCCCAAAGCGTGGTAGCTCAGTCTGCGGGGCTGGTACAGGGCACCACCGACATCACCCCGAATATGCTGGCAAATATGCAGGCGACGATTGAGGGAATGGAACTGGGCCCGCTGCTGGGCCTGTGGATGCAATCCTTTGTGGTCCATCACACCATGACAGCCCTGAACATCTTTATTTTTGTGGTCGTGTACGGCAGGATGATCGAGATATATATGCTGACGAGCCTTGCCCCGCTGCCCTTCGCCACGGTGGTAAACCGGGACCTGGGGCACATGGGGCACAACTATTTCCGTTCCCTGCTGGCAATCGGCTTTCAGGGGCTGCTTATCATCGTGTGCCTTGCCATCTACGCGGTGCTGATCCAGAGCATCGCCGCAGCCGGGGGCACGGACATCTTTGAAACCATCTGGACGGCCATCGGCTGTACGGTGCTGCTGTGCTTTACGCTGCTGAAAACCGGGTCGCTGGCCAAGGCCGTGTTCGGCGCACATTAAAACATTGAAAGGAGAACCGCATGAGCAACGAATTGGAGAAAACCGCACAGGCGACGGATATGAAGCTGGATGTGGATGTTCGTCTGATCGAGCCCAGGGGGAACCTGATGGGCTTTGCCAACGTGGCCGTCAACGACTGCCTGCGCATCGACGATTTCAAGGTATTGCAGGGCGAAAAGGGCCTTTTCGTGGGGATGCCCAGCAAGGCGACCCAGGGCCGGGACGGCAAGACGGCCTACTATGACACCGTGCGGCCCGTTACAAAGGAATTTCGGGCGGCGCTGACGGAGGCCGTGGTAACGGCCTATTCCGTGGAGGTGGAGAAGTTGCAGAGCCGGGCGGCCAGCCTTGCCAAGCCCTCCATCTCCCAGCAGCTCGCGGAGGGAACGAAGCAGGCGGCAAAGGAGAACGCGGAGCGTCCCGCCCCTGCGAAGTCCTCCAAGGCGAGGGCTGAACGCTGACTTCTGGCCAAGTTGGCCCGAAGTGGGAAAGGGGGCAAAGCAAATGACACGAAAAAGCTTCGGCTACGGAGCCGCCTGCTACTACGCCGGAAAGCTGGTGGGACGCTGCACCCTGGCGGACGCGCAGGGCTATGAGCAGCTTATGAAAGCCTGCGGCGGCAACGCTGCCCGCGTTTTGCAGGAATACGCCTATTTCTCCCCGGAGCTGCGGGGCATTTTGGAGAAGGTGGCGGCGGTACAGGCCAAGGAGAGCCGTGCCGCCGGGATCTTCCAATCGCCCAGGCTTTCCCCGTGGGGAGATGTTCAGACCAGCGACACCCTCTGCCCGGGGGTGTTTATGGTCAGCACAGCCAGTCACGGCGGGACGATGGTATCTCTGGATATGGCGGCGATCCTTTCGCCCGCCGCCCGGAAATGCGGCCTGAAAATGGGCGACTATCTCTGCTTTGAGGAGGACTGCGACGAGAACATCGTGCTGCGGGAGCTGCTGGATAAGAAGCTGTGGCAAATCCCGGACCGCATCCGTGACAGAGCCGCTTTTGAGGAAAACATCAACCGCGCCCTGCGGGAGCATCACCCGGAATACTGGCGCTCGCGGCAGCAGGGGCTGGAACGGGAGCGCGCCCGATCCGGCCCCTCCCGGGGCGCGGAACGCTGATACACTTCGGGCCAAGTTGGCCCGAAGTCGGGAAGGAGGTATCTCTATTTGGCCTATGTAAACGTACCCAATGACCTGTCCCGTATCAAGACAAAACTTGCTTTTAACCTGACGAAACGGCAGCTTGTGTGCTTCGGCACGGCGGCTGTCATCGGCATCCCTACCTATCTGCTGGCCCGGTCCTCCATCGGAGGCACCGGGGCCATGCTCCTGATGATCGCCCTGATGCTGCCTTTCTTCTTCCTGGCTATGTATGAACGGGACGGCCTGCCCGCGGAAAAGGTGCTGCGAAACATTCTGCGGGCCACGATCCTGACGCCTCGCGTCAGGCCGTACAGGACCGACAATTTTTATTACTATCTGCACAAACAGGGAAAGGAGGCGCCGAAGATTGCCCAAGGGAAAAACCGCACCGCCCCAAAGAAAAAGTAAGGCCCGCAAGCGCGGGCCGCAGACGGCGCAGCAGACCATCCCCTATCGGGAAATGCACAAGGACGGCATTTGCCGCATATCGGAGGACTACTACACCAAGACCATTGAATACGAGGACATCAACTACGCCGTGGCCTCTACGGAGGATCAGGGCATTATCTTTGACGCCTATTGTGGCTTCCTCAACTACTTCGACGCCACGCTTCCGTACCAGCTTTCCTTTATCAACCACCGTTCCCGCCCGGAGAGCCGGTACAGCGTCAATATCCCGCCCCAGGACGACCAATACAACAGCGTCCGGGACGAGTACACCGGGATGCTGAAAGGCCAGATCGCCAAGAGCAACAACGGCATTGTTCGTTCCAAGTACATCACCTTCGGCATCCACGCCGCCGGTATCCAGACCGCCCGGCCACGGCTGGAGCGTGTGGAGGCCAATATCCTCAGCAACTACGGGAAGCTGGGCGTACAGGCCCGCCCCCTCAGCGGCAAGGAGCGCCTTGCGCTGCTTCACAGCCAGCTTCGGCCCGGCAGCCGGGAGCCCTTCCGCTTCTCGTGGGACATGATACCCAAGACCGGCATGGGGACCAAGGACTTCATCGCTCCGGACAGCTTTGACTTCCGGCAGGCCCGCCTGTTCCGGGTGGGGACGACCTGGGGAGCCGCCTCCTATATGCAGATCATGGCCTCGGAGCTTTCCGACAAGCTCCTGGCAGAGCTGTTGGAGCTGGATATGGAAATGACCATCACCATGCACATTCAGACCGTTGACCAGTCCAAGGCCATCAAGCAGATCAAGGCCAAGATTTCCGACATCGACAAAATGAAGGTGGAGGAACAGAAAAAGGCCGTGCGGGCGGGCTACGATATGGACATCCTTCCCCCGGACCTTGTGACGTACAGCAAGGACGCGGCGGCTATGCTGGCTGATCTGCAAAGCCGGAACGAGCGCCTTTTCCTGCTCACCTTCCTTGTGGTGAACACGGCCAACACCCGGCAGCAGCTTGAAAACGACCTGTTTACCGTGGCGGGCATCATGCAGACCTACAACTGTTTTCTGCGGCGGCTGGACTTTCAGCAGGAACAGGGCTATATGTCCTCTCTGGCCCTCGGGTATAACGGCATCGAAATACACCGGGGCATGACGACAAGCTCCACGGCGATTTTCGTCCCCTTTATGACCCGGGAGCTGCGCATGGGCGGCGAGGCCGTCTACTACGGCCAAAACGCCCTGTCCCACAATGTCATCATGGCAGACCGGAAAAAGCTGAAAGCCCCCAACGGCCTGTATCTCGGCTCCACCGGCAGCGGCAAGAGCTTCGCCGCCAAGCGGGAGCTTATCAATGTGTTCCTTGTGACAAAGGACCGGATCATTGTCGTTGACCCCATGGGCGAGTATGCGCCCCTTGTGCGCAGGCTGGGCGGACAGGTCATTGACATCTCACCGGACAGCCAATGCCATATCAACCCCATGGACATCCAAATGAACATGGCCGACGATGAAAGCCCGCTTTCGCTGAAAGCGGACTTTTTGCTTTCCCTCTGCGAGCTCATTGTAGGTGGGAAGGACGGTTTGCAGCCCGTGGAAAAAACGGTCATTGACCGCTGTGTGCGGCTGGTCTATCGGGAGCTTGCCCTGGGCCTTGAAACAGCAAAAACGCCCATTCTGCAAGACCTGTACGACCTGCTTTGCCAGCAGCCGGAGCCGGAGGCGCGACGGATCGCCACGGCGCTGGAGCTCTACTGCACCGGCTCGCTCAATATGTTCAACTTCCCAACCAACGTAGACCTGAACAGCCGCGTTACCTGCTTTGTGCTGAAAAACCTCGGGGAGAACCTGCGCAAGATCGCCATGCACATTACCAACGAGCTTGTTACCTCGGCGGTCAACAGCAATTTCCAAAACGGCATGGCGACCTGGTGCTACTTTGACGAGTTTCATGTGCTGCTCCGGGACAGTCTGACGGCCAGCTATTTTGTGGCCGTGTGGAAGATGCTCCGCAAAAAGGGCTGCGTGCCCTCTGCCCTGACGCAGAACGTGAAGGACCTGCTTGCCAGCCGGGAGATCGAGAACATCCTGGAAAACACGGATTTCATGGTGCTCTTGTCGCAGGCGCAGGGAGACCGGGCCATCCTCGCAAAGCAGCTCGGCATATCGCCCCATCAGCTTTCCTACATCACGCAATCCGAGTCCGGCAAGGGTCTGCTGTTCTACGGGGATACCACCATCCCGGTCATAGACCGCTTTCCCCAGGACACGGAGATTTACCGCCTGCTCACGACGCGCCCGGAGGATATGAAGAATGACGCCGCGTGATAAGACAACTTCGGGCCAACATGGCCCGAAGTCCAACCGGGGCAAGTTCTGTCAGGAGAGCAAGAGGCCGCGTCCGTCCTCCCGTCTGCGGCGGGAGGACGAGACCCCGCCTCGCGGAGAGAAGAAGTCTGCTGACCCCAAGGCCGATAAGCGGTTTGAGAAAGCGGGCAAAAAGGCGGAAAAGACTGGGGCCCGGCTGGAAGCCGCCAAGGAAAAGCTGGCTGCCCAAAGGCCCGCCAAGCGTCCCGGCCCGGCGAAGCTCGCCGCTGCCGCCGCAGGTCATCAGGTCCACCGCTTTGTTCATGGGAAGATCCATGAGGTCGAGCACGAAAACGTGGGCGTGGAGGCAGCCCATCGGGTGGAGCTCGCCGGAGAAGGGATGGGCCGCACCGGGGCAAGAGCTATCCGGCGGCGTATCCGGCAGGCACCGGCCCGGCGTGTGCGCCGCTGGGAGCGGCGGGACATTCGGGCCAAGGCCGTGTATGAGATGCAGAAGCAGGCCCGGGAGCATCCCGAGCTCAAGAAAAACATCCTCTCCCGGTACTGGCAAAAGCAGAAGCAAAAACGGGAGTACGCCAAGCGTGCCCGGGAAACGGCAAAAACGGGTGCCCAGGCCGTCAAGGAAACGGCGGTCACGGCAGGCCGGATCGTTGAAAGCACCGTTGTCTATGTCAAGCGCCATCCCGTGGGCATGGTGATCGCTTTGTTTTGTGCGCTGCTGCTGGTGTCCCTGCAATCCTGTCTTTCCACGATGGTGACGCTGGGAAACGGGACGATTACCGCTGTTACTGCCAGCACCTACCCCTCCGAGGACGGGGATATGCTGGCCGCCGAGGCCGCCTATGTGGGGATGGAAAACGAACTGCGCTCCTATCTGGAAAGCTACGAGCAGACGCACGACTACGACGAATACCACTTTGACCTGGACGACATCGAGCATGACCCCTATGTGCTGATCTCCATTCTGACGGCATGGCATGAGGGCGCGTGGACGATAGACCAGGTACAGGGCACCCTGCAAATGCTCTTTGGCCGCCAGTACATCCTGACGGAGACCGTGAAGGTCGAGGTGCGCTACCGCACAGAGCAGCGGACGGGCTACCGTACCTACACCGATCCCAACACCGGAAAGACCGTGACGGAGGAATACGAGTACGAGGTACAGGTCCCCTATAACTACTATATCTGCACCGTCGAGTTGGAAAACTTCAATCTCTCCCATCTGCCCGTTTACATCATGGGCGAGGAAAAGGTTGGCCGGTACGCCCTGTATATAGCGACCCTCGGCAACAGGCCGGACCTGTTCGGCGGCAGGCTCCTGACGCCCACTCTCTACGACATCCCGGAAAGCTACCTGTCCGACGAAACCTTTGCCGCCATGATGGCCGAGGCCGAAAAGTACATCGGCTATCCCTACGTTTGGGGCGGCAGCAGCCCCAAGACCTCTTTCGACTGCTCGGGCTTCGTGTCGTGGGTCATCAATCACAGCGGGTGGAACGTGGGCCGTCTGGGAGCGCAGGGGCTTTGCAATATCTGTACCCCGGTATCCGCCGCCAATGTGCGCCCCGGCGATTTGGTGTTCTTCGTGGGCACCTATGACACGCCGGGCGTTTCCCATGTGGGCATCTATGTGGGCGACGGTTGGATGATCCACGCCGGAAACCCCATCGGCTATGTGAATCTGAACACAAGCTACTGGCAATCGCACTTTTACACCTATGGACGCTTACCGTAAAGGAGGATGACAGATTGAACGCAAAAATTGAGCGAGTGATTAAAGAGATTGATAAGACCAAGGAAAAGCTCACGGAGTTTCAGGGCAGGCTTCGGGAGCTGGAACGGCAAAAGACCGAGCTGGAAAACACGCAGATCGTGGATACCGTGCGTGGCATGGATATTTCCCTCGCGGACCTTGCCGCTTTCCTGAAAGCGTCGAAGGCCACTTCGGGCCAAGTTGGCCCGAAGTCTGAGCCGGAAAAGGAGGATGTGGGAAATGAGGAAGTCTAAACGCTGGCTGTCGGCGTGCCTGCTGACCCTGATCCTCTGCCTGGGCGTGTTCTGCACCCCGGCCATGGCGGATAATTCCACCCCTGCGCCGACCCAAACCCCGGAGCCGGAGAACGGCGTGGAGGTGACCGTCTCCGAGGACGGCACCTATACCGTCTCCCTGGGCGATTGGGAGTGGACCTTCCGGGTGGAAGATCTGGCGGAGGCGCGGATCGGCACCGTTGTCAATGTCCATTCCTATCTGAATGTCCGCACCGGCGCGGGCACAAGCAATCAGATCATCGGGCATCTTTTGCCCGGCGCGCAGGTGAAGGTCCTGGGAGAATCGGGCGGCTGGTATCGCGTGACGGTCCCGGAAATCACAGGCTATGTCTGCGGCGATTACCTCCGCGTTTCGGATGCGGCGGCAAATGGCGGCATGACCATGGATGAAAACACGCTGAAGCTCCTGCTCAGCGCCATGATCCAAAGCGGCAGACCCAACGGCAGCGGCACCCTTGCCCTGACCCCGGAGGGAAATCTGACGCTGCGGGACGACCTGGGGACCATGTTCGGCGCGGGAAAACAGTTTCTCACCGTACAGACCAAATCCGGCAATTACTTCTACCTGATTATTGACCGAGACGCGGATGGCGATGAAAACGTCCACTTTCTCAATCAAGTGGACGAGGCCGATCTGATGGCCCTTATGGATGGAGATAGCCGCATGACTGTACCAACGTGTATCTGCAAGGACAAATGCACCGTCGGCCATATCAACACCGCCTGCCCCGTCTGCTCCGTCAACATGAGCGAGTGCATGGGCAAGGAAGCGCCCACCTCGGAGCCGGAGGTTACACCCGAGCCGACTGCCCCGGAAAAGAAGGGCGACAGCGGGTTGTTGATCTTTGTGGTGCTGGCGGTGCTGGCCGCCGGAGGCGTCGGGTACTACTTCAAGGTCTATCGTGCCAAGCAGGCCCATGAGGACTATGACGAGGGCGGCGAGTACGAGGAAATCCCCGAGCCCGAGGAGGAATACGATGACAGCCCGCCCTGGGACGAGGATGGCGAGCTTGACGCCGATGAAGGCGGTGGCGACGAGTGAATTTCACCGATAACCCGCTGGAACGGCTGATGAAGGAGATCCCCCGGCCTGTTCCGGAAAGCAGGCAAAAGCCCCGGCACGGCTCCCTCTGCGCCGCCTGCCCCTACTGGAACGGGACGGCGTGCGTGGGCTTTTGCTACCGGCTGCTGAAAATCCAGAGGACTTCGGGCCAAGTTGGCCCGAAGTCCGGGGAGTGAGGTATGGACGCCCGGGAGCTGACCCGCGTCGAGCGGGCGTCCATCCGCAGACTGGTGAAAAAGTGGTGTGCCAACTATGACCCGGAATACGGCTGCCTCCCGCTGGACTGTGAGTGCTATATGCTCAACAAGTGGTGGACGGGCTCATATTGCCGTTATTTCCGTGAGGCGGTTTTGCCGCTTGACCCGGAGTTGGAACGATCCTTGTCCGACCCCGGCCATAAAGCGGAACTGCGGACCTGTGCCGTCTGCGGCAAGCTCTTTCCCCGGCAGGGCAAACGGGCCTTCTGCTCCGACGCCTGCAAGGAGGCCGCGAAGCGCGAGCGACAGCGGGAATATATGCGTCGCCGGAGGGATGGTATGTAGACATTTAGGCCCTCCAAAACCCTTGTAAACAGGGGCTTTCCGGGGCCGGAAACGGGGTGGGTAATATGATTTCCCATCCCACCCCTGTTTTCCAGAGAAAAAGCTAACATTTTGGAAAAGACACGGATAAAGAAAGATAACTTCGGGCCACGTTGGCCCGAAGTCAAAAAAAGGAGGTATTTTACTATGCAGGAAAAGGACAACTATCTCAAAAACGCGGAGCTCAGTACGGAGCAGAACTACAACATGATCGACGGTATCCTGAACAACGAACCCACCCCCGTACCTGAGCCGGGGCGGGAGCCGCTGGACAAGGTGAAGGAGCCACCCCGCAAGAAGCGCAGCCGTGAGCGTGACGACAGATGACCCGCAAGCGCATCCGTAACGTCCCGATCTACGTTTGGGTGCGACAGGACGAGCTGGAGGCCATACAGGAACGTATGGCCTCCCTCGGTATTCAGAACATGAGCGCCTATATCCGAAAAATGGCGCTGAATGGGTATGTGCTCCATGTGGACCTTGCCCCGGTAAAGGAGCTTGTGTCCCTGCTTCGCCGCTGTTCCAACAACATCAATCAGGTGGCGATACAGGCCAACACCTACGGCGGGATTTATCCCGGCGAGATTGAAAGCCTGCGGCTGGACTATGACGCCCTGTGGGAGCGCACGGGAGAGGTTTTGAGGCAGCTTGCGGAACTGGTTGTAATATAATATTTCCGGGGGACAGCATACAACATTGATGCTGTCCCCCGGAAGTGTCACTCCAATGTGAGAGGTTCAGGAACGCCTAATTGTCTATAAATATTTACTCCGAGATTCTCCTTCCTATCGTTATGCACATTACGGAGCATTTTATAAAAATCATCTATTTTCATATATGGAACATCTAATGCAGCCGCTATGTTTGGGATTTTCTCGGAGTTTGGTTTTTCATCGCTTTCGGCAGTTACAACAATGCCCTTGATGTATTTTGCTTTTGCGACCAAAAAGGCGTCTGCTTCAGGAGAGCCTTCTCGCAGACTCTTTTCTTTTATTCCTTCTCGAAATTTTTTGTTCTTAAAAATCTCCTGTAAAATATAGCCTTCATCATTTGTTGGCTTTTCAAAAAACTCCTTGTGAGCTTTAAGCCACTGGCTTATTTTGTCTTTGCCCTTGCTGTTAATCCATATTCCCAACTCACGATATACTTCATCAACCGAGATTATTTTCCCTGTCCGCATATAGAGAGACCATGGTTCCCAAATGTCATCAAAGACATCCATTGAGAGGTTCTTGAACGATCTTGAGAAAATATTATTATCGACCACATAGATCATAAGCTACCCCATCCTCTCTTCTCCGCGAAAGCCCGAATGGATGGGATTTTCATGTTCATGTATTGCGCTGCTTGCGCCAAGGAGATTTTATTTGAATAATATCCCTTAAATACTAATTCTGTATACTGCCTCCCTTTATATGATGCTTGAGTATTATAATAGTTCCCCCCTGGCTTTTGTTGTGCCTTTACTGCATCACTATATCTAAAATAATCCTCTAAGTATTGCGAACTTCTTTCGGTATATTCATCCGATGTGATCCGTTGAAGATCAAGAAACTTGCGTAAAATAACTTCTCTACTTACTCCATAAGTTGTTGCCAGTTTACTAACAAATTCTTCTGTTGGTTTTTTCCCTCTAATTGTTTTCTGAAAATCATCGTCAGGAACCAGGAAAGCGCCAGCAAACGAATTACATGCTCTTTCTATTGCTAAATCAGAATTGCTTAGATTTGCATGGTAGAACTGATCGTTAAGCATATCAATACCGCTGGTCCCGCGAATTATATGACACAATTCGTGAAACAACGTGAATGTCTGCCGAGTAAATGCCAAAGAGTTGTTTATATAAATTACGGGGAAAGTATCATCGTAAAGGCAAAAGCCAGATGTATTGTCGTCCCCAAAGGCATCCTTGAATACATAGATTCCTATTTCTGAGAATTTTTCTCGCCAAAACTCAAAGTGATCGGAACTATTCTTAATGCTTTTTTGTTTTGATAGTTCAACATCAAAAACATTCCTAAGCTGCTGTGCCATAGTTTGAATGTCAGAGCTAAATGTCATTGCAGAGAAAAAAGAAAAGCGAACATTTACATTTTCATTAAGCTCATATAAGTTTAGTTGCATTACGCGGGCATCATCTAACAGCTTAATGATGTTTCTGTTAAGTATACTGCTTTCAATAACGGAGGGGATTGTTCTGAACGAGGAAGGAAGGCTTTTATAAACAGGCGGTTCGGGGAAAAAGCAAACCGCAACTGGCTTTCTATAAAAATCACACAGTTGTTGAAGCTGATTATATGTCGGAAAGTCTTTTCCACTCTCCCAGCTTTGTAGTTTTTCAGCACCAAATTTAAGAGAGGCTTCCCCAATCGAAACGCCGCTTGCCTCTCTACACCAAACAAGAATATTGGGGTTTATCGAAGTCATTTTTTCTGACATTTCATGTTGCCCCCCTTAGACGAAATAACAACTGATTATAATATTTTACCACATTGAGCAGGGAATGTCGAACAGAATATGCTGATTTTACAAAGTTAACTTCGGGCCAAGTTGGCCCGAAGTTAAACGAAAAGCAAAACTTTACAATCGTCAATGCAGAGGTGGCAACGCTACTCCTACGTAACAAGATCATCTTACTTTCGATGCAGACGGCTTGTTATCAGCTCTACAATCTATGAGAAAAATTGCATTATCCACTTGATCTTCGTACCCGGCATTTTTGATGACGCGTGTAGCGATCTCAAGCTCAATTTCGGAAAAGTAAAAAATAGCTACTAAGCTTCCGTCTGCACAGTTTGCAGCTTCATAAATCTTCACTTGTTCAAACACATGAGACAACGACGAATTGCTGGCCAACTTAAACTCAGTAATGTTTTGGTTATATCGCCCTTTTGATACAATTACATCGGCTTCTCCTCGTCCATTGTTCGTATCAAAATCAACCTTATACGTTGTATCATACCACACTAAGCGGAACATTCTGCGTATATCATCTTCGCTCGAAATCCGCTGCCCATTATAATAAAGGTTCTTATAGCCATCGCAGTTTTCAATCACATGCTTAAAAAAGCGTAAACGCCTTATAGCCTCCTCCCTTGCTGAAAGAGCCTCATCTATTTTGTATCCGTTTGTGATTACTGCATTAATGAGGTCAGTCGTATTGGTCGAAAACTTTTCTAATTGGTACTTAACCTCTGCTTGACTTGTATGTTGGATTTCCGGCGTGTCATGCTCCCGCAGTCGAATGTAATAATCATAGAGTTCGGGGTATTCTCGTGTCAGTTCTATAAATGCTTCCTTCTCAATTCTTGAAACTGAGCGATCATATATTTTCCGTTTATTTCGCCGTTGCCGTTCCTGATACTGTCTTACAGCATTGAATATATAATTATTGACATATGCACGCAAAACATCATTGTCAATAGATTCTCTGATACGCTCTTGACTACTATAAAAGTCATCTCGGTTAATTGATGGCTCGCCTTCCCGCAGAATATCGAGAGGTGTAAGTATCACATATTCCTCTACACCACTACTGTTAATAATAAATGGAAGTGTGTACTCTTTGCTAACAAAACTCTCCGTTTTATAGTTAAAATAGGCTCTATCAACATAGAATGGCTTTTTTAATCCTTCACGTATGTTCTTCAAAGCAAAAGTTTGAGTATATTCAAGTAAGTATTCCTTAATCAAATTAACGGTCAAATCACTTATTTTGTCTTTACCACTTCCCTCATAGAGCAACATGATTTTCTCAATATGCGGACTTTGAGAAATATTATTTGTAGAAATGGCAAATGCGATATTTTTATATAGAAACTGTGCGTACTTGTCCCCTAAGGCTAAACCACCGTTCCCTGCGAAAGAATATCCAAGCCAATTGTTCTTAACTTCGCTGAACTTAAACCAAGCTTTGATTTCATTCTTTTGCAACTTGTTTTGGGCCTTTTGAGCAAGAAAGTAGAAATACTTTATAATTCCTTCATGCAGTTTTTTATACTCTGGCTTGTTACTGTTGAAAATTAACATCGGATCTATAAAAAGAGGCAAGTCGCACACTAAGGAAATATCAAGAGCTCCGTATTCGAGTAATAGCCGGGGGTCGATTTCAAAGTATTCGGAAAAAAACATATTATTCCCTCCAGCAGTTTCACATGCGCCTTCTAAGCAGTTGCAGCAAACGATAAAAGACTTCTTGTTATTTAATTATACAGTTTACCTGAACAATAAGCAAGATGCTTTAACTTCGGGCCAAGTTGGCCCGAAGTGCGGGACAGGATCGGCAAAGTCTCGACATCATTGTTGCCCCGTTAGAGGCATGGTACAATATAGGTGTAGGATAAACATAGACGCTTTAGAAAGGGGCTGCACGATATGAGACTGATCCTGAAAATCCTTGTTCTCCCGATCATCCTGGTGCTGACGCTGCTTACAGCGGTGCTGGGCTTCCTTGTGGCGTTGGCAGGCTGGCCGCTTTCTATCATCGCCTCGATCCTCGGCATCCTTAGTTTCATCACGCTGGTAACGGGCGGCGGTACGGCGGCGGGCATAGGCGGCATGGTGATCGCCTTTCTGATTTCACCCTTCGGCCTTCCCGCCGTGGCGGGGTGGATCATCGAAAAGCTGGCTGATCTCAACTACTCGCTGAAATGCTTTTTGACCGATTAACTGACTTCGGGCCAAGTTGGCCCGAAGTCCCACCACAAGTGGCGGCTGTAAAAGGCCGCTGTCATTTTTGTTAAGGGGGGATGCCTATGGCGACGACCTATCTAAAGGCCCACCACATCAGCAGAGGCGAGACCATAGCGCAATCCATGAGAGATCGTTTTGACTACGGCCAAAACCCGGATAAGACGGAGCAGGGCGAGCTTATCATGGCTTATGAGTGCGACCCCCGGACCGCCGACGCGGAGTTTCTTTTGACGAAGGCCAGGTACAAGGTGATTACAGGCCGGGAGCAGAAACGGGACGCGGATGTGCTGTGCTATCAGATCCGTCAATCCTTCCCGCCGGGAGAAATAGATCATCGGGAGGCACTGAAAATCTCCTATGAGCTGGCTATGCGCTGGACCAAGGGCAAGCACGCTTTTTTCGTCGTTTCCCATACCGACAGGCCCCACGCCCATTGTCATATCTATTTCAATTCAACCTCGCTGGACTGCACCCGGAAATACCGGGATTTCCTCGGATCGGCCCGCGCCCTGCGCAAGCTCTCCGACAGGGTATGTATTGAGCACGGCCTTTCAGTCATTCAGAATCCGAAGCTGAAAAGCCAAGGGCGCTTTCAGCATTATGGCCAATGGCTGGGCGCTGATAAGCCGCTGACCCATCAGGAAAAACTAAAGCGGCAGATTGATCTTGTGCTGGCAGAAGGGCCCGCCGACTTCCCCGATTTTCTCTGCCGTATGGAGGCGGCGGGATACGAGGTCAAAGAGCAGCGCGGGGTTATTAGCTTTCGGGCTCCAGGGCAGGAGCGATTTACACGGCTGCGGGCTGAAACACTCGGCGCGGGCTACGGCCCGGAGGATATACGCGCCGCTCTCGGCGGTAAAGGCCGGACGGTGCCTCGGCGCAAAGTCAGCCTGGCAATCGACATCCAAGCTCGTATGCAGGCAGGCAAAGGCCCCGGCTATGAGCGATGGGCCAAGGCTTTCAATGTCAAGCAGATGGCCGCGGCGCTGGCCTATATCCAGGAGCACGGCTTGACAGATTATGCGGAGCTTGCTGACAGGGCGGCCAAGGCCACGGACAGCTTTCACACGCTGGAATGGCAGGTCAAGAACATCGACGCCGACTTGCAGCGAAACGGCGAGCTCATGGGTGCGGTGGTGAATTATGCCAAGACCCGGGCCGTGTTCGAGGGCTACAAGGCGTCTCGGTACAGCAAAAAATATCTTGCGGAGCATGAGGCCGACATCCAATCACACTGGGAGGCGCGGGCAGCTTTTTCGCGGCTGCTGGCCGGGGGAAAGCTGCCAAGCATGGACGCCCTCAAAGCAGTGCGAAAAAAGCTGACGGCAGAGCGCCGGGATACCCTGCAACAGTACAAGGAGGCCAAGGCGGATATGCGGGAGATCGTGACGATCAAGGCCAATATAGGCCGCCTGCTGGCCGTCACCGGCGATAGTCGGAATAAGGAAATGGAGCGATAGCGACATGACGCAACCGAAAGACGCGAAGCGGCTGACTTCGGGCCAAGTTGGCCCGAAGTGCCGGGTTTGGGGAGGCTCCCCAACAAGCATTTTTTCCGGCCCTCCGGGGCCGGAAAAAAGCAAGTGTCAATACACTTGCCCTGCTTGCCGTTAGTGCGCACACGGAAATGATGCGTCTATTTTAAGCGTTGGCGTACTTGACTTTACCGTGCGGGGGAGGGTTTATGCTTTATTTGTCTATCAAAAAAGGAGGTTTTTTTATGGAATTGATTTGGGATCGTGTGCTAAATGAGTATGTCCACAGTCTAATTAGTCCAGATGGAAGAAGCACCTTTGAAAGTACGCCAAATCTTGTCCGTGCGGTTTTGGACAATGCAAAAATAAAAAAGAACGATGTAGTTGTTGATGTTGGTTGTGGGTGGGGAAACATCACAATACCTTGCTCAAAACAAACCAGGCAGGCAGTTATCGGTATTGAGCCTGATTTAGATAACATAAATGAGGCAAGGAAAAGAAGCACAGGATATAATATCAAGTATGTCGAGGGTGCTTTTGAAAAACTCAATTATACTGGGGAGGCAGATGTAGTGATAAGCTCACTTGCTTTCCATCAAGTCTCACAACAATATAGAGCGACTGCCATAAAAAACATAGAGAGCCTTTTGAAAAAAACAGGCAAATTTGTGTTGTGCGATACAATAATTATGTTCGATCCGAAAGCAAATCCTGAACTATTTGACAAAGTTTACCGATATTTATTAGAAAAAACTGTTCCACAAGACATCTTCACAACACAAATAGCTCCTTATCTCCAGAACGATCATATTTATACATGGGAAGAAATGAAAGAGTATACGCCAGAAGATAGTTGGTTTTATTCAGAAAACGACTTGAGAAAATGGGCCAGCGAAAGTAACATGCAAATCCTTGAAGCAAAAGAGTTTTGCCCGTTTTTTGGCATTGTTGTAATAGGAAAAATGGCGAGCACAGAATAATAAAAAGGAGTTGACTTTCCTCTGCGCTGGAAGGTTTATAATCATAACGGGAGGTGTAATATGTATAAGATCGGTGAGTTCTCAAAGATTGTAGGTATTACCACAAAAACACTTCGTTACTACGACGCAGAAGGTATTTTATCTCCCGCCAATCGGGACAAGGAAACAGGATACCGACTTTATTCAGAAACAGACATTGAGAAGGCGTCTATCATTTCAGATATGAGAAAATTCAATTTCACAATATCCGAAATGAAAGATGCTCTGCGGAGTATCGAGAACAGAGATGACTTCAATGATTACCTTACCGAAAAAATAGCAATTACGCGGGAGCAGATTGACCGTAATACACAACTGATTACAGACATTCAGGAACATCTGAAACACTCCATCTCAGAAGAAAGCACTCCCTATGAATGGGAATATACAGTTTCAGAAGTCGATTTTCCAGCGATGAAAGTAGCGACTCTCCGTTTTGAGGGAGCTTACCATGAAATCGGACAATACTATGAGCGATTATATAAAATAGTCAAAAACCGTGTTGCTGGTGTACCAATCACCTGCTACGGCTCTTTGGAATATAGCGATCGTGCCCATATTGAGGTATGCGTGCCGGTGACAGAAACAATAAACACAGAGGGTGTAGTGACAAAAAATCTGTGTGCCCGACGGGCACTTCGAGTTGTCCATATTGGGAACTATGATAAATTAAACTTTGCATATCGGGCGCTTTTTGATTATGCAAATGAACATCGTCTTTCATATACTGCTCCGTTAATTGAGGTATACAAAAAAGGATACGGAACAACAATGGCGGGAAACCCACAAAAATATCTGACGGAAATATACCTCCCTATTTCAGAATAGTCTGGCTTGGATGCCGCCGTATTTCATATAATAGGAGGTATCAATGTGGCTAACGATCTGTCGTATGGTAGTCATGTTAAATATGCAATCCTGCGACACGCTGATAAGAGAAGGGCCCTGTTTTTGCTTTCTCTTTTTGGGGATAAGTTGTCCCTCAGCAGGCCACAAGTAAAGGCGGCATCCTTATAGGTGCCGCCTTTACTTGTCATCGGGTTATTAGCTTAGTCTACTATCATAGAAAACTATGTAGTCTCTTTGATCGTCCGTATCAGGTTTTCCACGAGATGCAAGTCCTTTGCGCTCATAGAACTGAGCATGACATTGATCCGCTTTTTGCAAGCGTCATCTGCTCCCATATCCGGGTAGAAAAACTCGTCAACCGATATATCGAACATCGTCACCAACTGATAGAAAATATCGAGGCTCGGATGCTGGCCATCATTCTCATGGTACATGACGGTGCGCGGGTCGCGGTCAATGATATTGGCCAGTTGTTCCTGGGTCAACCCCTGCCGTTCCCGTGCCCGTTTGATAGCTATCCCAATGTCGTGAAAATCAAATTTGCGGTCATCGCGTTCATGCTTCATATCATCACCACCTTATGTAATTTTACATTTCAGGTGGCGCAATTTGAACGGTACTGTATTTCGTGTTAGAGACTGTTTAATTTCACTACGAATAATCTGACAAGTGCAAGGAGGATCATATGTCAGATAAAAAATGGCTTATGTGTCCTCAATGCAATAATAAAACGCGTATTAAAATAAGAGATGACACCGAACTAAAAAGATTTCCTTTATACTGTCCAAAATGCCGAAATGAAACGCTGATTGATCTAATACAAGGTAATATCACCATCATCAAAGAGCCAGACGCACAGACGCAGAGCCGATGATCGACAGTCTATGACTGTGATTGTCGGCTCGGTTTCGTTAAGGAGAGTTTTTGTTTATGAGAATGATTGCACGAAAAAGGAAAAGCCGCATGACGGCGGGTAGTCCAGGCTTGGCCTGACTATTACCTTTTTGACGGCGGCTTTTCCGGGAAAGCCGCCGTTTATGCTTGCACTACAACTTGATAGCTGACAAATAAGCGGCGGCAACAGGAGGATTGCCGCTATGTCAAACATTTTAACCCGGAGCATCTATCGCTATACCTTTTATCGCCAGCGAAAAAAAGCGCAAATCATCCACCGGGCTATTATGGGCACGGGCATGAAATAAAATGTGGCATTTTAAGAAACTGCATTTCTATTGCCTGCATGGCTTTATGTCGTGCGGGCATTTTTCATGCCTTGTACTTCGGGCCAAGTTGGCCCGAAGTGTATCGGCGGGGCCCACCCCGCTGCCGTTCTCCGCCGCGCCTCCGTTCAGATCCCTTACCCCTTAAAAATCTGAACGGAGGATAAACAAATGAAAACCATCAATTTACGGGACTACTATCCCTTTTACCATAACGACCTGTTCATCGAAGTATCCGACGAGGTAGCGTCTGCGCTCCAGGAGGCTGAGAGGCAGGAGCGGAACTACCTTCGCCGCGTTGTCTACAACAAGGCGTTCTACTCGCTGGACGCCGGGGACGGTATCGAGCAGACGGCGCTGTTCCAGGCTATGTCTCCCTGCGAAATCTACAAGCGAAAAATGACCATGGAGCAGTTGTACGCCGCGCTGGACGCTTTGCCGGATAAGCAGGGCCGCAGGCTCTATGCCCATTACATTTTCGGGGTGCCGCAGACGGAGATCGCCCGGGCCGAGGGCGTCGGGCTCACCGCCGTCAACAACTCCATCGAGCGCGGATTGAGGAACATGGAAAAAATGCTGAAAAACATTCTCTGACCCCGTGGAGATTTGCCCTCTCAATCGTACAGGTTAATGAGAGGAGTTATTCTTCCACATGAACCTTGACAAGTGAATATCGACGGCACGGATACCTTCACAGCGGGGGGAGCCGGCGCGGGTGCGCGATAACTACCGGAAGGTACGAGCGGCAAACACCGACAGCGGCGAGGCGGGACAGGCAGGCCTGCCGGGCGACGATCCAGCGCGTGGGATTATGATACTTGCGGTTTGAACGCTTCACAGCATTGACCGCCGCGCCATCAGCATGGGGCGAGGTTGAGATACCTATGAGGGCGGTTGCCGCCGCCCGTTCGGGCCGTCAGAACAACATAGAAGCAAAGGGATCACCGCGCCGGGGTCCATCTGTCTTAGGACAGCCCGAACCTCCCCGGCGCGGTATCCCGATCTCGGACCACTTCGGGCCAGGTTGGCCCGAAGTGCCGGAGAAAGACCAAAAGGCAGCGCATGGAGGACACACGCTGCCCTTTGCTGTTTCTCCGAGAACTGAGAAAGGAGCGTCAGATATGGAAAACAAGAAGGTCGTACAGCTTCCCGTCGAGTATCAGGTCGGGAATACAAAATACTCTGTAAAGCCCATCTATGGAGAAGCACCAAACAAGGAGACTGTTGAGGATAAGATACGGCGGCTGATCCTTTCAGAGAGCAGGAACAAGCCGGATAAGCAATAATCCGCAAACCCGCGACATCCTTAACACGGGCCGTCAAGCATGGTACAATATACTTGTAAAAGCATTTGTTTGACGGCGTGAAAGGAGGAACAATGAATAGCCAGTCAAACATCATTACTGCTCTTTACTGCCGCCTGTCCCGTGACGATGATGTTCAGGGAGACAGTAACTCCATAGCCAACCAAAAGCGGCTGCTTTCACGATATGCCAAGGATTATGGGCTGCCCAACACCAAATACTTTGTGGACGACGGTTATACGGGTACGAATTTCAATCGCCCCGGCTTTACCGAAATGATCGAGGCCATCGAGGACGGGTACATCGGTGCCGTGATGGTCAAGGATATGTCCCGGCTGGGCCGCGACTATTTGCAGGTGGGGCTTTACACGGACCAGTTTTTTCCCGAGCATGGCGTCCGGTTTATCGCTGTCAATGACGGCGTGGACAGCGCCGAGGGCGAAAATGAGTTTGCACCCTTCCGCAACATTATGAATCAAATATTATACGAATCAAAGATAGTTTTGAAAAAGCGTCATCAAGCTATCTGGGATTAAGTGCCTGTGTTTTCGTACAAGCCTGTTAATTTGTTCAAAGGATTTATACTTGACCACTAAGGCCTTATTTGGACGCACCGTTATACTTTCAATATCGCTTAAAACGGCCTCTTTGCTGTACATTTTTCTTGCTACGCCCCATTCGTTTTCTCTTAATTTCTTCTGTTCAGATAAAAGCGCTATAGTATTATTGATTTCACCAATATCACGTCGTAAATCATCGTTCGTTTTTGACAATGCCTTTATCCGTTCCCTCAGTTCGGTTATCCTATCGTTGATAGACTCAACCCTGCTGTTCAGTTCATCTTTATCAAACGCCGCATCCTCGTATAAATCAAGTAGTCTTTCCCTGCGTGCTTTTGCTTCTTCTAATTCGGACTGTGCTGATATAATTGCTTCATCATCCCGGGTGTCTATCTGTGATTCCAGGATACCTCTTAGCTTCTTTAGAAGTTCCATAGCGTTAACAACCTGTGTTAAGGTTCGAAATATATAGACTGCCCCTGTAACTTGGCTATCTAAAACCGTTTCATATTTCATATATGTTGGGATTGCTGCATGGATAGATTTTATTGCCGTTTTCATCATATCGCCTTTCACGTTTTGAAGCACAGCTGTAGCAACGCACATTTCTCCCTTCTGATACAAGATAGTCGCTGTTGCCTGCAATATATTTATTGCCGCAAGACCCACATATAATTTTCCCCGCATAGTCTGTCTTGCCACTATATATCCCTTTTTGCCGCTGGTGCTGTATCCGGCCTTGAAGAATTTGTTGCGCTTTATCATACAATTCCCGGTCTATAATGGCAGGGACTTTATCCGTATCAAACACTACCGGCTTATCCGTTTCCCTGCGTGCATGCTTTTCAAACACCAGTCCCTCGGTATATTTCTTCCTTACACCGCAGCCTGTATAGGTTATATTGCTCAGTATCAGCCGGATGCCCCGATCACTGAAATCCTTTCCTTTCTTGGTTTTTATGCCCGACTGTTTTAAATAATTTGCTATTCGATATAAGCCTAAACCCTGATTGACATACAAATCAAAAATCAGCCTTACAATTTCAGCTTCATGTTCTACAATTTCCAGCCTGTTCTCTGGTTTGGGATAATACTTATAACCGTAGATATTGCCATGCGAATGGATATTCCCGTTCTTAATCCCCTGTTCGATGCCAAACAATACCTTGCGGCTCTTATCCCGGCTTTCACGCTCGTCAAATACGGAAAATAGCTGTATATATGTAATATCATCGGGTTTTTCCGTTGTTTTATCCAAATCTAAAAAATGGACATATACATGATTGCTTGCCAAAGCCTTCAAAATTACATCCACACTTACATTCCTTGCGAAACGGCTCGTATTGGATACCAGTATCAGGTCAAATTTAGGCTCTGCTACAATAGAATAACTATTTTCTATGTCCAAACCAGCATCGGTCAGCATTTTATTGAATTGTGGCCGTTTTAAAGATGTGCCGCTGATGCCTCTGTCAGCGTATATGCCAATATTCTCATATGACTCACACTCGTTGATATAGTGTTCAAAATAGTGTTTCTGATTTTCATAGCTGTTTTGTTGATCATCGCTTTTGGTACTTACTCTGCAATAAGCCACAACCCGTTTCATACCCAGACTACCCCGTTTACTATATTTCATATATTCCCACCTTTATTATATCCTATCAGCTATTCCTGCAATAGTTATATATTTAAAAATGGTTGGATAACTCACCCCGCACAACTGTGCCAGAGCCTTCTTGGTAAGCTGTCCCTGATGGTATAGCGGGGCATATTTTAAAAACAAAGCCGGTAAGTCGTCTTTGGACATTACCGGCCTGCCTGTATGTTTGCCTTTGGCCTTTGCGTTTGCCATGCCGCTTTTGACCCTTGCCCGTATAAGCTGTAGTTCCAACTCTGCAAAAGTTCCTGCCATCTGTAGAAATGCAACTGTCATCGGGTCAAGCTGCCCCTGAGTGCAGTCTATGGTAATGCTGCCCAGTATCACCAACCGCAGCCGTTTTTCTTTTACTCTGTCGATTATCTCGCATAGCTGTTTGGTGCTTCGGCTCAATCGGGATATCTCTGTCGCTATGATGGTATCCCCGGCTTTTGCTCTCTCTTGCAGCAACGCATCAAGTTCTGCCTTGTGAACTGCGTCCCCGTGCTCGTATTCCCATATAACAGCATCAGCGCCAGCCGCTTTCAATTCCCGCAACTGGCGTTGTATGTCCTGCCTGTTTTCGTTGGTGCTGCATCTTGCGTATCCGTATCTCATAGGCTGCCTCCTTCTTTATTGAAAACATAATAGCATATAAAGGAAAGGGTGCCGAGCCGCATTTTATACGATATGCTCCGGTTTTCAGCCTGATTTCTGCTGTGTTTAGGCAGATGCTTGTTATAAAGGAAAGGAGATGCTTTCTTTTATACGCCTGCCCCGATTAAAAAGGAGCGGTCAGCTGCTCCGCCCCTTCAATACTGTATTTAAATACAATGCACTGTTAATATTCTTCTGGTTCGTACATATTGAGTATCTTCATTATGGAAGCCAGCAGCAGCTTCGCATAATCGTAAAGGGATATTTCTATCATGCCTTCTCCATATCCTTGCTCTTCCATCGTGGCGAAGAGGCTTTCCAATACCTTTTTCCCGGTCGCCGCTTTGGGTAACTTTGCCTGCTTTGATTCTTTAACTATTAACGGAGTCTTTTGTTCACGTTCTATTTTCAACATATCGTTTTACCTCATTATTCGATTATTCAGGATGGCAGTTCCGTATATTGCCTGTGAGGTAAAACAAGTCTTTTGCCTACAATGTAGCGGATATCCCTGCTATAGCCTGCAAGGGATATGCCGCAGGTACATTCCTGCCGTACTCTATAATTTAATTCTAGTAAACTCTCTTTGAAAGAACAAGGCTTTTGTATCCCTCAATAATCAAAATACCGCAGAGTAAGCAAAACAGCAGGAATTAGGGGACTGATACGCTTGCCGCTCTTTTTCTCAATGGAAAGCCCATATGCAGTGTATCGCTACATATGGGCTGAATAAGGACATTTTTATAGGTAATCAAATTGGTGTAAACCATAGACGCACAGAAAAGCTTTGCGGCTTAGTTAGCACCGAATTATAAATCTTCATAAAACCCGAAACATAGCCGTCAAGTTTATTTGCTCCACTCAATCTGCTTGACAACGCATCCGTAGGGGCTTGTTGTGTCGGCCTGCGTTGAGATTATGATGTTTCCCAAGGTTTCATCGGGATCCTCCTCTATATATCCGTACTCATACGAAAATATAATTTGGCTCATATCGTTCCAATTTGTTTTTTCGCATTCGGAGAGGGCCAAATAATCGCCTGGGTCGCCCTCCTCATAATGGAAAAATCCATTGTCGAAAATACCCGCAAAGTTAAAGCCTTCAACTGCTGCACTTCCAAACATATTTCGAAGTTTTTCCTTGATTGCATTCTCAGGTATGTAGGCTTCATAATCATCTGCAATACACCCTGCACCAAAAGCGTCTCCAAAGGCAATAAGCCTTTTTGCTTCATCCCAGTCATATTTCTTCCACGCATCATAAAAAAGATAATCTGTCGATGCGTAGATGTACATTCGCAAGCCATCTGGATTGGCCAGCAGAATTTCAGGTGTAGCTTTCCCTACCCCCCGCATATTGTCATACGCTATATAGGCAAGGGCTTGAATTTGCTTCAGCCATTCAGCCTGCTTTTCTTGCGCCACAGTCGGCAAAGCAGCAGCCGTTCCGTTGTTCGTATTATTGCCGACCCTTTTATAAACCTCTATATCCCCCCGCAGCGAATAATGCATTGTGTTTTCATCCACATAATACAGCGCCCCCAATTGCGGATAATCTGTCTCGAGAGAACAGCAAAATTCATCATTTTCATATGACCATTTTGACACATAACCGAAAAAATCAATGTAATCATCATATACCACAAATGTGGTCCGTTCCCCGTCCCAGATTGACAGCTTCGCAAGTGGCACGGGCTGCGTAAGCTCTTCTTCGTCTTCCCACCCATAATAGGTGCCGATAAGCTCCCAAGTGCCAACGGGGGACTTTCTCTCTGAAGCATCATTTCCAAGCTCTGAAGAGCTATCAGCGTCTGAAATGCCCTCGCTGGGGGTAAGTATTTCTCTGTTCGCGGGCACATCAACGACAGTATCGGGCACTGGGATTTCCGCACAGCCGCTGAGCATGATAACACATAGTACCAATATAAAAACCGTTTTGATATGCTTCATTTTCATTCTCCTTTTAGTACTGTTCAAGGATTTCTCCTTCCACAAGCGGAAGGGTTATCGTTTTTCCTAATGTTGCTGTGTATGAATGTAAGCCCCGGGCAGTACCATACACCGTAATATAATCATCTTCCAAAATACGGCCGTTTTTCAGCAGGTCTTGCGAAAAGTACGAGTAAATAATCATATTATAGTTTCCCGATATCGCCAGCCTGACATGTATTTCATCATCAACTTCCATCACCTGAACCACTTTCCCGTAGAATGTGACTTTTTTGCCTTTGTAATCATCTGGAAATCTGGACAAATCATCAAACGTAATGTTTGTTGCATACTCCAGCATGGCGATCTCTTTCTCCAGCATGTCGATCTCTTTTAGAACAGCGTCACTGCCGTGATAACCCATTTCGCTGAGATCGGTGAAAATTTCCTTCGCCGTCGCGTAATCCTCTTTGAATATGGCATCATACCCTTGCTGATAATAGGCAGCCATTGCTGTTTCTTTACGGGCTTTGCTATCGGAATAGTCCCCTAAAGCGTTAAAGTAGTATATTGCATCACTATAGAGCCCTAAGTTAAAATGTAGCACCGCAGTCATGTAGAGCGACTGATCATACCACTCCGAAGCATTCTTATAGTATAGAACAGCATCAAAGGCGTCTTTCGCAGCTAAGTATTCACCGGCCTCATAACGAGCTATACCCTCACGATATTTTGTTTCATACAGCCATCTATCGCTATTCTTATAACCATGCAATTCTGAAAAGGCGTCTGCTGCTTCAGCGTATTTTTTCTCCTGCACCAGCCCGACCGCTTTTTCATAACGGCTGTATCTGCTGCTGGTCACCCCCACAACAATAAGCGCAATTACAACAAGAAACGCTGCCGCTGCCACATTTATCCACTTGAAATTAGGCGTTATTTTTTTAGTATTGGGTTGTTGCCCTATAGAGCCAATAATATTTGTTCCACACACACTACACGATGCAGCCTCTTCTTCCAAAGCAGCCTCACGGTGATCGCATATAGATTGCTGGGGTTCCTTCGATTTCTGCTGTTCAATTCTGCTTCCGCAAAAAGAGCAGAACAGTGAATCATCCTCGATTTCTTTTTTACAATATGGACAAAACATAAATTTCTCTCCTCGTATTATTTTATTGCCAACAGAATCTACAAGCTTATTATAGGCGGGGATAGAATAAGACAATTTGGATTCTTTTCCTTGGAAATAAGCCTGATTACAAGCATTTTATCATAATGGTCACAAGCTGGAAGCGCCTTTATCAAAAAGTAAAATGGACAGCTTGTACTGCTCGTATCCGATGTATCCCCTCGTCTATAAATGGACTGTATAGGAAGTTGGCCCTAGTTAACTTGAACCGGCCGGTGTTGTGTTGCGGTTTATAATTACTTTCGTACCTTTTTCAAGCATGTCCCCGGCATGAACAGTCTTACGGCTACCATGCAGCATGACCCTGCACATTTCCAGATAACCTACAGACAAATCCTCTTCGCCGCCGAAGCCCATTACCACAAACCCGGCGTCTTCCATGACGGCGCGGGCTTCGCTTTCCTTCATTCCGATTACATTTGGAAGGGCAACCTTATTTCCGGAATCGGTTGTGTTTACAGCAGTTTGCATCGGCGATGCTTTTACAACTGGTGTTGCACTTGGCTTTGGCGTCGTGCTGGGTTTCGGCGTAGAACTTGGCTTTGGCGTTTGCGCTCTGGCTTGTGTTTCGGAAGGGCCGGTTGGTGTGGGTGTAGGAGTAGACGCAGCGACTTCCGATTCGCTTTTTTCCATGGCGAGGACTTCTTCCAGCAGCTCCACGATATCTAGCTTGCAGAGTTTCACTACCGGACGGAAATCTCCGTAATATGAATGAGCCGGTATTGCAATATAAAGCCGTTCCTTCTCGTTTTTTTCATCTGTCTCATAGATAAACCAGATATTCATGCCATAGAGTTTTCCCGCTGCAAGCATATCTTCTATGGGCATTTCAAAAACAAGTTCTCCTTCGCCTGTTTGGATGGTTTCTTCCAGATCCCTTTGGAACAGGCGGCCATCGGGCTGACTGTTTACCATTATGTTCATATCCGCACTTGAGGTGTAAGCAAGCATAAAGCGGATATTGCCGTCTCCGGTGTTTGCTGCACGCAATTCTCCTGGCGTGAGCAGTGCGCTGATTGCTTTATTTTCGAATATGCTGTATTTAAGGGAAACCTCATATTTCTCCAATAAGGTGGAAAGGCAGCGCTTGGCTTCATCCTGACCGTTCAGATAGTCGTCCAGCTTTGAGAATGCGTAATAAGCGCTCGCAGGTTTGCCTGCTTCTAACTGCTCCAACGCAGCAACATAAGATTGAAAACTTCTGTAGCGTTCCGGGATACTGTTGTAAGGGCACTTCTCCAGTTCCTGACAAAGGGCCTTTGCGGCAGACATATCACCGCTTAGAATTGCTCTTTCAGCTTCAGAAAGAAGCGTATCTGCATCCGGTGTAGGCATGGGCGTAGGAGTGGGCATGGAAGTAGGCATAAGTGTAGGCGTTGTTTGCGCCGCATCCGGTTTTGAAGTCTCATTCCATTTAGGCAAAAATAGTACGAGTGAAGCAGCAAGCAACAAGGCGCAGCAAAGCAAAACTATGACAAGTTTCCGTGGATTTCTGGCCTTTTTGCCTTTTTGCGGTACCTTCTTCGGTGTGCCTTTAGGTGTTTCTTCCGTTATAAGTTCCTTATTTTCCTGCTCCGCCGCCAGCCAAACTGCTTCTTCGGCCTTACGCTTGGCTTCCAGTTCTGCTACGATGCGTGCCGCTTCTTCGGCCTTGCGCTTAGCTTCCTGTTCTGCTGCGATGCGTGCCGCTTCCTCGGCCTTGCGCTTGGCTTCCTGTTCAGCCGCCAGATGAGAGGCTTCCTCAGCTTTGCGTTTAGCTTCCTGTTCAGCCGCTAGCCGTGCAGCTTCTTCGGCCTTGCGTTTAGCTTCCTGTTCAGCCGCTAGCCGTGCGGCTTCTTCCTCAGCCTTGCGCTTAGCTTCCCGCTCTTCGGCGATACGTGCCGCTTCAGATGTTAATGCGTATCCGCAGCCATTGCAAAACAATACCCCTTGCTTTAGTCCTTTTCCACAGACAGGGCATTTGTATGACTCTGTTTTTTTATTTAATTCCGCGCCGCATCTATAACAGAAAGCTTCGTCATCACTTACTGCTGCGCCACATTTAGGGCAAGATGGCACACTCATCTGCTTTGATTCTACCACAGTCGCCCCGCACTTGTAGCAAAACCGTTCCCCATCGTGTATTTCCGCTCCGCATTTTTTACAGTAGAACATACGCTTTTATTCTCTTTCGATGTTTTGGTCTAAGGCTAAACAAACAAACTAAGCAAAAACAGGCCGCACCACGTAATGGCATAGCCATATTTGCCACCCATTTTGCTGGCTCTCATGAACAGATAAACCGGGACAAGCACAAGTCCAAGCCAAATCCAATCCCCGGGTTTATTGCCGTTGCTTTCCAGTTCCTTTTTATCAAGCATAAGAATAATGCAATTCAACACTATGACGATAATCGTAAGAATAACCCCTGTAACGGCCCATGAGCCAAACACAATATCCACGCTTAACGGAGCTGTCGCTAACGTCCAAGCCCATTTATCCGATACCGCCTTCTCTATTCGTTCGGTTTCTCTACGTCCTGATATGCAGGAAGCGCCGCATGAAGCGCAAAAGGCAGCATCCTCTCGCAATCTTGTCCCGCATTGACTGCAAAATAACTGCTGCTCATATTTTGCGCCGCATTTATAGCAAAATTGCGCCCCTTCATCCAAAATCGTGCCACAAGCTCTACATGTTGGCATGCAAACTCCCCTTTACTTAACTGTAGTGCCGCATTTGGAGCAGAAAGCCGCATTTGGCTTTAGTTCTGCGCCGCAGGATTTGCAGTGACGTATAATGCTTTCCGCCGCTGCTGTAGAAGCCACAGAAGAACCTTCCGTATACAATGCCTCTTCGCTACTTTCTGCCTTTTTTATTCCATGCGCAATTATGTTGGCCTGAAAATTCGGTTCTATTGGCATAAAGCCCCAATACAGCAAAGCGAAAATCCAAAACCAAAATCCCCAGCCAAGGCTGATGGTATATCCTTTTCGATATGCAAGCCGTTGAATTGCATATCCGAACCAATAACATCCCCAAATTATTATTGTCCCATAGGTGACAAGTATTATGTCTTTTGGCATATCATAGAATAGCATATCACTGAAGATGCCTATCGTGCATAATAAACAAAATCCGTTGAAACAAGCGCAGGCATACATATATCCTTTTTTGTGCCTGCATGGTTCCGTTTTTACACTAAAAACAATGGATAACACCTCAACTGCAATGCCTATCAGCCATACAAGAATTCCAATACCTTCCACTGCTAATGTCCTCCTTATGGTTTTTCGACTCCCGAAGGCAACAAAGCTATCTTCAAAACAATTATATCATATTTTGCCGATTTTTTGTTATGCTGACAGCGTAATACAGCAACTTTTGAAAACTTCATCTTTAGAAGTATTCTATCATGTCTAACGTATTAATATCAAGGCATAATTTCATCTTTAGAAGGTATGCTTTGGGTATGAAAATATACTGGGACGGAAAATCAAAGAACATAATAGGGTCAAGGGTTCGCATGTATCGTGAGCAGGCTAAGCTTTCTCAACGCGCCTTGGCAGAAAAGCTCCAACTGATGGGCTATGATTTTTCTGACCTGACCATACTGCGAATAGAAAGTGGAAAACGTTTCGTACCCGATTATGAAGTAAAAGCATTGGCACTGGTATTTAAGGTGAGTTATCAGGATTTACTGGATGATTAAACAGTGGATATGACTATCTGGAAATCCCCAATGTGTACACATCTATTCAATAAGTATTATATAAGCGTATGCTGCCTTGTGTCCTACGTAAACTCTAACCTTTTCCGCTCCTTCTGCCCGCATTTTCATGGATCTAAAAAGGGTTGCTCCGCTTCAAGCTCCTGTTTCGTGCCGTTATTCCTCTACACTCCTGCTGTTCTTCGCCTTTTCCCACCCTGTACTCCCCGATGTGTGTAGCATCTGCTTGATTTAAATCCATGTTTTTGCCGTTTGCCGCGCCTTTCCATTTTTCCATATAGGCGTTGTAGCGTTTATGCTTTTTATCACCATCCTGTTCGTCCAGCCATTTCAAATATTCGTTATGTTTTGGGAACTGGTTTTCGTCATATGGGATACAATAGGCTGAAAAATCAAAGCAGCCATGGTTTGTTATGTAATTGCTCTGATTGTAAACGTATGATACATAAGCCAAACTATCCATTTTCTTGCTTTTTGCTGCTGTAAATCCACGCTTCCTGTTATATTTCGATGTAATTTCCTTGCAGACCGTTGCCGTATTGCTTGCCATGATCACCATATGAATATGTGGGGCAACTTCCTTTCCTTTTACGGCAAACTCTGCCGCCCCACGTTTCCCGCTTTTAGCCCGTTCTTTTACCGCCCCTCGACCTTCTGTGCATGATAGTCCCAACATACAGGCGATATCAGGCCGTTTCCTGCACATTCTGCTCATTTTTTCGCTCAATGCCCGAAATGCCCGGTATGCTTCATCCCATGTTGTAAACCGCTCAAATATAATTGAATATAACGGCACGATCGGCCTCCAAAACAGATAACCATCCGTTATAGTCAATGGTATGCCATCTTCGCCGTCCTCTGAAAAATCAAGTGGGTCAAACCATATAAGCCTTTCACAGGGCCAATTCCCGTCTACTATGTCCATGCGCTCCCGCATTCTAAGGTTCCTCCGTTTTTAGAGATGATAAAAAACCTCTGCCACAGATCGGGTAGAGGTTTTCAGCTATAGCAAGCTTTCATTTTTTGTCTCTAAAAACAGGGTAACATAAACAAATTACGCAGTCAATGTGAAATTAAAAAAATCCAATATAATTATATCGCAATTGTGCATATTGCGCAAGCGTTTTTAAATAATATCTTTGAAATATATAATATTAGTAACGAGTGGTACGCTCGGGATATTTCCCGTAAAATCCGAAGCTCCCAGCGTTTGCGCGGTAATGCCGGTGTCCCGCTTTCTCTGCCGCCCTATGGCTATGTGAAAAGCCCCGACAACCCCAAATACTGGATTGTTGACGATGAGGCTGCCGCCGTGGTACGGCGCATCTATCAGATGTGCATTGACGGGTATGGGATTGACAAGACCGCCGCCATCTTTGAGCAGGAGGAAATCCTGAAGCCTACGGAGTATTGGAAGCTGAAAGGCGTCAGGAAGCCGGGGAGAAAGCCTTTCTCTGAAAGCCCCTATCATTGGAGCTCAAACACGGTGAACAAGATATTGACCTCCCGCGAATACATGGGGGATGTGGTCAATTTCAAGACCTATTCCAAATCCTTCAAGGATAAGCGGCGGTATGAAAACCCCGAGGAAAACCATGTGATCTTTGAGGGCGTGCATGAGCCCATCATTGACCGCCAGACCTGGGAGATGGTACAGCGTATCCGGGAGGGCACAAAGCGCAGGCAGCCGAAGAAGGTGGAAAAGAATATGTTTGCCGGACTTCTCTACTGCGCAGATTGTGGCCGCAAGCTGCATTTCAACGTCAATCACCCGCATACGGAGCTGCAATACTTCAACTGCTCCAACTACCGGGGCAATCGGGGCACCTGCAATCAGACCCACTATATCCGGGTAGACGCGCTGGAACAGGTCATGCTTTTGGAGATCCGGCGGCTGACAGCCTTCTTGCAGGACAAGGAGGAGGACTTCGTAAAGCTGCTGATGGCAAAGACCCTGGAGGTGGCCGAGCGTGAGAGCGCACGGCGCGAGGAGGAACTTCGGGCCAACCTAGCCCGATGTGCCGAGCTGGACGGGCTTTTCTCCAAGACCTACGAGGACAACGCCAGCGGAAAGCTGTCCGACGAGCGGTTTATGATGCTCACGAAGCGGTATGACGACGAGCAGCTTATCCTGAAAAAGAAAATCTCCGCTTTGAGAGCGGAGATCGACAAGGATAAGAAAAGCCGAGTGAACGCTGCCAGCTTCCTGCGGCTTGTCCGAAAGTATACGGACATACAGGAGCTTACGCCGCTGGTCCTCCATGAGATGGTGAAAAAGATCGTTGTCCATCAGGCCCAGGGCACAGGGAAAAACCGGATGCAGCAGCTTGACATCCACTACAACTTTATCGGCGTACTGGATATGCCGGAGGTTGCTTCTTTGCCGTCCAGCGTGACGATAGACACCCGACAAGGCGTTGCCGTCGAGTACATCACACGAAAGGCCGGATAAACGAAAACAGGAGCAATCTTTCGATTACTCCTGTCTACGGAATGTTCATTGTCGTTATGAACATTCGACATGGTGCCGGTGGTGGGACTCGAACCCACACGCTGTCGCCAGCAAAGGATTTTGAGTCCTCCTCGTCTGCCAATTCCAACACACCGGCTCATACTAGGAGATTGTAGCATAAAATTCGGGGGTTTGCAATGCAATTTTATTCTATATGTTGGCCTGCCCGCTTATTTTGCTCGTTTCCGCATTGCGGCGGCAATAGAAGGACAGACGCCTGCTTACTATGCCTATGAACTTCGCATTGCCCGGCTGCACCGGATAGCTGCGTCCCATAAGCTTACGCAGGAGCTCCGGATCACCATCGTACCATATGGCGGATATCACAGTGCGTATGCTTCGCTCTATGCTGGCAGGACTCACGCCATAGCGCTTTCCTATCGCCGGGTACATCTTGGTAGTTACGTTATTCAAAAGATACTCGTTCTGCATCGACATTACCAGGGCGCATACCAGATACTTATAACCAGTATATTCCGGTGTGGCGCCAATTTCCATCAATTTACCTTCAACGAAATCCGATACCTTCATGGTTCTTCCTCCTTTGTGCTGCTTCGTTCGTTGCTTTTCTATATTTTGCCAAAGTATTTATGTTTTCGCAATCTTTTGCCATAATGTTATCTTTTTACCACTTTTTTCGACAATCGGCGGGACCGCATTCTATACATGCGAAAAACGGGCGCAAAAGCCGCGCCCGTTTTGAAAGGAATTTCTCACGGTGAATAATTTACTTCATCATGTTGCCGTTCATGTTGTTCTCTGCATAAGTGATCATGCGCTTTACCATGTTGCCGCCTATGGAGCCGGCCTCCTTCGCGCTGATGTCGCCGTTGTAGCCCTGCTTAAGGTTTACGTTCAGGGAATTGGCTACCTCCATCTTAAAGCTGTCCAGGGACTGCTTGGCGTCGGGAACTACTATCTTATTGCTGCGTGCCATTCTGTTTTTCACCTCCTTACTCGCTGAGTGTAGTTATAATCTGCTCCGAATTTATAAAAGTATGAATGGTAATAAATTGCTGTTAGTGCATATTCTCCCGTGACCGGGATAAGCAAAAAGAGCGCGTTCCCGCGCCCCTTTTTTGCCCTTTTAAATTATCGCATCATGTTGCCGTTCATGTTGTTCTCGGCGTATTCTATCATGCGCTTTACCATTTCGCCGCCAACGGAGCCCGCGTCCCTGGCCTTGATATCGCCATTGTAGCCCTGCTTGAGGTTTACGTTCAGAGAACGCGCAACTTCCATCTTGAAGTTGTCCAGTGACTGTTTAGCATCGGGTACTACTATCTTATTGCTGCGTGCCATTCTGTTTTCCGCCTCCTTTCCTTCGGTTTATGGTCTTAATCTTCCCTCGGACGGCGGTTATTATGAATGACAATATATGTTTTTTAATTTAACGCTAATTTCGAGCTATCTCGCCGTTCATGGCCTCCAGCCTGCTCCACGCTCTGTGTATCAGCGGCGAAGCCTCCGCCATGGCCTGCCTGTCTGACAGTATCTCCTCCGCCGCGTCCTTTGCCTCCTTCATGACGCTTATGTCCATGGCCAGACTTGCCGCCGCAAATTCCGAAATGCCGTGCTGCTTTTTGCCCAGGAACTCGCCGGGGCCACGCATCATAAGGTCAGTCTCGGCTATTTCAAAGCCGCTGTTTGTCTTGACAAGCGTAGATAGCCGCTGCTGCGCCGCTTCGCTGCTGTCCCCGCTCAATAAGAAGCAATAGGACCGCTTATCGCCCCGGCCCACCCTGCCCCGAAGCTGATGCAGCTGGGCAAGGCCGAACCTGTCCGCGTTTTCTATGGCCATTATCGTGGCGTTTGGAACGTCCACGCCTACCTCTATAACAGTAGTAGCTACCAACACTCCTGTTTCACCGCGGCGGAAGGCCTCTGCTGCCTTTTCCTTGGCGGCGTTGGACATTTGCCCATGCAGCAGCCCCACGGGAACGCTGAGCCGCTTCTTAAGCTCCTCATAAAGCTCTACGGCGCTCTGCACGTCATCCATGGAATCGCTGCCCTCTACCAGCGGACATACGATATACGCCTGCTGTCCGGCTTTCGCCTGTTCCTCTATAAATTTATACATATCCTGCCGCTTGTGCTCCGGCACAAGGCGCGTGGCCACAGGTTTTCTGCCCGGCGGCAGCTCGTCTATGCAGGATACCGACAGATCTCCGTAAAGTATCATCGCGAGGGTGCGCGGTATGGGCGTTGCGCTCATTATAAGCACATCCGCTGCGCTGCCCTTGGCCCCGATAGTCGCCCGCTGCTTTACGCCAAATCGGTGCTGCTCGTCCGTTATCACCATCCCCAGATCGTGAAACTCCACATCGCCCTGTAAAAGCGCGTGTGTGCCCGCTATGGCCTTTGCGGTGCCGTCCGCTATGCGCGCAAGCTCCGCCTCCCGCTCGGCCTTCTTCATTCCGCCCTTTAAATATGCCACATTTTCTGCCCCGAAAATCTTGCAGAGCGTCCCGTAGTGCTGTGCCGCGAGTATTTCGGTAGGCGCCATAAGGGCCGCCTGCTTTCCGTTTTTCATAGCCGCATACATGGCATAAAGCGCTACGGCGGTCTTGCCGCTGCCCACATCTCCCTGAAGCAGCCTGTTCATGAGCCGTTCGCCCGCAAGATTGCGCCGTATCTCCTCCATAGCTTTGAGCTGGGCGTTGGTTGGTTCGAAGGGCAAAAGCTTTATAAAGCTGCTCATCGTTCCTTCCAGCTTCAGCGGCTGCTCCCGTTTCGGCAGGCTATACTGCATCATAGACAGCGTAAGGCTGAACATCAGCGTATCCTCAAAGGCCAGCCTTTGCCGCGCCGCCTTTATTTCCTCCATGTTGCCGGGGAAATGAAGGCCCCGAAGGGCATCATAAAGGCCGATAAGGCCATACTTTTGCCGCATGGAGGCAGGCAGACTCTCCTCTATCCCTTCACTGCAGCCCTCAAGAACTGCTTTGACCGTATCCCGCAGCAGCTTTTGCGAAAGGCCGGCACACACAGGATATACCGGCAGTATACCCGGCAGCTGGCGGTATATGCTGGGATTTATCATCTTTACGCCATGCATCCTGTCCACCCTGCCGCAGGCGTAAACGCACTCCCCCGCCACTACCGCCTTCATTCTGTACGGCTGGTTATACCATGCAAGGGTGATCTCGCCGCTCTGGTCAAAGGCGCGGGCGGTAGTGATATCCAGCCCGCGGCGCACCCGGGCAAGCTTGGGATCGCTCTTGAGCTTCAGCTCCAAAGCCACGTAGTCCCCGTGCTTTGCGCCCATTATGCATGACGTCTTTGAATAATCCAAATATTTTCTCGGAAAATGATACAAAACGTCATGCATGGAAAAAAGGCCCAGCTTGCCGAAAGCTTCGGCTTTGCGTGGGCCAATTCCTTTTAAATCGGTTATGCTGTCAGTCAGCTTCATTCATGCATTATTCTACGGATATATAGTAGTAATACAGCGGCTGTCCGCCGGGTATGGCTATGATCTCGGTATCAGGGAGCTTCGCCATGATCCTTTCGGAAAGCTCGTTTGCCTGCTCCTCGGTAACGCCCTCGCCAAAGTACAGCGTCACCATAGCTTCCTCCCTGCCCTCAAGCATCTTTTCCACAAGAGAAAGCGTAGCGTCCTCCACGGTCTTGCCCACGGAGGTTATGGCGTTGTCCTTGAGGCCGATTATATCGCCCTTGGCTATAGTCAGGCCGTTGCAGGAGGTATCCCTTACGGCATATGTAACTGCGCCCGATACGACGTTTGCCGCGGCCTTCTCCATGCGCTTGCGGTTCACGTCCGGGGTATTTTCAGGGGCATAAGCCATGGCCGCCGCCATTCCCTGCATCATGGTCTTTGTAGGTATGACTATTACGTTGCGGTCGGAAAGCTCCGCCGCCTGCTGGGCCGCCATAATTATATTGGAGTTGTTTGGCAGAACGAATACGTTCCGGGCGTTGGCCTTGCGTATGGCCTTGGCTATGGTGTCTATGCTGGGGTTCATGGTCTGGCCGCCGGAGATTATCACGCCTACGCCGGCGCCTGTAAACTCGCTGTCCATGCCCTCGCCTGAGCTTACCGCTACCATGGCGTTCTCGGTCTCGTTCTTTTTGATGTTCTCCTGAAGGGCGCGGTTCTGCTCCCTCATGTTCTCTATCTTGACCTTATCCAGCTCGCCAAGGCAGAGCGCCAGCTGCAAAGCCTTGCCCGGCATGTTGGTGTGGACATGTATCTTGATAAAGTCGGCATCGTGGGCAACTACTACGGAGTCGCCTATCTTCATGAGCTTATCACGGAACTTTTCCAGGTCGCCCTCAGTGAAGGACTCCACAAGATGTATGACGAAAAACTCAGTGCAGTAGCCAAACTTTATGTCATTTACGTCTTCCAGCGAAAGGTCGTTGTCCTCTGGGGTAACAGCTTCCTGCTGCTCTGCCACATAATCGTCTATGGCATCTCCGTCCACCACCATCTTAAAGCCTCGGTATATGGTCATAAGACCCTTGCCGCCGCTGTCCACCACGCCCGCTTCCTTGAGCACAGGCAGCAACTCCGGCGTCTGCCGCAGGGCTTCCTCGCCGCTTTCTATCATTACGTCGATAAGGCCGAACACGTTTGCGCCCTGATTGAACTCGCCCTCTACCGCAGTGCTTATCATGCGCGAAACGGTAAGTATGGTTCCTTCCTTGGGCTTCATCACCGCCTTGTAGGCGGACTCGGTACCCATGCGCAGCGCGTTGGCCAGCAGCTCCGCGTCCATCTCCTCACAGCCCTTCAGCGCCTTTGCAAAGCCGCGGAATATCTGTGAAAGTATAACGCCGCTGTTTCCCCTCGCTCCCTTGAGCGCGCCCAAAGATGCTGCCGCGGCTACCTCTCCTACCGTACTTCCGCCGTTGCAGGCTTTTATTTCCTTTACAGCAGACTGCATTGTCATGGACATATTTGTTCCCGTGTCGCCGTCCGGCACGGGAAATACGTTCAGTGAGTCCACATACGCCTTGTTCTTTTCCAGCAGGGCAGCGCCTGTCAGGAACATCTCCTTGAGGAGCGCCCCGTTTATTGTAGTATTATTCAAATCGATATCCTCCATGCATAGCCCGTTGAAAGGTATGCGCCCTTGATTAAACTATGCGCTGATGCTTTCAACGTGTATATTCACGTTGGCTACCTTGATACCGGTAGTCTCCTGAACGCGATAGCGAACGTTGTCTATCATGTTTTTGGCCACCACGGGCAGTGAAACGCCGTAGACCATGGTGACGTACAGGTCGATATCCACCTCGTCGCCCTCGCCGAGGAAGGAGACCTTCACGCCGCGCTTCTTGTTGGCTTCGCTGCCGACCAGCTTCAGTATGGCATCCGTGGCGGTCTTTGCGCTCATGCCTACCACGCCGTAATTTTCAGTCGCGGCATAGCCCGCCACCGTTGCGATTATATCCTCACTGATGGTAACTTTTCCGTATTCGTTGTTAATAGTTCCCGGCATTGTACAATACCTCCTTTTTGGCTTTACATAATATTGCTTTTATATTTTAAACCATATTCCTTATTTGCGCAAGAAATACGGCCTCCTAACCGACTTATGAACGTAAAATTTTACAATATAACCATATTTATGCAGATTAAATGTCCCCAGGCATAGCCGAAACCAAGGCCGTAGATAAAGCTGAACTTGCAGTAAAGATCCTTCCTGAACAGATGATACCTCAGATATGAAAGGCTGTACGATGCCGGCGCGGGCGCGTTGCATGAGCGTTTTCAGTACCATCAGTTGACAAGAGCCCGTCTAATCCGGGCTTTTTTCTATACATATTCTTTTAAACTCCTCCGCCTCCCATCCCGTCACCTTTGTCATTTGCGCTATATACCCTTCTATCGAATAAAATCTTTTATCCAATGTATCCAGCGCCGCAGCAAGCCAGCAGGGACAGGCGGCGAAAAAGCCCAAAACGTAATTTGCTGCGCGCTCATCGCCGCTGAGAGCAAGGGCGGCTGACTGTGCCTCCTCCAGCTCATGGGAAAGGGCGGTGTTGGTATATAGATAATCCGCGTATATGGCGCTGTCCTCTGCGCCCAGAAGGCGAAGAAGCAGGGCGGATATCACCCCCGCCCTGTCCTTGCCGGCAGAGCAGTGGTATATCACCGCGCCTTCGCGCTGTTCCACCACAGTGCGTATTATACCTTCAAGGCACCTTCCTGCATCGGCTGACAGCACCATACCGCTATATACCTCCCGCATGCGCTGTGCCGATGCAGGCTCGCTACAGCGGTAGCCTTTCAACATGTCCTCTACCTTATCCGGCAGTGTGCGCTTGCTCTGAACGAACCTGCGGCGGCCATTTTCGGTTATGGGTATATGTATATACTCCGCGCCGGGTATCTCCGGATCGGGGTGATAGGCCCGCTCGTTTTCGCTTCGCATATCGTATACTGCGGCTATGCTGCCAAGCTTTTCAATATCTTTATCCTCAAGCCGCCACAAAGCTCCTGAGCGAATCAGCCGCCCTGGCTTCACATATCCGTTCTTTACTTTTATTCCGCCCATATCCCGAAGGTTGGGGCAGCCTGCTATTCTTTCCATCTATTCCTCACCGAAATACCTGTATAGCACCTTTACGAACTCGGGTATGCTGCGGCGCACGGAAGCGGCGGCGCTGTCTTTCGCCATGTCCGCTTCGGCGGCAAGGCATTCTCCCGCGTATTCAAGCAGCTGCACCGGTGTAATGGTTTCACCCGTGCGGCAGGAATACAGCCTCGCCATAAGCTCCATAGCCTCAGGTCTGTTTATCAGGGCAAAGGACGAGAATATGCAGAGCCCCAGATTTTCCATTATGAATATCTGCCGGTATAACAGCTCCAGATCGCCTATATCCCCAAGCTCCGGGCAGAGTTTATGCAGGCTCATACGCCGCTCAGAATCCTTGGTATTTGCCGGCCTGGTCACCCGCCGCTGTATATCCTCCCTATCCGGATAAAGCCTGCCGAGGGCGGCGGTCCCGCCGCCTATCAGCCTCCCCGGGACGCTGCCCCTTGCCGTTTCTTCTATGAGCGAAAGCAGCGTTTCTGACGTTTTGGGCAGCTTTGCGAGCTCTATATACATGGCTGCCGTATATACGAACTCCGTAGCGTTGAGGCCCAGAGACATTCCCCGTTTGGAAAGTGCCGACGCAGTGCGGTCCAGCTCCTCTTCCGAAAGTTCACCGAAGCAGTGCGCCATCGCCGCCCGCACCTCCGCCTCCTCAGGAGCAGAAAACACATGGCCGTTTCCGGCACTGTGGCGGTTCAGACAGCCTATTACGCAGCCCGGGGCGCAGCAGTAGTTGAGTCTGCCTGCTTTCTCCGGCCTGCATGGCTTTTTGCCCTTGGGCAGCTCAGGTATGGCGTTTTTGTTTTTTAATAAGTGAAGTATGGTGATGGACCCCAGCCCCGGCAGCGCACCGCCGCATATGGGGTCGTCTATTATCAGCCGCGCCAGGGCCTTGCCGTCCCGGATAAGCCGCTCTTCATCAGCGCACTCAGCGCCGAAGTACTTATTGCATTTTACTATTACTGCCCGGAGGTTCTTGCTGCCCGGCACATCTCCGAAGCTGCTCCTCGGGCAGGTGAAGCGCGGCGTTCCCTCGGGGTAGGTAGTAAAGAGGCCGCTCAGCGGAAGCCGCATATCCCCGGCGGGGCCTGTGCCTATAACCGCGCAGTCCGAGCCGTACTTTTTACGGATATTCTCTACAATATCGCCGCAGGTAAGGCCGTCCATCCCGGGTACGGGGAATATGCGGACAGCATCGCCGTCCATATAAACCGCACAGCGCCCGCATTCATACCTGCCCTTTATCACCAGCCCCGATATGCCCAAAGAGGCCAGCTTCTGGGGCATATCCCCGGTTATGCTGGTTACCGCAAAGCCATTGTCCGACCGGGCGGCTACTGTGGCCCGGGTAGCGCAGGGTACGTGGCAGCCGGTGAGCAGACCGGGAACTACAACGAATGTGTTGTCGGGTGAAAGCCTTTCGCAGCCCTCTTTAGAGTGGCGGCGTATGAGCTCCATGGCGAGGCCCCGGCCGTAACGGCCGGTGGGCACGGCTTCTTCCTTTATGCTTTTATCCGTAAGGCCTATTATCAGTATGCGGGACACGCTACTTTTCCTTTCCCTTCATGTGGTCTGCGTTTTTGCCGTATCTGACAGACTGTATCTCCACCATTATGGCTATGGCTATTTCCTCCGGAGTTTCGCCGCCTATATCCAGGCCTACCGGCGTATATACCGAATCCAGCTGTTCACCGGATACGCCTTTTGCCCTGAGCTTATCAAAAAGAGCCGCGACTTTCTTGCTGCTGCCTATCATGCCGATGTAGGCGGCGTTTTTGCCGAGAGCGCCTGCCAGAGCCTCCCCGTCGCAGGCGTGGCCGTGGGTAGCTATTACGAAATACGCTCCCGCCGGTATGTTCATCGCAGATATTTCGCCTTCAAAGTCCTTCACCCCTACAAATCGGCTGGCTGTCTCTATTTTGTCCGCTATGGCATCCTCCGGCCTGTCATCTATGAGAATGGTATCGAAGCCTACGAACTCCGCAAGCTTCAGCATGCAGCCGCCAACGTGGCCCGCGCCGCACATAACCAGCAGCGGCCGTGGTATGAATACCTCAATCAATACGCTGACATGGCCGCCACAGGTCATGCCGGTATCCGATGACGGGGATGTAAGGTCGTAGGATTTGAAGGCGTTTTCACTGGACTGTATGCATTTTTGCGCATCCCGTATGGCAAGCAGCTCGACAGCCCCGCCGCCAACGGTGCCCTTTGAGCTGCCGTCGGGGTATACTATCATCTTGCCGCTGCTTCGGGGTGTGGAGCCGTCGGACTGCACTATTGTAACCACGGCGAAGCTCTTGCCCGCGTCGTATGCCGCCGCCTGTTCCTTGACTATATCTATTGCGTTCATATTGCCTCCGTACTTAGTTTTTTAATATGTGAATACGCATATATCCCGCATATTGCCAGGGATGAGCATCACGGGGGAATCCTGCACAATGCACCGGGCAAGTATCACTATCTGCCGCTGGCCCTGACTTAAAGCGCCAAAGTCCTTTTCTGCGAACTCCGCGCAGTTCAGCCGCTCCATTGCGGCAAGTGCCGCACGCTTATGCACAGACGATGGGGATTCCAGCAGGCCCAGCTGTGAGTTGAAACCCATCAGCACCACATCGAGGGCGGTGCGTCCTCCCTGCAGGCTGCAAATCTGAGGTATAAATGATATAAGCCTGGCCCGCTTTTTCTCGTTGAGTCCCTTACACTCGGTATCTGCCGCTATACAGCTGCCCTCCATTGGCAGAAAGCCGCAGCAGGCGTGGAGTATTGTGGTTTTGCCGCTGCCGTTCAGTCCCAGGAGGGCGCAGAACTCGCCCTTGGCTATGTCCATGCTTACGCCGTGCACTATCTCGTTTTTGCCGTATGAGATTTTTACTCTATCAAGTGAAAACAGCCCGCTCACGATACATCCTTTCCCCTCGCGCAGAGGAAGTATATGAGTATTGGCACTCCTATTACGGTGGTGAGTATGGATATGGGAAGTTCGGCACTGTACAGTACACGGGCCAGTATATCCGCCGTCAGCACGACGAATGCCCCCACAAGGCCGCTCATTATTATCGTAGTTGAATCGTTGCGGCGGAGCATCAGTCTCGCCGTATGGGGCGCTATGAGCCCCGCGAAGGATATAAGACCGGTGACGCTTATTATAGAGCCTACCATCAGGGTAGACAGCGCCAGCACTGCCGCGCGGACAGGCCGCAGCCTCACGCCTAAGGCCCTGCATTCATTGTCGCTCAGTGACATCAGTTCTATCTGCCTCCTTAGCAGCAGTATGCCTGCAAGGCCAATGAGGAACATAGGCCGTATCGATAGAAGCTTGGACAGGGTTGTATTGCCGAAGGTACCCATCTCCCAGTATTCCATAGCGGCAAGCTCATTTTCCGGATCTGCAAAGTACTTAAGGGCCATTATAGCAGCCTTTGATATGGCGTTTATTACTATGCCCGCCAGGACATAGGTTGACGTTGACCGGGATCGGGTAGCCTTGACCAGCAGCATAACGCACACCACGGCGATAAGCCCTCCCCAGAAGGCGCCTGCCGCTATGGCAATCATGCCGGAGGTGGATACGGATACTATGGCTACAGCCGCGCCGAGGTTGGCGCCCCCCGCTATGCCTATGATGTCAGGTGATGCAAGAGGGTTCTTGAATATTATCTGATATACGCTGCCGGCAATGCCGAGGCCTACGCCAGCTATCAACGCCATTACTGTGCGAGGCAGGCGCAGGGTAGTGAATACCATGCGGGTCATCGCCTGAACCTGCTCCCCCTTAAGCATGGCCTGTATATCGGCAGTCGTAATGGTGTATTTACCTACGCAAACCGAAACCACCGCAGCCGTGATCACGGCTGCGGTAATAACTGCAAACAGTATTGGCGTAAGCCTGTTTTTTATTTTGCTGTTCACTAATTTATATTATCTGAAACGTTATGCTGCCTTTTCAACGGTCTCGCTCAGTATGGAAGAAGTATCCATATCGAAGCCGTAGAAGGTCTTGTAGAAGTCGGCTGCGTCAGCGGCGAACTCTTCCATGGTGTATACTTCGGGATGCAGCTTGGCGGTCATCCACAACATGCCCAGAACGCCGGAGGGAACCGGTGAATCCCATGCTTCAAAGCCTGTGGGCATATTGTACACCGCGCCGTTCTTTACGGCGGCGACTTCCTTAAGCTGCTCGTCCGACATCACTTCGTCGGCAGTAAAGTCGGGCTGGCCGTTTGCCATGTTATTGGTGGGTATGATTATCACATCGGGGTCCATGGCGATAAGCTGCTCGTATGATATGTCGGTCCAGGAGTCTCCCTCCAGAGAATCGCCTGCGTTTTTGCCGCCCGCGGAGGTTACGATTGATGCCTGATACATATCCTTAGGCGCGGTTGTGAGGTAGGAGCTGGTGCCGCACATATATACTGTGGGCTTGTCGGCATCGGCTATGTTTGCGGTAAGTCCTTCTACCTTCTTCATTACTTCATCTTTTATGCAATGCGAAACCCGTAAAAGCTCGAAAAAGTGGCCTTCAGCCACTTTTTCGACAGTATCTGCCTTCGCACAACCCCGATAGCATTTTTGTTTTACTTATTTAACGTTGCAGACGTAGCGGTAGAAGGGCGCCAGCTCCTCCATAGCCGTCTTTACCTCATCGAATATACCTGCGTTCATGGTGGGCGCAAGGCTGTGGCTCTCATAGCACAGGCTCATGCCCTTGAGATTGAGATAGGGCTTTATATCCTCTGGTGCAGCCGGCACCTTGTCCTTCTTGTAGCCTTCGCCCTCCACTGTGTACCTCTTCAGCGCCGGTGCGTTTATCACTCGCCTGAAGCCCTCCGGATCCGCCATGGCATGGGCGCGAAGTCCGTTCATCACCTCAAGGTTGGTGCAGTACATGCCGCTGCCGTAGCCGTAGCCCGTTGGAGATATCTCAAAGTACATGCACAGGCTCTCCCCCATACTGCGGCCGTCCCGGCGGAAGCCCAGCCACATGTGATCCCGGTAGGGCAGCTTGTTCTTTGAATATCTGGTGTCACGGTTTATGCGGGAAACTATCGTCGTGAGCCTGGGATTGAACTCCGAATCTATATCCAACATGGTAGGCAGCAGCATCTCTCCCAGCCGGCATAGCGGCTTATAGACGTACTCTTTATACCGCCAGCGGTTTTCATCCATCCACTGCTTATTGTTATTGAACCCCAATTCCGTTAGGAATATATATGCTTCCGGCTTAAACCCGCAGAATTTTTCAGGCATTATGAACACCCCTGTTCTTTCTTTTTGCAAATACGTCCTTCCATTCCACCTGCGACAGCATCAGTGCTGCAACCACCATCAATCCTCCCACAAGCATGCGCGCCGTCATAGTCTCATGTAGAAATATCACGCCGAATATACACCCAAAGGCGGATTCGGTGCTCATGAAAAGCGTCGCGTACTCGGGGCTCGCGTACTTTACCCCAATGTTTTGCAGCGTGAGGCCTATGAGCGTGCAGGCTATTCCGCAGTATGCCAGAGCAAACACCGTATCTCCTCCCATATTTACGGGGGGCTGTTCAAACAGCAAAGCCGCTATCCAGCCGTACAGCGCGCTGAACCAGAACTGGAGACAGGTCAGCTGCATTAAGTCATACTTCTTGGCATATCCGTCCACCAGTACTATCTGTATAGCGTACCCCAATGAACAGCAAAGCGTAAGTACGTCGCCTATGTTGATGCTTCCTCCGCCGTCAGTAGTGAGCAGCGCTATGCCAATTATCATCATTACGGCAGCCATCCATACCTTGCCTTCCGGCCGGCGCTTTTGCATTATCCACAGCAGCAGCGGCACCAGCACAACGTAAAACGCCGTGATGAGCGCATTTTTGCCGGCCGTGGTAAACATCAGCCCGTAGGTCTGCACCGCAAAAGCACCGTATATATACAGACCCAGATTGGCCCCGGCCTTTATCTTTTCAAATGTGACGGGACCTTTGGTAAACAGAGTATAGCTAAGGCCCAGAGCCGCTATGGTAAACCGTATTGCAAGTATATAGTTCGTCGACATGCTGTCCAGCGTATTTTTCATTACCACAAAGCCGCTGCCCCATATCATTCCTGTTATCAGCAGCGCCATGTTGGCCAATCTTCTTTTCATTGCATCATTAACAGTCATACTTATCTGCCTTCTCGCTTCGTATAACGGATAATCTATCACAATGCCGCCCATAAATCAACGGCAAAATCACATGTTTTGCGTCAATAATTTGCATATTATTCCACCGACACCAGTAAAACTCCATGGATTAGCGCATATTTATTCGTTACACTTATTCTGTAACAGATGGGGGGCAGCTATCCCCATGCTTTACCAAGGAGGAAAACCAAATGAATAAAACATCGATATCAATTATAGCAGCACTGTTTATGCTGCTTACCCTCATACCATCCCCAGCCCTTGCCGCCCGTCCATGGCCCTCACCTACGCCGACGGCCCCAGTCTCGCCGGTACCCACTGCGGAGCCTACTCCTGTAGCTTCGCCGGAGCCTTCCGCCGAACCCACGCCTACCGCTTCACCGGAACCTACGGCGTCGCCAAAACCTACGGACACGCCTGAACCCACCGCGTCGCCCGAATCTTCGGTCTCCCCGGAACCCGCGGCTACCCCAAGGCCATCCCCCACCCGCACCCCCCGGCCTACGTATAGGCCTATTCCCACCTACAGGCCAAGGCCTACGGAACGTCCTTGCCTCCACGAGCACGTTTACTGCTGCAATTGCAAAAAGTGCGTTTTCTGCGGCAAATGCACCTGCAAGATACCATGCCCCCAGCTCGTCACCCCCAAGACCGGTGATACAGGGGCTCTCTGCCTCATAGCATTGGCACTTATTGGCGCTGCCGGTGTAGAAGTGATAAAGCGCAAGGGCGGACGCAATAAGTAATAGCGGATAAAGGGATAGTTGATAATTTTATTTAAAAAAAGTTGCAAAAAGAGTTGCAACGAAAAAAGCAAGCGCCTGAATCCTTAGAGATTCAGGCGCTTTTAATGGTGGAGCATAGCGGACTCGAACCGCTGACATCCACACTGCCAGTGTGGCACTCTACCAACTGAGCTAATGCCCCGTTTTGCAACGAAGATTATTATAATACATCATTGCAGATTTGTAAAGCATAATTTTAGGATTTAATCGTTTCTTTTAAAATATTGGTACATCGTGCATACCATTCCGCCGTTGCTCAGCTTGCGGCGCTTGTCCGCCCGCTTGCCATATATTCTCTCGAAATCCCGGTATGCGGTGATAACGCTCACCTGCCAGTTATCCAGCTCGTCGAACTTGTGCCGCATTTCCCGGTACAGCGCCTCCGCCTCCCGCTTTTCCATCATGCGCTCACCATAGGGAGGGTTGCAGACTATAAGGCCGCCGGATTTATCAGTAGAAAGCTCCTTCAGCGGCGCTACCTTCCAGTTTACCATCACTCCCGCCTTCTTGGCGTGCTTTTTACAGAGATCTATACTGCGGGCATCAATGTCGCTGCCCAGTATGTCGGGCCGACCGTCTATGCGGCTTTCACGGGCCTCCTGCCGCGCCCTGTCAAACAGGCTTTTGCCGCCGGCAAATTCCCATTCCTCCGCTGCAAATGGTCGGTTCAGGCCGGGAGCCATGTTGTTGGCGATCATTGCCGCCTCAATGGGCATTGTGCCGCTGCCGCACATGGGGTCTATAAGCGGCCTGTCGCCCCTATAATGGGAGAGCAGGAGCATTGCCGCCCCCAAGGTCTCCGCGATAGGCGCGGCGACGTTATACGTGCGGTAGCCCCGCCGGGAAAGCCCCGCGCCGCAGCAGTCCAGCGCCACAGTAACCACGTCCCGCAATATGCCTATCTCTATTATCACCTCTCCGCCTGTCTCCGGCAGCCGCTCCGTTCGGTACGCGGCCATGAGGTTTTCCACTATGGCCTTCTTTGCTATGCGCTGGCAGTCGGATACGCTGAACAGCGTGCTCTTGGCGCTCTTGCCGTTTACGTGTATGAAGCTGTCCTTTTTGAGGTAATCCCGCCAGCTTACGGCCTTCACGCCCTGAAACAGCTCCTCAAAACTCCTGGCCTCAAAGCTTGCCACCTCCATGAGCACTCGTTCCGCCGTCCTAAGCCAGAGGCAGGCCTTTGCCATAGTCTGATAATCCCCGAGGAACAGCACCCTCGCGTCCTCCACCTTTTCCACCTCTATGCCAAGGCGCCTGAGCTCAAGGGATACTACGCTCTCCAGGCCTATTTTGCAGGTCGCTATGAATCTCATTCCTTGCTTTCTCCTTTGTTCAGCTTGCCCATGGCGTTGTTGAAGCGAACCATACTTATTCCGTACTTGCTGCAAAGCTCAAGCTTTGTGACCTCCACGCCACACTTGCGGCATGCCTCGTACTCGAGGGCCGCCGCAAGGGCCATCTTCTGCCCGTTGGAGATCGGCGGGTAACTCGAAAGGCCGTTTACATATTTGCCCCATAGCTTCACGGCTGTGGATATACACCTGTCGTCGCGTATTCCCCGCATGTAGTCCACACAATTTTCCATTACCTCGCCGTAAGCTTTGGGCAGGCCCTTTGGCATTACCGGCATAAGGCTCACCCGGCTTTCTACCAGCTCCCCATCGATATAGCTCAGATACGGCTCCCTGGCGTTTATGGCCTTGAGCATTGCAAAGGTATCTCGCTTGAGATCCGTGCTCTCATCCTTGCGCAGGGCAAAGTCGCGCAGTATCTCCTCCGCTGTCTCGTCTCGGAAGGAAGCGATAAAGCTCAGTATGGCCCGCTTTACCGACTGATCCGGCAGCGTCAGGCCCCACTTGGCAGTCGTCCTCACGTCGCCGCCCTCCTTCCACATCTCCATGAGCTTTTCCCGGGGAATGTGTATGTACTCGTTGAGCTTCTTTATCCTGGCTATGACCTCCTCGGCGGGTACCTGATAATTCAGCATCAGGCTCATGGCTTTTGGCGCGCCCATTATTGCCGCCTTGCATATTCCCCTGTAAAAGCGGGCTATGCTGTCCTCGCCGTCGATCTTTATGAGCTTATCGTAGCAGCTCAGGGCATAGGCCCATTCGCCGGTATAATACGCGCAGAGGGCGAGCCTGTGTATAACGGCAGGATCGAAGCTTTTTTTATTGTAGAGCTTTTTGGCTATTGGCAGAGCCGCCGCGAACTCGCGAAGATCCATGAATGTAACGCAGAGCCTGTTAAGGTCGTCCGCGTCCTCTGTGGCCACAGTCTTTAAATAATCGACCTGCCGCTTCAGGCCAACGTCGTCCTTGGCTCCCCTCATGAATATAGCCAGATTGCAGTGCGCCTGTATGTTCTTTGGGTCTTCCTTAAGCACCGCGCCCACCTGATCCGTTGCCTTGTCGTAATCGTGTACGCAATAATAGCACAGGGCGAGGCTGTTGCGCGCATATGAAAGCTCAGGATGCTCTTCCACAGTTTTTTCCAGCAACTCTATCGCCCCTTTAAAGTCCTCCTTCTCCATAAGCCGCCTTGCCTGTTCCGCTTCCGTGTACCCGGGTACGGCAAAGGGTCCTTCCTGATAGGCCTGGGCGGTGCCGTCGTCTATGGCCTCAGCCATATCGTATGCGGTGTAGGCGAATTCGCCCTCCGGATCCTCATCAAGGTATTTATCGAAGCTCATGCGCGCCTGGTCGTATTCCCTCTGGGCGAAAAAGTTGCAGCCCATGCCGAAATAAGCCTCCGCGGGCCTCTCCTCCTCCCGGAACTTCACCATAAGCAGCCGGTTGGATTCCTCCGTGCGTCCCATGGCGGTGAGTATCTCCGCTATGCCCAGCACTGCATCGTAATTTTTGGGGTCTAACTTCAGAGCCATGCGATAGCTCGCTATGGCCCCGGTAAGGTCGTTCTTTTCAAGCTTTGACGAGCCGCTGCGGTAGTAAAACTCTCCGTCCTGAGCGAACTGAAGCACTTTTCCACCTTTTTCGGTTCTGAATTTTTCCGCCATTTGACTATTGCGCCTTTCCGGCCTCCTCCAGGAGGCCCTTGAGCTCATCTTCGCTGAAGCTGTACTTCTTATTGCAAAAGTGGCAGGTCAGCTCCGCGCCGTGTTCCTTCTCTATCATGTCACTGAGTTCGTCCCGGCCCAGGGATATAAGGACCCTCTCCAGCCGCTCCCGCGTGCAGTCGCATCGGAACCCTGTCTCCATGGTCTCAGTGAAGGTCATATCTATGCCGTCGAATATCTTCTTCAGCGAAGCCTCCAGCTCTATGCCGTCATCCAGCATGCCGGCAAGCATCTTCACCATCGGCACCCTGTCCTGTATGTTATCTATTACGTCATCGGGGCAGAAGGGCATGGGCTGCACTATGAGGCCGCCGCCGGCCCTGACCTTGCCGTCGTGGGGGTCTACCCGGACGCCCAGGTATACCATAGAGGGCTGCTGCTCGCTCACCGTGAAATACTGTGCGAAGTCCTCCGCTATTTCGCCGGACACCATGTTGCTCTTGCCCACATAGGGCTCCTTCAGCCCGAGATCCCGCACTACCGTAAGCTCGCCGAACCAGCCTACCGCCATGGAAACGTCCAGCTTGCCGCTGTCGTTTAGCGGCAGCTCCAGCTTGGGGTTTTCTATGTAGCCCTTTACGTGGCCCCTGTTATCCGCGGTGCAGACTATATTGCCCGCCGGGCCTCCGCCTTTGATTATGGTGGTGAGCTTGTCGTTTTCGCCCTTGAGCTGCGCCCCCATCATATCTGTTATGAGAAGGGAACGGCCCAGCGCCGCTGTGCACACCCTTGACAGGCCGTGAAGCTCACGGGCGGTCTCGCATATGTCCTTGCCGGTAATAGCCATGAGCTTTACCGTATCGTTTGCCATAAGGCCCCTTACTATCCTACCCATTATGTTATCCTCCGTATATCGTCACTACACGTTTCTGAATGGTACCCTGCCCTTATCCGCGCAGCTTCTCAATCTTCTTATATGATATTCCATGAACTTCTGTGCTTCTCCCACGCGGTACATTATGTCCCCGTCGTCAACGTCCTCGTTCTTTTTCTTGAAATTCCTCATCCTGTACTTATCCTTGAATCCCAGCACATGACCGAACTCGTGCTGTATCACAGAGCATATCACCCCCCGCTGCCTTTGTTCCTGCACATCCTTGCCGGCGAGGTTTATGTAGACGTCCGGCTTGCGCATAATGAACCGCCATAGCTTCAGGAGGCCCTTGCGGCGCGCGCCGTAATACGCCCGGCTCACGTTTATCCTTGGGCTGTACCACTTACGTATGACTGGCGTCTCGTCTATGATGCGCACGTTCACCGCGACCAAGCTGAATTTATCGGCTATATTCACCCGCACCTCAATCTCAACGGGCCCTTTGTCCGTGCCGTAGCAACCCGCTATGCGCCCGAGGCCGTCCAGCATTAGCTGCCGCATCTCCTCAGGCTCCCCGGCTCTCGGGTCTATGTACAGCGCAAAAGCACAGACCACCTTTTCGCCGTCTCTGTAAAGCTCAAGGGGCTTCATCGCCTTTTCCTTCCTGAAAACTGCACCCGCTCGCTGTCGGGCTTTACGGGATCCATTGTTTCAAAGTCGTATGCTTCCGCGTCAAAGCCCGCCCTGTTCAGGGCGCTCAAAAGCTCGTCCACGCCATGGGCCCGCTGTATGTGCCGCTCGGTAAAGCGGCGGTAAAGCTCACCCTGCCGCTCAAAGAAGGTCAGCTCCATCTCTATGAGCCGGCTTTCCGGGTCGTAGTTGTTCTTCCAGATATACGCCCCGCCCTGCTCGTCCTCCGCAAAGGTATTGCAGCCCAGTATGTTTTCCAGCTTGTACTGCGACGAAATATCGAAAAGCAGCAAACCGCCCACCTTCAGCGCGGCGTTTGCGGCCTCGAAGAACTCCTCGGCGGCCTTCAGCGAATCGAGGTAGTTCACCCCGTCGCAGGCGCAGATTATAGCGTCCTGGGGCCGGTGCAGCGCGAGCTTGCGCATGTCCTGCTCCACAAAGGGTATCTTCAGCGCCGCCCTTCGCGCTTTTTCGGAGGCTATCCTCAGCATGTCCCCGGATATGTCCACGCCGGTCATGATGTGCCCCGCCCTGGCCAGACGCAGCGTTATCTCGCCTGTGCCGCAGGCGCAGTCCGTCACCCGCAGCTTTTCAGCGCCCATAAACCGGAGCAGGTACTCCGCCCAGGAATCGTAATCCACGTCCTTCATGAGCGGGTCGTACATGCCCGCGAAATCACCGTACATCAGCATATTGCTCCCTTGCCGCATAGTAATTCATATTATAATATACCCCACGGCTTTCAACATGGCAATAGTTACCGCATTGTAAATTCGGTTCGCAAAAATTGCTATATTTCGCATTATAGGTTATAATGTCCCGGACAACATTATACAAAAGGAAGCGTCCGAAAAGATGGAGCAAAATAAAAATAACGGCAAAGGCCGCAAAATCATAATCATACTTATATGCGTCATAGTGACCGCAGCCGCCGCCATAGGCATAATCGCATCAAGGCTGCTCAACAGCATATCCCGCCCCGGCACGGATACCGTGTTCGCAGAGAACGACGGGGACATCATAATCACCCCCGCACCCGCGGCCACCCCCAACGCTACGCCGGAGCCCTCGGCTACCCCTGTCCCCACCCCCATACCCATGAGCGAGCTATACGACCAGACGTGGCTGGACGACGCAACTGTAGAAAAGCTGAAGGCCAACGCTGCGGACGAACGCTACATAAACGTGCTGCTCATAGGCGTTGACCGCCGCGGCACAAAGGGGGACTCCAACACGGACGCCATGCTCATAGCCACCATAGACACGGTAAACAACAGGCTCAAGCTCACCACAATAATGCGCGACATGCTGGTGAACATACCCGGACACGGCTACGGCAAGCTCAACTCCGCCGCGGTAAAGGGCGGCCTTGACCTGCTCTTTGAGACCCTCAACAGCAACTTCTATCTCAACCTCAGCGAATATGTGCTGGTGGATTTCAATATGTTTGAGGAGATAGTAGACGCGCTGGGCGGCGTTACGGTGCGCATGAGCGCCGAGGAAATAAGCGAGGCCAACGACTGCATAGCCGGCCTCAATAAGCAGCGCGGCATAGCGGACACATGGGACGGCTTCATATTCGCCAACGAGGGCAACGTGAAACTCACCGGCAAGCAGGCCCTGGGCTATGCGCGCATACGCCACATAGACAGCGACTTCAACCGCACCAAGCGCCAGTTCAAGCTGCTCAACCAGATATACGCCCAGTTCATGAAGGCGGACGTATCCAGGCAATATAAAATGCTTGAGAAGATACTGCCCATGGTGGAGACCAACATGACCAACGACCGCATAATCTCCTGCGCTACAAAGGCTCTCGGCATGGGCGCAGGCGGCCTGCTCTACTGCAGGATACCTGCGGACGAAACATACAAAACCGATAAATACGAGAGGAAGTCGGTAGTGCTTGCAGATATGCCCGCCAACGCCAGGGCGCTGCACGAATTCATATTTGATTCCAACCAGGAGGCCGAAGCCGCAAAGGTGCTTTCCCCCGGCGAATCCCTGCCTCCCCGCACGCCTACCATATATCAGGGCGCTGACGGCAACTACTATTATTACAGCGACAACTCCCCCGTATACGCAGAGCCTACAATGGACCCCGGCTACTACGACCCCAACGCCCCCTACATCGACCCCAACGGCCAGCCCCAGGTGGAGTTTCAGGGTTAAAGGCAAAAATACGCTTTAACAAAAGCAAACGCGCCGCCATATGATAAAGCATGGCGACGCTTTTTGTTTACGATGAATACAGCGGCAGGTTCATCACGGCCGATCCCGCCCTCATGGGCCGCTGCAAGAGCTGCGGCGGAACGCTCTGGACGGACAGCCGCTTTTTATATGCCTGCCGCCGCCTGTGCAGCCGCTACGATATGATACTCAAAAGCTCCTTCCATACCCTTCGGGAGCCCTTCGCCCCCTTTTCCCCCTGCTTCGCCGGCCTTTCCGGCGACTTCGCCCTGCTCTGCCCCTGCAAAAACATCTGCAGCGTACAAAACGAGATACGCCGGTACTGTATAAATCACAAGCTGTTTTCATATGTAGAAGCCCAGTACCAATCGCCCCTGTGGATACGGGGCGAGGTCAGTCTCGGCCGCTCGTCGCTTGCCGTGGGGTATCCTGTACTTTTCCCGGGAAATATGGGGGTTCATGTATTCGTGCTTCAGCAGGGGCTGAACCTGCTGGGGTTTCCCTGCCTGATGAGCGGCAGCCTTTCCGGCGATACCCTTCCCGCCCTCTCGGCCTTCCGGCTGAAGCACCATCTGGCGCAGATGGAAGCCGTTGACGCTGCGATGTGGCGGGCGCTTTTTGCCGCAATAAAAAAAGGCGGTATATCCGCCGATTAGATCATATTCCTCTCCCGCAGCACCCGCATGGTTTCCGCCCCTATATCCTCTATGGAGCGCATTCCCTCATCCCCCATGCACTGTATCACGGCGACGTCGCTGCGTCTCTGTGCCGTTTCGAGGTACTTGGCTCTGGCCCGCTGCTGTATGCCGCAGGATTCCTCGTATACGTCCTTCTTCTCGCCGCCCACGTAATCTCTGAAGCCCTTTTTCATTACGTTCTCACCCGCCTGAGCAGGCGCCACGTCATAGAAAAGGTATATATCGGCTTTTGGCAGGCAGAAGTGGCCGTATTCCAGCTCGAATACCCAGTCAATTATATCCGGGCGCTGAAGGTCTATGTCGCGTATGCTCTGGTATACCGCGTTGCTCAGCACGTAGCGGTTTATTATCATATAGTCGTATTCGCCGTCAATGTGGCTCCTCATATCCTCCCAGCGGTCCAGCGCAAACCACAGGGCCATGCTCTTGCCGTCCACCGTATCCGCCTTTACGCCCTCTGCGCCTGAAAGATAGCTGCCTACATGGGAGCCGAAGTAGCTTTCGTACTTGGGATACTCCCGCTTTTCCACGGAATAGCCCATATCCGTCAGCGCCTCGGCAAGCTTATTATACTGCACGCTTTTGCCGCTTCCGTCTATTCCCTCTATGGCTATTACCTTAGTTTTGCCCATATCCTTCTCCCAGCATCCTTTTAAGCTTCCACAGCGCAGTCTCGTTTATCTGAATCTTCAGATGCGCGCCGTCCCCCTGATGGTCCTCCTTCAATATTCGGCCCTCGGCACGTATGACGTTCATGGCCTCGTATTTGTCGTAAGGCACTACCACGTCAACCTCCAGCCTGCCGCTGTTTATCCGGCGCTCTATCTGCTCCAGCAGTTCATCCATGCCCATACCCTTCGCCGCGCTTATGAACACGCCGTCATTTGGCGTTCGCTCCCCGGTAAGGTCGCACTTGTTGTATACGTTTATCCTCGGTATATCCAGCGCGCCAAGCTTTGACAGCACGTCCTCCACTACTGCCATCTGGCTCTCGTAATACGGTGAAGACCTATCCACCACGTGCAGTATAATGTCTGCGTTTGCCGCCTCTTCAAGGGTGGAGCGGAAAGCCTCCACAAGGTCGTGGGGCAGCTTATTTATGAAGCCCACGGTATCAGAGATCAGCACTTCGGTGCCGTTGGGCAGCTCCGCCTGCCGCACCACCGGATCAAGCGTAGCGAACAGCATATCCTCCGCCAGCACCGATGCGTCGGTCAGGGCGTTGAGCAGCGTGGACTTGCCTGCGTTGGTGTAGCCCACCAGCGCCACGACAGGGGTGGAATTCTTCTCCCTGCGGGCGCGTCTTAGGCTCCGCTGCTTTTCAATCTCGCCAAGCTCCTCGCTAAGCTCGAATATCCGCCGCTTTATCCGCCGCCGGTCTATCTCAAGCTTCTTTTCGCCCGGGCCCCGTGTGCCGATGCCGCCGCCCAGCCGGGAAAGAACCGTTCCCTGGCCCAGCAGCCGCGGCAGCCGGTATTTCTGCTGTGCAAGCTCCACCTGAAGCTTGCCCTCCCGGGAGGTCGCCCGCTGGGCGAATATGTCCAGTATAAGCGCCGTGCGGTCTATGACCCGGGCGCCCAAAATTTCTTCGAGGTTGCGGCTCTGCACGGCGGTAAGCTCATCGTCGAATATGAAAAGATCCGCCGCCAGCTCGCTCCCCTTCAGGGAAAGCTCCTCCGCCTTGCCGCTGCCTATGTATGTGGCGTTGTCCGCGCCGGCCTTCTTCTGGGTGAACCTGCCCACCACGTTTGCCCCCGCCGTCCTCGCAAGCTCGCCAAGCTCCGCAAGGGTATCGTAGGGTTCGCTGTTTTCCAGCCCCACAAGTATCGCCCTCTCCGGCCGTGAGCCCTCCGCCTCGACGGTGGTTGACTTCAGCCTGTCGTCCGCAAGGTATATCTCCTTCATAAGCAGCCGCTGGGGCAGCTTGTATGGGCGCATGGGGCCGTATATCAGCACTCCCCGCTCCCCCGCCTCGTCCGCTTCCCCAAGGTACGCGGCGTATACCGATGTGGGCTCGCCGTCCTCCCTCACGCCTATGGCCGCCATGCTGTCAAGGCGCATGCTGCGGAGTGTGCCCATATCCACTCCGGACAACCTTCCGTCGCCGTTGGGGTGAGTGTGTATGCAGCGCACGCCGCACAGCCTGTCCTCATTGCGCACGAGGCGCATGTTGGGCATGGAGACCTTGGCATTGTCGCCCACGGATACGTCGGCGATGCGGCCGTCACGGCCTATGTATACGGAAATTTCCCGGCCCAGAATACCCGTAAGCTGGCTCAGCTCCGCCACCATTTCCCGGGAGACGAACTCGTCCTGCCCCTGACGCATATCGTACAGCAGCTCTATCCTCTCCAGCAACGTGTCCTTTATGCCCTGAATATTTCCGTTTACCCTGCCCATTACATCTCCAAATCAGTTACTTTAGTTTTATGCCATAAATGAGCCCGCCTCTGGTGCCTATGACGATATGATTATCGAACACAGCGGGAGAGGCCTCCACGTTGGAGCCCAAGTTCATCTCGTCCAGCAGCGTGCCGGTCAGGCCGTCAAACAGGTGTATGTAGCCCGACTTGGTGCACTGTATTATATAACCCTTGCCGTTCTGGTCATATACCGGCACCGGCGAGCTCCAAGGATACCCCTGGAAGGTGTACCGCCACTTTACCGTACCGTCGGACTTGTTGAGCGCCACCAGCTCGCCCTTCATTCCCTCTGTCATGGATACCGGCACGAATATGAGGCCCTCAAGGTCGTTCTTGCCGGAGGCAAATGAACCCTGCACGCCGCCCGAAACCTGATTGGGCTTTGCAATGGTCTGGCAGTTGTAGTCGTTGTTGGTCCATACCCTCTCGCCTGTCACGGCGTCTATCTTCCATATGGGTATGGGCGCGGTTTGGGTATCCCTGGCCCTCCAGTTGGGGTGGAAGGAGGTGGACATATACACGTAAGGGTGATGGTCCTCTCCCTCGAGGGTCAGCACGCCTGTGCAGTTAGTGTCGTCCAGGGTATCCTGCACCCACTTCACCTGCAAGGTGTTCAGGTCGATGCACATGAGGTGGCCGCCGTTGTCGGCGATTATCATGTGGCCCCGCCAGATCATGGCGCTGTCCTCCATGCCGAGCCAGAAGGCGTCGCTTGCGGCTACGCCGTCCGTGTTGTTCTTTGCGCCCTTATAGCGCCACTTTGTCACCTTCGGGCTTATGGAGATAGTCCCTGCGGCTTCGTCGTAATTTGTGTTGAGCTTTATCAGGTACAGTATGCCGCTTTCGCCGGGGTATATAAGGGTATCCGTCTCAGCGTCCACAAGTGCAGAGCTGTCAAAGTAGGAAAGTCCCCTTATTCTGAAGGAGTCCTGCTTGCCGAACTCATAAAGCACCGTGCCGTCTATGAGGCTTATTATGAAGGCGTGGGAGGTATCCTTGCCCTCGGTCGGGCTGTCGTCGCCGGAGCCTACATACATAAGGGGATAGCCCCTCGGATCCAGCGCGCCCGCGCCCTTGAAGGGGAAGGCGGTGCTTATGTGGTCGCGTGTCTCCTGCCCCGTTTCGGCGTCAAAGAAGTATATGTTGCCGCTCATGGTGGCGTATATGGCCTCCACAAGGCCGTCCTTCTGCTTGGCCCAGTCGCGCATGTTCATTATGCGCTTGGTGGATTCCGGCCAGCGAACGAGCAGCGGCTGACCCGTCCAGCCGCAGCCTGACCAGGAGCCGGAGCCGTACATCTTCTGCATACTGCCCACCGTGAAGGTCCATGGGGAGGTGTCGAACTTCTTCTCCGTCATGCTTGCCGTGCCATAGGAGGGGCTGTCGCGGAAGTTATTGCCGCGGAAGGTTATAACGCCCTCAAGCTGGGTATATTTATAGCCCTCCTCAAAGTCTATCACATCGGCGGCGGTATACTGGCTTGCATCCATCTCGCTGCCGTCCACCTCTATCTTTGTTTCAAGGCCAAAATCCTCCGGGCTTGTGCCTGCCACGGAATAGGGGCTGAACTCCGGCAGCGGCGTCGGGGTAGGCTCCGGCGGCTGGGTTGCGAGAGGGTTGCCCTCCTCGTCGAACAGGCCGTCCTGCTCCTTATCCTTCTTTTTGAACAGCCTGGCGAAGAAGCCCTGCTTCTCCTCCTCCTGCCCGGCCGGCTGCTCTATCGCCGCATCGCTGCCTATATCGCCCGTCTCCCCGCCTTTATTTATAAGCTTTGAGACCAGCAGTATGATTCCGCCTATTATAGCGACAACAATAAGGAAAAAGAGCGTTATCCTTATAGCGTTCCGTATTCTCCTTCTCCTTGAGTTTCTGCTTCTTCTCCTGCGTCTTTTTGCCATTATGACATACCTCGTCAATTATACTTTAGGTGTACCAGGATATTATACTTCACTTTGTCATTTCCCACAAGCGAACCGGGAGCAAGTTTACACATTGGGCAAATCGTCAGGCAATGCAAAAGCTCCGCCTTACTCAGGCGAAGCTTTTACAAATGGCGCATATTAAGTTGATTTTTGCCCGCGGGAACGGGCAAGCTTTGATTTTGAAGTTGCCGGATAGCTCTATTCAGCCGTATTACGCGGCCTTTCGCTCCTCGATGGTGCTTACATACAGCTTATTCTTAGGGACGGTATGCATGGCTCTGCGCCGCATCATAGCCTGACGCCTGCCTTTTTTGGCTGCCGCTTCCTTTACGGCGGACGCCGCCATAGTACCTATCACCACGCCGGGGATCATAAAGCTGAAGAACAGTCCAAAGTAATTCATAACGCACCTCCGTTTATATCTTCATCGGAAACGATCATTTTCCGCATCTTTCTCAAAAGTGTCTTATCAGGTTACAATTGCATTATAGTATCTTTATCGGATACTGTCAATACCATTTGTGGTACTCTGTACAAAATATTTGGCTTGATTTTTATTTCTTAATGGGATACACTAAACAAAACAGGACTGCACATATCGGAGAGGCGGTGTATAAATGAACAGACTGCGGGAGCTTAGAAAGCAGCATGGCCTTACTCAGGATGAGCTGGGACAGGCGCTGGGCGTACAGAAGGCAGCCATATGTAAATATGAGACCGGTAGGGTGCCCCTGCCAAACGATGCGCTGATGCAGCTCTGCTCCATATTCCACGTAACTGCAGACTACATACTGGGCCGTGACACAGTGACTACTATGTTCAAGGAGCGGGGCAGCAGTTCCGCCCTTTTCATGCCCGTTACGGACACTGTCGGCGTTCCGCTTGTGGGAAGGGTTCATGCCGGGCTGCCCATACTGGCGGACGAGAACATCACCGAATACATTCCCCTGCCCGCAGGCGACGTCACCGCGGGGGATTACTTTTATATGGAAGTGGAAGGGGACTGCATGATAGGCGACTTCATACCCGAAGGCGCGCTTGTACTGGTACGCATGCAGAACCGGGTGGAAAGCGGCCATATCGCCATAGTGCGCATAGGAGACGAGGTTCTGGTGCGCAAGGTAAAGTGGCTAAATAACACGCTGATGCTGATACCCTCCAACCCCAAATACGAGCCCATGATAATCTCCGGCGGCGACGTGGAGATAATCGGCCGGGTGCTGGAAGTAAGGATAAGAGGATTATAACGGCGAAGAACTTCTCGACTGCATTGAGCGCAAAGTACGCAAACCACCGGTTAGCCGGTGGTTTAGTTTTTTGCTGCTTCCTTTTTGTTCAGGTCAGAACAGCTCCGCTATGGTTATGGTTTCCACAGCATCCATGTGATCCAGTATGCCTAAGATGGTATCTATCTCGCATATAAGGTTGTCGCTCTGGCCCATGGCCACAAGATCCCGGCAGGTGATGAGCGTTTTTTCCATCTCGTCCAGGTCGTCATGATGAAAAAACATCTTTATCTTATCGCGGCGGCTGTTATATTCCCGCGTTATCGCGTCCAAGTGTTCCGCAGCCGTTGCCATATCCCCCAATACTGCCGCCTGCTCTGCCTCATGAGTCATTACGCGCAGCTTTGCCGTCATATCCCTGAGATAATTTCCGGGCACTGTGAACAGGAATATGAGCATAGCTACCGCTATAGCAGCAGCTATGGCAGCTGCTATGGGAAAACCGCTTTTATTAGTCATTTTTTCCTCCTGTATCTATAAATGCCACCCTGCCTCCATCTTTTCCCTTGGACTGCACATGCAGCGTATTCCCGGACAAAAAAGCAAACAAAAGCCGCTCGGGTCCTTTTATTCCGGCGGACTTCAGCTTGCTGTTGAGCCATTTTTCGTCGTAGCCGGACTGGCGCAGGGCTTCCTTATGTATCTTACCGTCCTGCACCAGCAAAAAGGGAGGCTGTGCCTTGGGGGATTCCAGCGACAGCGCCTCGTACGTCACAGGCTGTGAAGGGCCTTTCAACAGCACAGACAGCTGGCCGTTTGTTTCGAGTATGGCGTACTCCACCGTTGACAGCTCGAAGTTGCCCCCTGCGCGAAGCTGCTCCATAAGGTCGTTTAGGGTGTACCTGGCCGCCTTGAGGGATTGCTCCTGCACCACACCCTTTGATACCATCAGTAAGGGCCTGCCGCACACGGCATAGCGGAAGCCCTCGAACTTCAGCGAGCAGATCGCCATCGTCTGCTGTATAAGGAAGAGGGCCAGTATGGGAACTATACCGTAAAGAAGGGGTATGCTGGTATCTGACGCAGGCACAGAGGCCAAGTCCGCTACCAGCAGCGTTATGATAAGGTCAAAGGGCTGAAGGTCGGATATCTGCCGCTTGCCGGTCAGCCTTATCACCATAAACACAAGAAGATATAAGCATACAAAAACCGCGGTAAGCAAAACGGTAAAAAGAACCGACAACAAAACCGTTGCGCCCTTACTGCGTTTTTTTCTGTTTTTAGGTACTCTCTTTGTGACTGCGCGTCGCTTTTGAGTCATATTTTAAAGTCCTCCGTTTAAAAGATCGGATACGATATAACTATACTGATTTATTGTAACACAAACCGTTGATTATTTCATCATAATTTTGAAAAAATATTATATTTTTCCTATTCTTGTCAAAAATAATATACGGAAGTGAATAAAATGAAAAAAGCCTTACTTAAATGTATCGCCGCATCGGTGGCTGCTCTGACTTTATTAGGTGCCGTAACAGTGATAATTTTAAAATCTCCTAAAAAGAAAAGCAGCTTTACGGAAAGTGAAGAAACTACCGTTGCAGCACTTTACACCATAACCGACTATAACGGTAAAATAGCTTTATTTAAACGCGGATACTCTATGCCGGTGGAAATCTTTGACGTAAATACAAATTCCCTGCCGCAAAGCGACAGGGAGCTTATAATAGTAGGTGTTACGGCTTATTCCGATGAAGAAGCACAAAAGCTTGTAGAGGATTACACAAGCTGAATTTCAATTTTTACACGTTTTTTATCGGAGGGTAATTTTATTTCAAATGTTCCTTTGTCCCGCTCGTTAAAAACGGCTTTTTCTCCGTCAACTGTTACCACATAATTATTTTTGTCATTCATAACAACAAGCATTATGCTGTCTTTACCGTTATAATGCGAAACGTCAGCGGAAAAATGAGTGAAATCGTTTTCGAAGCTGTAATTTTCACAAAAGCTGTCAAAGCCGAGGTTAAACGTGCCCGCCTTAAAGTATGCAGAAGCCCAAATGTTCACGGGAGCGGAAAGTCCTCCGAAATTATGGAACCATCCTCCTCTGCCCGTAGTTATCGAAAGCATTTCAAAAGTATAGTACGAATACTCCACCTCACGTTTCCACGAATCGAGCGCGACCTTGGCTATTTTATATGCAAAATCAGCCTCACCTATATCTAACATGGTTTTCCAAACAAACCATTGATGCGAAAACCATACGTTGCCGTTCCAATAGCCGTTAGTGGCATAATAGCCGGCCTTCATATTAACGGCACTTATACCGACCTTGCTCATCATCTCATCTTCGCTTTCCAAATGAGACAGAATTCTGCCAGTCTGCTCGTCCGTAGTTATTCCGGCTATAAGAGGATATATACCGTCCATAGTCTTATTCATATTTTCGCCCGAATCAGAGCGCAGTTGTTCTTTTGCTTCGCCGTTTTCATCGTGAATTACATATGAGTAATACCCCGCCTCATCATCCCACGCATATTTCTGGAGCCCATTTGATATTCTCTTTATATCTTCCGAATAGGCTTTTACATCTTCGGATTTACCGAGATGTTCAGCTATCACAGAGAGAAGCTTTGCCGTCCTTATAACTTGTGAAGAAGAAATACACGGTGCGGTTTTAAGCTGCAAATTATTTTTGTACATCAGAACTTGAGGCGGAAGATCGTCCATACCGGAACAATTGTAAAAATACTCAAATGTAGTTGTTAGACCGCTCTTAAATTTAGCGGTGGTTGAACCGTTTATTTTTCCCGCAAGGAAATCATAAAACATCTTTGCTCGGTCGTAATAATCATACAGCTCGGATTTATCAGATGTTTTTTGGAGCATTTCATAATATTGATAAAGATGGACGGGCACAGGAGAACCATGCAGCAAAAACGCATAGTCCTTATTATCCTTATCGCTCAAATACAAATCGAGGATATAATCCGCTATTTTCGGTGAAAATTCAAGCATATCAAGTCCTATAAAGCCCGAATCCCATGTGTAAAAGGAATCCCACCTCTTGCCGGGAGTGTGATGTATAACATATTCTCCGTGATGATAAAGCGGATACACGGTGTTTTGGAACATTGCAGCTCGCAAAAGGCGGTTTGAAAACTCATATTTTTTTCCGCTGTCATTATAGCTTAGCTTTTCAACCGAGCCGGACGCCGATAAATAGATCTTTTCATAATCTTCCGGCGTTTCATATTCTGCACCGCCATACGAAATAACCGCATATTCGGTATGACTTTTCCCCGGCTCTATGTACAAGGTGTGGACAAGAGTATTCTGATAGTATCCCTCGTCGCTGTGTTTCCAACTGAATTCTCCGGAAAAAGTTTCCATCATATTGTCAAAGCTTTTATCCGGTTGAGATATACGGGGAGTCGGTACATCCTCAAGACAGCCGGAGGGTATGCTTCGAAGTCTTGTTTCATCATTAAATGTTCTTAAAACAAATGGCTTTTCAACGCCCTCGTATTTTATCTCAACGGTTTTACCGTTTATTTCGTCGCGAGCCTTAACATCCGGGACAAAATTATTCTTTTTTGCTTCAACTAATATTTTATTGGTTTCGTCTTTTTCGCATATTGCAAAGAAATCAAATTCTATGCCGCCTTCGCCCTCGGAAACGAGAACGAGAGTATAATCACCTTTATCCACATTACCTATCGGTATCGTGATTTCACCCATATCCTGTGCAGGCGGAAACACAACGTTGTCACCGTTCACGGTAAAAGCCGAAGGCTTATTATCAACGGTACGATATCTGACATATAAAGCAGCATCTGAAAAGTTTAAAGCATTTTTTATTTTATATACGATTTTGTCGCCTTTTTCTTCTCCGAGACGCGGATATTTCGGCAATATATATCGGTTGTCGTCACGGTCTCCGAGCCCTCTGTGCAAAGTAAAGCGATCGTCAAAGAACTCGCCTTTATGCATGGCGTCCATAGTTTCATTATCCCACGGACGGCTTGTTTTATATGTAAACTCGCTGTAATCAAGCGCGTCAAACATAAGCGATTTATTGGGAAGAGAAACTCTGTATGATGTTAAAAACGGAAATTGCAGCGAAGAGAAATAATTGACAAGGCAATTTTGCATAAGCTCTGAATTATTGAAAATCTCTGTCCTGACAAGCACACTCTCATCGCTGAGTTTTGTAAAAGAAACGTCGGAATAAATAACATCCTTCCACTCCAGGTCCTGTCTGTAAGAATAAAAAGAATAATCACTTTTTACATCCCAAGGATGCACACCCACCGGTATAGTCACATTCGGAGCCTTGGCATCGGTATTTGAAACTGCGGGAAGCGAAATGAAATCAAACCTGACGCCTTTTTCCGTTTCGTGCTCTGTGACTCTTGACACACCGCTGTACTTTTTTGAATAAGGCCCCCATTTAGGCATTACTTCTGACATTTTACTCATAATTCTTACATAGCCTTTCCATTTACAGAATAAAAACCAATCGCTGCAAACATTACAGTTCCGTAGAAAACACGCTGATATTGTATCAGAAAAAAAGCTCTAATTCAAGAAAAAAAGAAGTCGCAAAACACAGTTTCTGCGGCTTCCTTTTGTTTAATTAAATAAAAGCTTATTTATTTTTCTGTCTTTCTTCAATGTCGGATATCATTTGCACGCGACGTGCGTGTCTTCCACCCTCATAAACACCGGAGAGCCAAGTGTCAACAATCATAAGTGCAAGGTCAAGGCCGACAACTCTTGCACCGAAAGCCAAAATATTGGTATCGTTATGCTGCCTTGAAAGAAGTGCCGAATACGGCTCACTGCAAACTACCGCTCTGATACCGTTAACCTTATTTGCCGCAAGAGAAATACCAACACCTGTACCGCATATAAGTATACCCTTGTCAAATTCCTTTGATGCTACCGCGTTTGCCACAGCCTCACCGTAAATCGGGTAATCGGTACGCTCGGTGCTGTTCGTTCCGAAATCCTTTACCTCTATACCTTTTTCTTTCAGGTGAGCAATAACCTTGCCTTTAAGTTCGTATCCTACATGGTCGCTACCTATTGCTATTTTCATATTAAAACCTCTTTCAATATTCCGTTATACAGCTCGACAGCACCGAAAAATCGGTGCTGTCTGAGCTTGTGAGTTAGGGAGTTCGTTTATCTAATAAACGGATGGAAAACACCTTTTTAGCTATCCTTTGTAACTATATAAGAATCAACCGGGATAGTTTCGGGAGTAGCATTAACATCAATTGCTTTGCCTGCTTTTACTGTCTCAACCATCGTTTTAAGTGAAACAGCACCGATTCCCGCTGAGTCCTGAGCAACTGTTGCTGAAAGCTCGCCTGCTTTTACGCTGTCTATGGCTTCGGCTGCACCGTCTGTACCTACTACCATTATCTTACCGAGCTTGTTAGCATTTTTAACTGCCTGTAAAGCACCGAGAGCCATGGTATCGTTGCAGCAATATATAGCCTTAAGATTCGGATATTTCTGAATCATTGAAGCGGCAGTATCAAGAGCCTTCTGTCTGTCCCAGTCAGCCGGCTGAGAAGCAACAAGCTTGAATGCGCTGTTTGCGGTAAATGCAGTTGTTGCACCGTTCTTTCTGTACTCACCGGATGCGTTGCCTGCCTTACCTTCGATTATTGCAACCTCGCCGCCGTCCTTTAACTGTTCCATTATATAGTTTGCGCCTTTTTCACCGACTTTTTCGTTATCGGTTGTAGCAAAAGCTATAACACTTCCGCCGGCATTCTTAAGGGTATCCATATCAATCTTTTCATCAATATTCATTACATAAATACCCTTTTTGTTTGCCTCAACTATACCGTTAATAAGGTTAGTCGGGGAAATCGGTGCAACACCTATGGCCTTGTAGCCCTTGGAGATGCAGTTTTCAAGAATTTTAAGCTGACCCTCGGTATCATCCTCGGATTGCGCGGCGAAAACATCAACGGTTACGCCGAGTTCTTTAGCTTCCTTCTCTATTCCGGCTTTCATATTTGCCCAGAAATCGTTAGAAAGCGGTTTAAGAATGATTGCGTATTCTGCGGTTCCGGAAGAAGGGCCCGAACCGTCGGTCGTTTTCTTGTCGTCGGGCTTACTTCCGCAACCAGCGAAAACAATGCCGATAACTACCGTCAATGCCATAACGATACTTAAAATTTTCCTTTTCATAATAAATTCCTCTCTCTTTTTTTACTTATTTTTTCAGCAGTCGAAACTACTGTTTAAGCTGATGCCATGCAAAGTCTCCACTCCCGTAAACTCCGCTCTGTTGTGTATGCTCCGAAAAAAGGATTCTGAGATTTTTTTCGGGGTAAGGCTTTCGTGTATGAAAGTGTACCGAATCTATCAAAATGTCCTTCGGAAAATTCTTCATATATACCACTCCGCCGGCGATTATAATATAATCGGGATCAAGTATGTTGACTTCGGTAGCTATAGGAATGGCAAGATCTTTAACATACTTGATTATTCTCGGATCGTCGCCGTGTTCGAAAAAAACATTTTTTATATCGGTTTCGGGAAAAAGCTCCGCGGTAATCTTTTCAAGATACTTGCCTGAGCAAATTACTTCGCTGCACCCGACATTTCCGCACGTACACTTTTCCTCAATATTCGGAAACGGTATGTGCCCGAGCTCTCCTGCCGCTCCGTTGCGTCCGCAGTAGAAGCTGCCGTTTAAATAAATGGCATTTCCAAAGCCGGTTCCAATATAAAAGCCGAGAACGGTAGAATCTTTCGGAAGACCCAATGTAACAATATCATTTTGAAGAAGAAAATTTACATCGCGGTCAACATATACGGGTATGCCAAGCTTTTTGCTGAGCGTATCTCCGAACGGTATATTATCAAATCCCTTAAGATTAGGAGTGGATATAACAGTCTTTTTATCCTTGCTGACCATGGACGGCAATCCAATTGCTATCGCTTTTATCGAATCTGCCGCGTTATATCTTTTCATATAATCCGAAATGTTAAGATACAGGGTCTCGATTACATCACCTTTGTCAAAAATTCTGCTTGAATTTTTTTCGAAGTTGATGATTTCACCGTCACGGCCGACCATTCCGATGCGAAAGTTTGTACCGCCGATATCTATACCGATTGTAAAATCCAATGGTCGGTCACCTCCTTTAAAAATTGCTTTTAATACTATGCTCCTGTTGCTGTACGAAATTCTTCTCTCATTATGTCCCAAGCCTTTTTAAGGTCTTTGTCCTTTGAGAAAAGTCCGGACGAGCCTACAATAAAGACCTCGGCTCCGGCTTCGTAAAGCTCCTTAAACGTCCTCTGATTGCAGGAACCGTCAATCTCGATTAAAAACTTATAACCGTATTTTTCTTTAAGCTCCTTAGCTTCTCTGATTTTGCCGAGCATTTCTTTTATAAAAGGCTGTCCGGCAAATCCGGGATCCACCGTCATAATGGTAAGCTTATCTATGCGGTCAATATATTCTCTGATATACGAAAGCGGAGTTGCAGGATTCAAAACCACACCTTTTTTGCATCCTAATGCTTCGATTTTATTCATAATACGGAAAGCATCGGTGTTTATAGTTTCAGCGTGCGGACAAATATAGCCTGCTCCGTTTTCAGCTAGAACTTCAATATAATCATCGGGATCGGTGACCATAAGATGGCAGTCAATAGGCTTTTTGGCGATTGTTGAAAACGCCTTTACGAAATCCGGAGACAAAGTGATGTTTTTCACAAAATGTCCGTCCATTATATCGACGTGATAGAGGTCACATCGCTCATTTAATATTTCCGCCTGATTTTTAATATCAAGAAGATCCATACACATGAGCGACGGGTTAAACATAGGTTCCATAAAAATACCTCCTTTAAGCTGCACGGTTATTTTTTGTTAGCTACGAATCGGTCAAGAGCAACGGAGCCGATGATAAGAGCGCCCATTACAACCTGCTGAAGCGTACTCGAAAGTGAAAGTATATTCATACCGAAGTTGATAACGCCGATGATAAGACCGCCCATTACAACTCCGAAGATCTTACCCTTGCCTCCGAAGAAGCTTGTTCCGCCGATAATCGAAGCGGCTATTGCATAGGTCTCAAAGCCTGTTGCCGCTGCCGGCTCTGCCGAGCCTACACGACCGAGAAGAACCACACCGGCTATACCGGCGCAAATACCGGAAATAATGAAAACTATAAGGGTATGAAGATTTACGTTTATACCCGAATACCAAGCGGATTCTTTGTTTCCGCCGAGCGCATAGATATTACGACCAAGCTTCGTTTTTTTAGTGAGATACGCAAGGATCAAAGCTACAATAACCGCTATTATCGCAACAAGAGGAATACCTATAACAGATTTTGAAATAACTCTTGTAAAACTTGCCGGGAAGCCGTAAACCGCGCTTGAATTTGAGATTATAAGCGTAACGCCGCGATAAATTGCCTGTGTGCCAAGCGTAATGATGAACGGATGAAGTCCTGTAACATTTACAAGTAACCCGTTAAGGAAACCGAGGAATGCACCGAGCAAAATTCCGAGAAGAACAGCAACTATCGGGTTTACCCCTGCCACCATTAACTTTGCCATACACATTCCGGTCAGGGCTACCACAGATCCTACCGAAAGATCGATGCCGGCAATAAGAATTGCAAAGAACTCACCCATTGCAATAAGTATATTTACCGAGCTCTGTGCCAAAATCTGAGGCGCCGTAGAGCTTGAGAAAAAGTATGTTGGTTTCAGTATGGCCAAGATGGCAAGAAGGATTATAAGAATACCAAACGTACCGTACCTCTGCCAGATCGTGTTAAAGGTTAATTTTTCTTTTTTTAATGTTTTAGACTGTGACATTTTAATTAGTCCTTTCTTTAAGGTCGGCAGTTGAAGCCATAATTATTTTTTCTTCTGTTGCGTCTTTATGTGGGAAGGTTTGTACGATCTTACCCTCACGGAAAACCGCTATGGTATCACACACCGCCAAAAGTTCCGGAAGCTCTGATGATACAACAAGTACGCCCTTACCCTCATCGGCGAGCTTACGCATCAAAGTGTAAATCTCGCTTTTAGAACCAATGTCGATTCCTTTTGTAGGTTCATCAAAAATAATTATTTGAGAATCTGCGGCAAGCCATTTTCCGAGTATGACTTTTTGCTGGTTGCCGCCGGAAAGCTCTGTTATATTTTGATCAACTGAAGCGCATTTTATATTCAGGTTTTTCTTTTGCTCCTCTGCGCATTCCTTTTCAAATTTATTGTTTGTAAGACCTATGGTGCCTTTTCCCTTTGAAGTCTTGATAAACGGAAGAATCGAAATATTCTGCTTAATATCAAAGTTATAAAAGAAGCCTGTCTCACGACGATTTTCGGTTACCATTGCAAGACCGTTCTTTATGGCGCTGTAAGGACTATTGATTTTAACCTGTTTGCCGTGAATGAATATATCTCCTGCCGAGCGAGGCTCAGACCCGAATATTGCATTCATCATTTCACTTCTGCCGGAACCGACAAGTCCCGAGAATCCGAGGATTTCACCCTTATGAAGTTTAAACGAGACATTCTTAACCTTTTGATCCTTACGAGACAAATTACGAACCTCAAAAATGACTTCTGTATTCTCGTAGGTATCGGGAGCATCCTCATGCTGATAAGTATTCTGAATTTTTCTTCCTACCATCATGGTAACGAGATCGTCTGCCGTAACACCTTTTACGTCTCTCGTGCCGACATAAGCTCCGTCTTTCAGCACCGACACCCTGTCGCCTATTTCAATAATTTCACCGAGCTTGTGAGAAATAAAGACTATTCCCTTGCCCTCTTCCTTAAGCTGACGAACTATCTTAAACAGATGATTTACTTCCTCACTTGTCAAAGACGCAGTAGGCTCATCCATTATGATTACTTTACTGTCGGCGGCAAGTGCCTTGGCTATTTCAACCTGCTGTTTTTCGGAAATACTTATATCCTCAACAAGAGTTTTGGGGTCTCGTTTTAATCCTACCTTCGAGAGCAGCTCTTTTGCACGCTCATTCATATACTTATAATCTACGACCTTAACAGGGCCGTATTTTTTCATCGGCAACTTACCGACAAAAAGGTTTTCCTGAATGGAAAGTTCATTTATGACGCTCAGTTCTTGGTAAATTACGCTGATGCCGTTTTCGGCGGAATCCTTGGGAGTTAGCCTTTTATAGCTTTTTCCTCCGACAATTATTTCTCCCTCAGTGGGCTGATAAACGCCGCTGAGAATTTTCATAAGTGTCGACTTTCCGGCGCCGTTTTCACCGAGCAACACATGTACTTCGCCGGGCTGTATGTCAAATGTTATATCTTTAAGTGCCGTTACGCCCGGAAACTTTTTAACGACGCCCTTCATCTCAACTAATGCGCTCATTTTTTCCTCCTTGAAGTCTATTATTTTCACATATTAGTTGTGTCCGTATGTGAATAGTATATACATTTTATTGGGTAAAGGTTTACTCATTTTTCCAAAATATGCGGGAAATAATATTTCCCGTTTGCATATGTTAGCTGATTTTTTATGCGGTTGTTCTTTTAACAAGCTTTACGGGAATAACATAAATATCATTTTTGTTTTTTGTCTCATTATTCTCGATTAGATTTAAAAGAGTTTCAACTGATTTTTTACCGAACATATCGGTATCCTGCTGTATTGTGGTTATCGGCGGATCACATATCTCTGACAGAGTAATGTCATCAAATCCGACGACCTTGCATTTTTCAGGCACAGATATTCCGGAATCCTTAAGCGCCTGCAAAGCACCGATTGCCATCATATCGTTATTACAAAAAATTCCGTCAAACTTTTTGCCGTTGGCTATGACTTTTTTTATCGCGTCATAAGATGAAGCGTAGCTGACATCCGTTTTTATAACATTTCCCTCGTTAAGCGGCAAAGAATACTTTTTGTGAGCGTCAACATAACCTTTATATCTGTTTCGTGTGGTAGAATAATAGTTTTTGTCGCTCAGCATCAATATATCCTTACAGCCATCCTTTATAAGAGCCTCCGTAGCTAAAAAACCGCCCATCTCATTATCTGAAATTATAAGGGTACCCGCATGCTCAGGCCGACGGTCTATGTGAACTACCGGTATTTTGTAATCTTTATATATCTGCTTAACATCGCTCTTTGTACTGATATAGATTATACCGTCAACGTCTTTGGCGGCAAGCGAAGAAATATGCTTGTCCTCTGTGCTGCTGTCCTCGTTAGAGTCGCACACAAAAACGGTATAGCCTTTTTGCAACAGAGACGTCTCTATGGAACGGATAATCTTAGCAAAGAATTCGTTTGTTATGTCAGGAACAATAACACCGATGCTCTGCGTTTTATTGGTTCTTAGCCCTTTGGCATTAAGATTCACCTTGTAGCCGTACTTATTAACAATATTCATAACTTTTCTTTCGGTCTCTGAGGAAAATCTGCCGTTATGATTTAAAACGCGCGAAACGGTGGCGATGGACACACCAGACATTTCGGCAATCTCAACCATTGAAATTTTCCCTTTCAATTCAAATACCTCCGAAAAATTATGCAATCGTTTGCTAAGTTTGTAACAAATAACGGGTAATCGTTTACCCTACGCCCATAGTTTACTTCCGGTTACAGCAAAAGTCAACTCTTTTTTTGCAGAAAAAATATCTTTGTCAGAAGTGCTTAATTCTTCATATTGCACATTGGTTAAAAAGTAAACTTCAAATTGCAAACGTCAAATTTGCGGCTCTCCGTTTGTGCATTTTCACACAAAAAAACGCGTTGCTCTAAAATAAGCAACGCGTTTTTAAAAGCAATTATTTACTTGTTTTTACCAAACACCTTTTGGAACCAATTTTGTTTACTGCTTTCTGCCTGAGTATTAACCTCCGCAGCCTTTTCAATACTCGGTGTTTTCATAACGAACATTACGCTTGACTCTATACCGTCGGCAACCGAAGAGTAAATCTTATATTCTTTACCGTATTCAATCATTTTGGTGGCTTTCTGTAAAAGCTCATCGGAATTATCGGTAAGCACACCGTATTTTTCAAGCTTTGATGCAAAATCAGCCGCGCTGACGGAATTCATCAGATTTGTTATCTTTGTCATATTGTCTTCATTTAACAGAGTGCTGAGACTGTTAAGAAGCTCCTGATTGCTATCAAGTTCGCTCTGGATATCCGAAATCTTACTCATGGTATCAGGCAAATTATCTATTGCGGCCTGTACCTCCGGATCCTGCATATCGTTTGATAGACTCTGAAGAAGCGGAAGTGCGTCTTTAAACTCACCTGAAGCCGACGGAAGAAGGCTTAAGAACTGCTGTACATTGGGATCAGAAAGCAGTTTTATCATCTTCTGGAGGTCGGAATTACTTGATGAATCGAGAAGAGTTTTAAGCGTTTCTATATTTTGCGGAGTAAGGTTCTTGGAAAGAACATCAATAAGAGGCTTATTACTCTCATAAAGCGATGTTGCATCATTTATCATCTGTGCAAGCTCGCCGAGCTTGTCGGGATTTGACATAAGAGTCGATAAGACGTTATTGGGATCTATTGACTTAATCGAGGATTCAATTTCCTTGAGCTGATTAAGGCTTGATTTTAAATCATCAACGCTTGAAGGAACAGCCATATTATTACTTACTGCCGAAAGAGGAAGGACCGCAAAATACATATTTGTAAGTTCAAAATCCGTTACATCGGCGGTAATTGTAAAGTTATCGTTAAAGGTGATATCGGCAGCGTCCTTGAGAGTTTTGGAATCTAAGCCAAGCGTCTCGTTAATTCCGGGGAAGCCGGCCACCACAGCTACTTCCTTTGAACCATCTCCCTGAGAAATGCCGTTTTCCACTTTTACGTTTTGAAAGTTGGTTTCGGGAAGAATCATGCCGCCGACGGCAAGCACGGGATTGCAAACCTTAACATCCTTACCGTTGATTTTTTCGGTTTTAAAGATGTTGTTTGTCATCTGTATTTCTATCTTTACCTTACCGCTCTTGCCGGCAAGATCGGAGGCGGCTATTTCTTCATCATTAAGATAGTATTTAATTGAGATGCTTACAGGAAGCGTCTTATTACTTGTGCCGCGATAATAAAGGTCGGTAGTCGGCATATTCCAGAACAAGCCGCCGTCCTTAAAATAGGGTTCGGTATCACTCTTAACATTTGTTATATTTTCAAGGTCCGTAACATCTCTGAGGTAAACCTCGGGGGTGTCGGTGTGAATCCAATCGGTAACGGATATGTTTTGAACCGCACCGGAGTTATCAAGTGTAGCGTAAACCGTTTCGGTTTTTTTATAATTATTGATTCTGTTTGTGTAAATAGTTTCCTCGGCCTTTTTATCAACCTCGGCTACCGTGTCGTCGTCCTTTTTGGACGAGCAACCGGTAAAGGTGACACAAAGCATTGAGAAAACAAGCAAAACACAGATTATACTTTTGATTTTATTTGTGTTTTTCATTTTGCTGCCTCCGATTTCTTAGCCTTGACGGCTTTTATTTTTGCCTTTGATTTCTTAAATTTTTCTTTCGGCATTGTCCGCCAATTAAACGAAGTTTTGTTTATGAGTTTTTCACAGATATAAAGTATGGGCGGCAAAGTACAGATTATTATAAACGCACTTATGATTGCACCGCGTGCAAGCATACCGCAAATGCTCTTGACTATCTCTATATCGCAAATCAGATAAACACCGAAGGTCGCAACAAAGAATACCATTGCGCTTTGGAAAATCGAACGGTCGGATTCGTTGGCAGCCTTTCTGATGGCTTCATCCTTAGACAGACCCTTTCTCAGTTCTTCACGGAACCTCGAGGTTATGAGTATAGCATAGTCAACCGTTGCGCCGAGCTGTACGCAACCGATTATTGTAGGCGCGATAAACGGTATCGTCTCGCCGAATATAAACGAAAAACTCTCATTTATAAATATTGCTATCTCTATCGACGCAACAAGTATTACAGGTATTGATATTGACTTGAAGATAATCGCTATAAGTATAAATATTGCCGCGACGGATATTATATTGGTTATTATAAAGTCTCGGTTCGTTACATCAACAAGATCCTTAGTCATAGCACCCTCGCCTGTCAGATAACCGTTCGGGTCATACTTCAATACAATACTCTTCAGCGTATCTATCTGTGCATTTTCTTCATCGGTTGCCGTAGCGTAGCTTGTATTTACCATCATAAGCTGATAACCGTCTTTAATGCAGATATTACGAATATCATCGGGAATCATATCGGCGGGTATTGCAGAACCTAAAAACTCGTTCATTGCAACTACGTTTGTTATACCGTCAACATCTTCAATTTCCTGCTCCATAGCTTCAAGCTTCTGGCTCGGTATATCATCGCTTACTATAATGAAATGTGTAGTTGCCATATTGAATTTATCTTTCATTTCGTGAAGTGAAACGATAGACGCGAGGTCGGAGGGAAGAGCCTTATCCATATTGTAGTATACATTAACGCTCTTCGAAGCTCCGTATGCGGGAATTATAAGAAGAAGGAAAATTATTGCAATTACACGGCGATGCTTAAGGGTGAATTCATTAAGCTTGCCGAAATGAGGAACCAAGCTCTTATGCCTTGTCTTTTCGATTTTATCGTCAAGCAAAAGTATAAGTGCCGGAAGGAATGTAACAACCGTGATAACACCGAGCAATACGCCCTTTGCCATTACAAGACCTATGTCAAGACCGAGCTTGAAGCTCATAAAACAAAGTGCGAGGAAGCCGAATACCGTAGTCAATGAGCTGCCTGCCAGCGATACAAACGTACTGCTTATTGCCGAAGCCATTGCCATGGTTCTGTCGTCATTATGCTTGCATTCCTCTTCGTAACGGTCCATAAGGAATACCGAGTAGTCCATGGTAACGCCGAGCTGCAGTATAGCCGCTATACACTGTGTAATATATGATATTTGCCCGAAGAAAATGTTTGTGCCCATATTATATACAACCGCGGTACACAGTGCCATAAGAAGCACAAACGGCAAGACATACGATTTCAGGGTAAACATCAAAACGATGAGAGCGAGCGCTATTGCAATAACTACATACAGCGGAGCCTGCGAGTCGGCAAGTGCCTTAGTATCATACATTATTGTGGAAACACCGCTCATAAACATATTTTTGTTCATACATTTACGTATGGACTTTATAGCATCCATTGTTGACTCGGAAGCGCCGCCCTGCGTAAATTGAACCATCATAAGTGTGGCATTACCGTCTTTACTGTAAAAGACATTCTTTAAGTCATCGGGAAGCATATTCTCGGGAATCGATATATCAGCGATATCATCGACCCACATAACATTGCTTACTCCGTCGATTTCGGAAATTTCTTCCTTGACAGCGGTTTTTTGATCCTCGTTTTCAATAACAACAATGGCACTTGCAGCGTTATTGAATGTTTTATCAAGGATATGCTCGCCCTGTACCGAATTAAGGTCTTCCGGCAGATAAGACAAAATATCATAGTTTACGAATGTGTTAAGATAACATATTATCGACGGTATCAATAATATAAGGCAAACTATAAGGACTGTTTTGGGGTGTTTTGCAATTCCCCTTGCCATTTTGTCTATCATCGTATCTCCCCTTTTCTGTAATAATTTACTAAGCTAACATTTTTTTGACGGCCAAATGAATTTCCGGCCTTATTTCTTCTATTGTAAACGGAGATCTCGAAAGGATGGCATTCGAAGCGGTTGTGAATATCATTGTAGAAACGAGTAACAACAGCTTCTTGGCATTCTCGGGAGGATTTCCGAGTTTAACTATTATATCTGTAAGATAATCAAAATCGAGTTTGATGTTATCGTCGCCGTTATCAATTATCAGCGAATACAATATTGAGCTTTTTTCGCTTATCACGGAAAGCATTTCTTTATTTTCGATCATATAATCTATAATTGCGTCAACAAAAAATGTGAGCTGATCGATAGCCTCCATTTTGTTATCGGTGTTTATATTTTTCATCTGCGCTATAACAGACTTTATAATCGCTGCGCTCTTATAAAGAATTATCTGATCCATAAGGTCGTATTTATCATGAAAATAGAGATAAAACGTACCCTTTGCCACGCCTGCACATTTGACAACTTCATCTATCGGTGTGGTGTTTATACCGTTTTTTGCAAATAGGTTATATGCGGCATCTAAAATTTTATTACGTTTTTTAAGCTTGTTTTCTTCCACACTCGGCATTTTACACTATCTCTTTCGGTTGAATTTCTGAGGCTTAACAGAATTTTATCATCCACCGCAAATTAAAGTTCTGCGCTCTTTAAAATGACCGTTAGTCACTTTTTACATTTCAAAATGCTACTCCAAAAATGACCAACAGTCAATATGTTCTTGACTGTTGGTCATTTTAATTGTCTATTTCTTTTTTTAAAAACTTGTCCGCCAAATCGGAATTACATTTATAACCGGTTCTTCATACGGATG